>ENA-UOOM01003604-UOOM01003604.1-fermentation-metagenome-genome-assembly--contig:-NODE-3604-length-11043-cov-8.846105_pt1 | contig 11043 bp, 8 predicted proteins | sample MGYA00245781_ERZ724031 | MGnify/ENA primary metagenome ERZ724031 (study PRJEB28704, sample SAMN03018317) | fermentation metagenome | biome: anthropogenic terrestrial biome; feature: soil; material... | reverse complement strand
CTTTTTTGATGGATTTGGGCTTTCCGATCTTACCCTTTCAACCTTTTTAAACGGCCCTCCTCGCAGGACCCTTTACGGTGAGGGGGGGGTGTGCCGTTTATTCCCGCCTGTTTCAAAAAAAAAGAATCAAAAATTTTGCGGAATCATAAAAACAGTGTAATATTGCCGTCATAAATCAAAAACAAATGGGGTAATCGAAAAATACATCGGTTATATCCTCTTGAGAAATACTTTCCCATCTCGATATTTTTGGAGCAATAATTTACCCCACCTGCTTTCTTTCGCTCGAATTGAGCGCATCTATCACTCCGCCACTTCCGCCTCCCGTGAAGCAATGCTATCGCGCGTTCCGCCATCCGCGGCAGTCGCTTCGGGAGGGACGCCGGGCCTGCCGACCGCGTCGATAGCTCCACGGAAGAGAAGTTGCGCGTATTTACCCGGTCAATCGATCCGAGGAAAAGAGAAAGTATCCATTGCGCCGGTCGACAGCCTCACGGAAGAGAAGACGGGCCTATCGCCCCCGTCGCCCGCACCGCGGAAGAAAAAAACGACTCATCGCACGCGGAACTTGGCATTTATTTTATTTATTTCCTATCCTATAAAAACAAAAAATCATGTTAGTAAAAACGACAAAATTATCAAAAGTGTTTTTGATGGAATTTTTCCATCTGATGAAAGTGATTGCAGACTATCTTCATAAAGAAGATATGGAAGTGTTGAAATTGACGGCGGTTGCCACGTCGTTCTTTTTGGCGTTCGACAAACTGGACGTGGCGGTGAAGCAAGCCGATAAATCGAAGTTCACCGCGCCCAAAAAGGAGAGCGACGATTTGCGCGACAACACGCTGGTAGGGCTCAGCAGCACGATACGCGCCGCCATGCGGTACCCCGACGCGGACATATCGGAATCCTCCCGGCTGTTGTTGATTGTGGTGGAAAAATACGGGAAGGACATCCAGAACATGTCCCGCGAACGGGAAACATCCATCCTTTATAATTTGGTCGCCGACATGCGCTTGCCCGAAAACACGGCACGGATGGCCAAGATTACGCCGCTGGCGTGGATCGACAAACTCGATGAGGAGAATAAGGGTTATGAAGCCAATCATATCCTGGGGACCGAGGAAAAAACGGAATATGTGACGGGGTTGACCACCCAAGCGCGCACGGAAATGCAAGCGGCCTTCGAAAAATTGTGCGAAGCCATCAACAGTTACGCTTTTGTGGACGGTGTGGAGCCGTACAAAACCTTGGCCGACAAAATCAACGTGGAGGTGGCCGAAGCGCAACAACAAGCCAAGTTCCACAAGACGCTCTTGGAGAACAAGGCGAAGGGAAAAGACAAAAAGCAATAACGCAAAGGAAGTATCGAGAGAATCATCGGGATTGCAGGAGCAAGAATAAGAATCTCGGCACTTTTAGTTCGGTATTGCAATCGATGTTCGAGAGGAAATCGGCCGGATGAGTTCAACATCGTTTCAGGATTATTCCGGTATTTCCGCTGCGGAAACGAGCGCGACGCCCCGGTTGCGCATTTCCTCCAATGCCCGGATATCATCGCCCGGACGGGCATTGACGGCCGCAACGGCATCGGTAATGACGACCGTACGAAAACCGAGGCTCAGCGCATCGAGCGCCGATGCTTTCACGCAATAATCGGTCGCCAGCCCGCACACATAAAGCTCCTCCACCTTGCGTTCCCGCAGATAATCGGCTAACGATAGGTTCGTGGCCTCAAAAGCCGAATAACCATCGTCTTTATTATCCGTCCCTTTCCGGAAAACCTGCCCGATATTCCCCGTTTGCAGCAGCGGATGGAAATCGGCGCCGGCCGTGCCTGCCACACAATGCACCGGCCATTTATCGAAATGCACCGACTGCGCCGGATGCCAATCTTTAGAGGCGACCACCACCTCGAACCGCGGTATCAACCGGTTGATCACCTCCACCGCTTTATCGCCGTCTTTTACCGCCAAGGCGCCGCCGGGACAGAAATCGTTCTGCACATCGACGATCAATAATGCTCTTTTCATTTGCTGTTTGTTTTTAAATTATTCTTTTGGGACCTATTCTCCGGGAGAAATTGGGTCTTTTTCATAACAATCGAAAGAAGGCTCTGTTCAAACCCGTCAACAGACTTATTCCGGTAGGAAAGAAAAAGAGGCCGTCTCAAAATAGAAAATAAGCTAAACGGAAAGAGCCCGGTGCAATACCGAGCTCTCATACAGAAAACATCATTTATTAATCTGTCCGACTTTTGGGGGTCACGGCAATTGTGATATCCCCTCTTTGTAAAGAAACCGACCGCTCGAATCCGATCAACCGTTTTCCGGACGCAGTTTGCGTACGACCGCGCCGGTCTGCCACATTTCGCTTTCGCGAAGCGCTTTGAGTTCGACTTCGAGCTTCTCGCGATAGTCGGGTTGGGAATTGGAATCGATAGAACGTTGCGCTTCGTTTCCGCTGGCTACCTCTTTGTAGAGTTTTTGGAACACCGGTTTGGTCGCATCGTGGAACGGGCCCATCCAATCGAGAGCGCCGCGTTGCGCGGTCGTAGAGCAGTTGGCATACATCCAATCCATCCCTTTTTCGGCAAACAACGGCATCAGCGACTGAGTCAGTTCTTCCACCGTTTCGTTGAACGCTTCGGACGGCGTATGCCCGTTTTCACGCAACGTTTCGTATTGCGCCAACAGCAAGCCCTGAATAGCGCCCATCAACGTTCCGCGTTCGCCGGTAAGATCGGAATACACTTCGCGTTGGAAAGTCGTTTCGAACAGATAGCCCGACCCCACGCCGATACCTAAGGCAATCACCCGGTCGTAAGCCTTGCCGGTCGCATCCTGGAAAATCGCGTAACTCGAATTCAACCCGCGTCCTTCGAGGAACATCGTGCGCAGGCTGGTACCCGAACCTTTCGGGGCGACCAGAATCACATCGACATCGGCCGGAGGAATAATGCCCGTACGGTCTTTATACGTGATGCCGAAACCGTGGGAAAAGTACAGCGCCTTGCCAGCCGTCAGATGCTTTTTCACCGTAGGCCACAGCTTGATTTGCGCCGCATCCGACAGCAAATACTCGATGATGGTTCCGCGCTTACACGCCTCTTCGATTTCGAAAAGCGTTTCGCCCGGCACCCATCCGTCGGCAACGGCCTTGTCCCATGTTTTACTATCCTTCCGTTGACCCACAATCACCTTAAACCCGTTGTCACGCAGGTTCATCGATTGTCCCGGGCCTTGCACGCCATATCCGATGACGGCAATCGTTTCGTTTTTCAATACCTCCTGAGCCTTGCTCAAAGGAAATTCGTCGCGGGTAACGACATTTTCTACCACCCCGCCAAAATTCAATTTTGCCATAATTCTTTTATTGATTATTATTTGTTACTTACCATATCGTGTTATTCTAATGTCGACGGTCTCCAGTCTCCAGTCGTCGGTCTCCGGTCTCCAGTCTTTCGACCGTCGACCTCATTTGCTAATCTACTCATTTACTCATTCTCCCATCTGCTCATTTGCTAATCTGCTCATTTACTCATTGTCCCATCTGCCCATTTGCTAATCTGCTCATTTACTCATTTTCTAATTGTTCCATTTGCTAATCTGCTAATTTGCTAATTTACTAATCTGCTAATTTGCTCATTCTCCCCCTTAGCTTCGCGTTTGGCCAGCATATCGCTCAACCGTTCCACTTTGGACTTCGTGATCGCCACGCGCCCCGAACGGATAAATTGCAACACCCCGATACTCTCCGCCAGTTCGTCGAACAACGCTTGCGTATCTTTGTAATGCCCGGTTTTCTGAATCACCGTACTATGCTCGTTCACATCCAGAATGTGGGCATTATGTTTCCGGACGAGCTTTTCGACCTGACTGGTAGCGAGCAGTTTCGCCGTCTCTATTTTATAGAGCGCTATTTCCTGATGCACCAAATCCTCATTGGTGTTGAAATAAGCTTTCAGAATATCGACCCGTTTATCGATTTGCTTCACCAACTTCTTCATTGTCTCGTCGGAGTCGGCATACGACGTAATGGTGAACTTGTGAATGCCTTTGATGGCCGAGGGAGAAACCGACAGCGTCTCGATATTTAACTGGCGCCGTGTAAAAATGGTGGCTATCTGATTGAGTACGCCCACCGTATTTTCGGAGAATATCGTAATCGTATATAATGTTTTATCTTCCATCTTATATTCCGTTTTGAATTAATAAAGCGAATGTCCGTTTCCCAATAAGATATCACTTACGCATCCTCCGGCAGGAATCATGGGATACACCATTCCTTTGGTTTCCACCACGACTTCCAACAGATAAGCGCCTTTGTGAGCCAACATTTCTTCGATGGCTCCGTCGAGCTCTTCCCGATCGATCACCTTGCGCCCTTTGATGCCGTAAGCGTCGGCAATCTTGATGAAATCGGGATTCTTCATGCGCGTTTCGGAATAGCGTTCGTCGAAAAACAACTCCTGCCATTGACGCACCATGCCGAGGAAGTTATTGTTCAGAAGAATGATCTTCACATCGATATCATACTCCATAATGGTGCCGAACTCCTGCATGGTCATCTGCAAGCCTCCGTCGCCCACGAATATGCACACCGTCCGGCCGGGCGCACCCACTTTGGCGCCGATGCCGGCAGGCAGGCCGAAGCCCATCGTTCCGAGTCCTCCCGAAGTAATCATGCTGCGCGTTTGGGTGAACTTGAAGTAGCGGGTTCCCATCATTTGGTTTTGTCCGACATCGGTTGCGCAGACCGCCTTGTTTCCGGTAGCTTCCGTCACTTTGTGAACCACCTCCCCCATTTTTATCGGCCCCGCTCCGGGATGGATTTCCTCTTTGATAACGCACTCAAATTCTTTTTGTTCGTAGGGCTTGAATTCCTCAATCCATTCGGCGTGCGATTGCTTCTCGAGCAGTCCGGTTACCATCGGCAAGGTCTGCTTGGCATTTCCCAAGACTTTTACGGTCGCCTTCACGTTCTTATTCAGTTCCGCTTCATCGATATCGAAATGAATGATTTTCGCCTGCCGGGCGTATGTATTCAAATTGCCGGTGACGCGGTCGTCAAAACGCATTCCGATGGCGATGAGCACATCGCATTCGTTCGTTTTGATATTGGGCGACAGATTGCCGTGCATGCCTAACATACCGCAATTGAGCGGATGCGACGAAGCAATGGCCGACAGCCCCAGAATAGTCGATCCGAAAGGGATATCGGCTTTTTCGAGAAACGCCTTGAGTTCTTCTTCGGCGTTTGCCAATATGACCCCCTGCCCTACCAATGCCAACGGCTTCTTGGCGGAACGGATAAGGGCTGCTGCGGCACGGATATCATCCTCTTCCACATCCGGAAACGGATCATAGCTGCGGAGAAAATCGGTTTTCTTATACGAGAAAGGATGACGGTTCAGTTGCGCGTCTTTGGCAATATCGAGCACCACCGGACCGGGACGGCCGCTGGCGGCGATATAAAAGGCTCGCGATACCGCCCAGGGAATATCTTCCACCCGGCGTATCTGATACGCCCATTTGGTAACCGGCATGGTCAGCCCGATAACATCCGCTTCCTGAAAAGCATCCGACCCGAGCAGGCCCGACGCCACTTGTCCCGAAATAACGACGAGCGGCGTACTGTCCATCATGGCATCCGTCACTCCCGTAATGACATTGGTGGCTCCCGGCCCGGAAGTAACCAACGCGACTCCCGTTTTCCTCGATACCCGCGCATACCCTTGCGCGGCATGAATGGCAGCCTGTTCATGGCGGACAAGAATATGCTTTATCTCGTCCCGATGATCATACAAAGCATCGAAGACCGGCATAATCGCCCCGCCCGGATATCCGAAGATCGTCTCTACCTCTTCGGCAAGAAGCGAACGGATCAACGCCTCGCTCCCCGATATTGTGGATTGTTCTGAATATTCTTCTTTCATATTATATGGTTGTTGTCAAAAGTCTAATGTCTAATGTCGTCGGTCTCCAGTCATCGGTCTCCAGTCGCCAGTCTCCAGTCGCCGGTCGTCTGCCTTTCGGCCGTTGACCTCATTTGCTCATTTACGAATCGTCCCATTTGCTAATCTACTCATTTGCTAATTTGCTAATTTGCTCATTTACACATTGTCCCATCTGCTAATTTGCTCATCTGCTAATTTGCTCATTTGCTAATTTGCTAATTTGCTAATCAATCAATCGTACCGCCCCCAAATCAGCCGAGCTCACTAAGGCCGCGTATGCCTTGAGCGCTTTCGATACTTTCCGGTCGCGGACGGGCGTGAAAGCCGCCTTACCCCGCGCCTCCTCCTGTTTTCTACGAAGCGCGAGTTCACTATCCGTCACCTGTAAATGGATGCGGCGCGCAGGAATATCTATTTCAATACGATCCCCGTCCTTCACCAAACCGATAGCCCCTCCGGCAGCCGCCTCGGGCGAAATGTGGCCGATAGACAATCCCGACGTGCCTCCTGAGAAACGTCCGTCGGTAATGAGTGCGCACGCCTTGCCCAGATGCTTGGCCTTGATATACGAAGTGGGATACAGCATTTCCTGCATGCCCGGCCCGCCTTTGGGACCTTCATAGAGAATCACCACCACATCGCCGGCCTCCACGTCGCCGTTCAGGATACCCGAACAAGCATCGTCTTGCGAATGAAACACCTTCGCCTTGCCCGAAAACTTCCAGATACTTTCATCGACTCCGGCGGTTTTCACCACGCAACCGTTTTCGGCGATGTTGCCTTTCAGAATAGCCAGTCCGCCGTCCTGAGTATAGGCATGGGCGATATCGCGGATGCATCCCCCGGCGCGATCGGCATCCAATGACGTGTAAGCAGCGTTTTGCGAACCCATCACGATATTATAGCGGTTGCCGGGAGCGGAAGAATAAATCTCCTTCGCCTCTTCGCTGACGGTTGCGCCGGTAATGCGGTACTTGTCGATAGCTTCGGCCAGCGTATAACCGTCGGCGCGAGGCACGGACGTATCCACAAGCCCCCCCTCGGCGAGTTGCTCCATAATGCCCATGATTCCTCCCGCACGGTTGACGTCCTGAATATGATACTTTTTAGTGTTCGGCGCCACCTTGCAAATGCAGGGAACCCGCCGCGACAGACGATCGATATCATCCATCGTGAAATCCACGCCGGCTTCGTTGGCGACAGCCAGCAAATGCAGAATGGTGTTCGTCGAGCCGCCCATGGCGATATCGAGCGTCATGGCGTTGAGGAAAGCCTCGCGGGTGGCGATGCTTCGGGGCAACACGCTTTCATCGCCTTCGGAATAATACCGGTAGGCATTTTCCACGATTTGTTTCGCGGCCTTTTTAAAGAGTTCGATGCGGTTGGCATGGGTGGCGACAATCGTTCCGTTGCCGGGCAAAGCCAAGCCGATCGCCTCATTCAGGCAGTTCATCGAGTTGGCGGTAAACATGCCCGAGCACGATCCGCAGGTAGGGCAAGCCAGCCTTTCCAAGTCCGTTACCCGTTGGTCGGATATGGTATTGTCGGCCGATTCGATCATTGCATCGATCAAATCGATTTGCTCGTCTCCTATTTTCCCGGCTTCCATCGGCCCTCCCGAAACGAAGATCGAAGGAATGTTGAGCCGCATGGCCGCCATCAGCATTCCGGGGGTTATCTTGTCACAATTGCTGATGCAGATCATCGCATCCACTTTATGCGCATTCACCATATATTCCACCGAGTCGGCGATAAGGTCGCGCGAGGGAAGCGAATACAGCATGCCGTCATGCCCCATCGCAATGCCGTCGTCTACCGCAATGGTATTGAATTCGGCGGCAAAACAACCGAGTTTCTCTATTTCGGCTTTCACGAGCTGCCCGATCGCATGCAAATGCGTATGTCCCGGAACGAATTGCGTGAAGGAATTGACCACCGCAATGATCGGTTTCCCCATCTGCTCTTCCGTCATTCCATTCGCCCGCCAAAGCGCACGCGCCCCCGCCATGCGCCGCCCCGCCGTACTTGTCTGGCTATTTAATGTATATTTCATCTCCCGTTTTTAATTTTTAGTCTTTAGTCGCCGGTCGCCGGCAGTCCGTCATTCCGCACTTGATCCGGAATGACGATCGCTTTGACCTTTGTCTTCATTCACTCATTCGCTAATTCACTCATTCACTAATTTGCTAATTTGCTAATTTGCTAATTCTCTAATTTGCTAATTTGCTAATTTGCTAATTTGCCAATTGTCTCCCCTTGTCTATTTATTCCGTATATATTCCACGATCCACGCCCCCACTTCCGAGAGCTTATACGCTTTTCCGCCTTCGGCAATATCTTCCGTCACAATACCGGCTTCCATACTGGCGTTGACCGCTTCGCGAATCAGGGCTCCTTCATCTTTCAACTCGAAAGCATATTCGAACATCAGGGCAACCGAAAGAATCATCGCCAGCGGATTGGCGATATCTTTCCCCGCCGCTTGCGGATACGACCCGTGTATCGGCTCGAAGAGCGACGTATGCAGGCCGATGGAAGCCGACGGCAACATGCCGAGCGATCCGGTAATCACCGAAGCTTCGTCGGTCAGAATGTCGCCGAAAAGATTTTCCGTGACCAGCACATCGAAACTGCGCGGCCACTGAATAAGACGCATCGCGGCATTATCGACGAACAGATAGTCGGTCTCCACGTCGGGGTATTGCGGGGCGATTTCCTGCGCAATTTGCCGCCACAAACGCGAGGTGGCAATCACATTCGCCTTGTCGACGACCGTGACTTTCTTGCGCCTTTGCCGGGCGAATTTATAGGCCAAGTGCAGGATACGTTCTATCTCCTCGCGGGTATAGATGCACGTGTCGTAGGCCGTATTGCCGTCCTCGCTACGGCCTTGCGGGCGGCCGAAATACATCCCGCCGGTCAGTTCGCGGATGCACATCAAATCGACCCCTTCCACCAGTTCGGCACGAAGCGGCGATTGGTGTATCAGCGACGGAAACGTATTCACGGGGCGGATATTGGCAAACAGCCCGAGACTCTTGCGCATCTTCAGCAATCCTTGTTCGGGACGCACTTTCGCGTTCGGATCGTTATCGTATTTCGGCGATCCGATGGCGCCGAAAAGCACGGCGTCCGATTTTAGGCAAAGCGCATGCGTAGCCGCCGGATACGGGTCGCCCGTCTCATCAATAGCGACAGCTCCTACAACCGCTTCCTGATACGATAACTCATGATGGAATTTATCACTTACGATTTGCGTTACATTCAACGCTTGTTTCATGATTTCCGGGCCGATCCCGTCGCCCGGTAATACTGCAATGTTCAGTTTCATTTTTTTATTTTGTTCTTATAAAGTCGTTCTGTATGCCCGAGGCCGAACTCTAAGTTATAATCCGTTCCTGTCATTCTTTTAATAACAATTCTTGATATAGCCTCCGAGTAGCCTTACGGTAATTGTACATGCTTATGAAAGGTGGGGATATTCCCGCTTTCAATCATGTTCAGCATTTTCATTGTCGCCTGAATGGCGGCTGCGGTCTGATCGACATCCAATCCTCTTGTCTTAAACGTCTTTCCTTCGAATCGCCAGGTGATGATCGTCTGCACGTAGGCATTGGTTTTTCCTCCGGGAGGAATCACCACCACATAATCGAGCAATTCGGGAATGGGTTTGTGCAGCGAACGGTATATTTTATACATCGCTTTCGAAAAGGCATGATATTGCCCTTCGCCGGCGGCGGTTTGTTGATAAACTTCCCCTTTGATGGATATCTTTACGGTAGCGGTCGGACGCAGCCCGTCGGTCAGCATCAACGAATAATTGAGCATCCGGATATCTTGATGGTCCACGCCGTTCTTCAGGATGTCCGAAACGATATAGGGCAGCTCTTCGGGATTGACGACTTCTTTTTTATCCCCCAACTCGATGATGCGTTGAGTGACTTTCTTCGCCGTTTCATCATCCAGTTCGATGCCCAATGATTCCAGATTCTTCAGGATGCTGGCCTTTCCGGCATTCTTTCCCAACGCATATTGACGCAGGCGGCCGAAGCGTTCCGGCAATAAATCATTGAAGTAAAGATTCTTCTTTTTATCGCCGTCGGCATGGATACCGGCAACTTGTGTAAAGACATTATCGCCGATAAGCGGTTTATTGTCCGGAATGCGGATGCCCGAATAACTCTCGACCACCTTACTGACTCCGTAAAGTTTGTTTTCGTCGATATGAGTGGAGAGTTTCAATTGATCATGAATAAGCGCGATCACACTCGCCAGCGGAGCATTTCCGGCACGTTCTCCCAGTCCGTTGACCGTCACGTGAACGCCGTGAACACCGGCCTTAATGGCTTCGAAGACATTCGCCACCGCCAAATCATAATCGTTATGGGCATGAAAGTCGAAATGCAACGACGGGTACCGGTCCGTCATCTTCCGGCAGAACAGTTCCGTTTCGTCGGGATTCAAGATACCCAGCGTATCGGGCAGCATGTATCGCTCGATGGGCATTTCACAGAGAGAATCCATCATTTCGAACACATACTCCTGCGAATGGCGCATCCCGTTCGACCAATCCTCCAGATAAATATTCACCTTGATGCCCCGGCTTCTCGCTTCGTCGATCACCGAACGGATATCGCGCAAATGCTCCTGAGCCGTTTTCCGCAATTGATGGGTGCAATGGTTTTCCGATCCTTTACACAGCAGATTCATCACTTGACATCCCGATCGCTCGATCCAATCGACAGATGCCGTTCCATCCACGAACCCCAACACCTCGATCTTATCCAGATGGCTGTTGTTTTTCGCCCATTGCGTAACTTTTTGTACGGCCTTGAATTCGCCATCCGACACCCGGGCAGAAGCAATCTCCACCCGATCGACATGCAGCTCCTCAATCAACAGCCTCGCCACACTGACTTTTTCTTCCGCCGCAAAAGACACTCCGGAGGTTTGTTCGCCATCACGAAGCGTGGTATCCATTATTTCAATCGTTCTTTTTTCCACTATTCAATAAACAAATTAATCGTCCACTCCGAAAATTCGGAATGAAAATGACACCGAGTTACACGGAAGTTTTACTGAGA
>ENA-UOOM01003603-UOOM01003603.1-fermentation-metagenome-genome-assembly--contig:-NODE-3603-length-11048-cov-3.777404_pt1 | contig 11048 bp, 7 predicted proteins | sample MGYA00245781_ERZ724031 | MGnify/ENA primary metagenome ERZ724031 (study PRJEB28704, sample SAMN03018317) | fermentation metagenome | biome: anthropogenic terrestrial biome; feature: soil; material... | reverse complement strand
ATTCCGACATTCGGTCTGGCCAAGGTGAAGGGCATTGGAACGTCTCGGCAGGATAATGGGATCCGATTCCCCCCGGGCATAAAGTTCTTCAAATTCCTTGGCCAGACCGAATGTCGGAATGCACTCCACCCCCAGCTTACTCATGGATCCCAGTGCGGCTCCCAATTGTCCCTTGCCGCCGTCGATAATAATAAGGTCCGGAAATTTGGAAAACTTACCCTCCGAAAAATTCCTGCCTTCTTCCTTCAGCTTTTTTCTTTCTTCCAGTCCCCTCCGAAATCGCCTTTCCACGACTTCAGCCATACTTGCAAAATCGTTGGGTCCCTCCACCATTTTTATCCGGAACCTCCGGTATTCTTTCCTGGCCGGCCTTCCGTTCTCAAATACCACCATGGAAGCAACGGACTGGGCGCCCTGGGTATTGGAAATATCAAAGGCCTCCATACGGACCGGCGCATGTTCCAGACTCAATGCTTCCTTCAGTTCCAATACGGCCCCTTCCGTACGTTCCTTTTCCCGTTCTTCCTTTCGCTCATAGGTCTTAAGTGTCTCCTCTGCATTCCGTTCGGCCATCTGAACCAGCTTGTGCTTTTCTCCGCGCTGTGGGCAGCGAATGGTTACCTTGCTTCCTTTTCTTTCCGAAAGCCACTCCTCGATGACTTTATGATCATCAATATCCTGCTGGATCCAGATCTCCCTGGGAAAGAAAGTGGAGTCGGCATAAAACTGTTTGAGAAAGGAACCAATGATGTCCTTCTGCTGCGTTTCCCCGGTTTCCTCAAGAATGTGGCGCTCGGATGAGATCAGCTTGCCGCCGCGTATCAGGAAGACCTGGACAGCTGTTCGATTGAAGCCCTGGAACAGGGCAATCACGTCCTGATCCTCCATGGATGTGGAGATAATCTTCTGCCCTTCCAGTATTTTTTCCACCGCTCGGATCTGGTCCCGGAGGACGGACGCCCGTTCAAACTGCAGATTTTCAGATGCTTCCGTCATCTTCCTGCGGAATTCGTCCAGAAGATCCTCCTGTCTGCCATCCAGAAAGCGGCAGACATCTTTGATCATGGCCTGATAATCCGACTTTTTCACATTCCCGCGGCAAGGGCCCCAGCATTGTCGGATATAATAGTTGAGGCAGGGGCGTTCTGCCGGCTGCCCTTCCCGGATCTTACGGTTACAGGTGCGGATTGGAAAAATTCTCCGAATGGCTTCCATGGTTTCCCGAACCGCTCTTGCACTGGTATACGGGCCGAAGTATTTGTTCCTATCCTTTTTTATCTTTCTTGTCAGGCGGATCCGGGGATATTCCTCCTCTGCAGTGACTTCGATATAGGGATAGTGCTTGTCATCTTTCAGCAGAATATTATACCTGGGCCGATGCTTTTTTATGAGATTGCATTCCAGAATCAATGCTTCCACTTCGGTATCCGTCAGAATATAGTCAAAATCGGATACATTGGCCACCATGGCTCCCACTTTCCCGGTGTGCGTGGTCCTGAAATACTGTCTGACCCGGTTCTTCAGGGAAATCGCTTTTCCGATGTATATGATTTTGCCGTTTTGGTCTTTCATAATATAGACTCCCGGGGTATCCGGGAGATTTTTCAGCTTGGTTTCCATCTCTTTGTTCATGCCAGATCATCCTTTATTTATCAGTATCCAAGCCGAATGGCTTTTCGAAGTATTTTTCCGGCCACGGTGGCAGCTTTTGCACCTCCGGTGCCTGCGTTTTCCAGGACAACGGCAATAGCCAGTGTAGGATTATCTGCAGGAGCAAATCCCATAAACCAGGAATGGGGGCTCTGATCTTCCTTTGTTTCCGCCGTTCCGGTTTTTCCGGCAATGATCATACCGGTCGTTCGTGCGTTCCGCCCCGTACCGTTTTCCACAACCTGAACCATCATATCCGTCAGCTTCTTTGCTGTTTCCGGAGATACAGGTGTCGACAGCGTGCCATGCGACGGCAGGTACCGAATGTTGCCGTTCCGTGTCTGAATTCCATGAATCAGCTTCGGATCCGGCACTTCCCCGCCGTTTGCCACGGACGACGTAATCAAGGCAACATGGAGAGGAGAAACCAGGACCTTGCCCTGGCCGACGCCGGACCATGCCAGTTCCTTCCGGCTGGTGTCCCTGGTCAGAGGCAGTTGGCTTTTGACCGTCTTGATATCCGAAAAAAGAAAATTTTTATTGAATCCGAATTTCTCACCGGTCTCCCGCAATTGCTTCCATCCCATATCCAGGGACAGGTTTGCAAAGTAGGCGTTGCAGGAAACCTCCATGGCACGGGGAAGATCCACCATGCCGTGTGCTTCCTGGCCATAGCAGTTGATCGTGATGCCTCCAATGTCCGTAGAGCCCTTGCAGTCCAATGTATCCCTGCTGATATCTTTTCCGGACTCCAATGCTGCTGCAGCTGTGACTACTTTCATGATGGATCCGGGAGGATATCTTCCATAGGATGCCTTATTCAGCAGGCTTTCTTCCCCCGGCTCCTCTGTTTCCTGTGCAGGGTTAAAGGACGGAAGACTGACCATCGCCAGGATCTCACCACTCCGGGGATCCATAAGTACAACGCTTCCTTTGCGGGAGCCCATCACTTCATTGATGTATTTCTGAAGCTGCATGTCAATGGTCAGGATCACATTGTTGCCCACCTCCTGATCCAGAAATGCTTTCTGATAGATCCGCTCAAACAGATTATTGTTGTATCCCAAAAGATAACGGATATAGAGCGCCTCGGCACCGATGCCGTATCGTTTGGAACCGATCACATGAGCCGCATAGCGGCAATTGTCCCGGTAACTGCGATAATAGGTGGTCTTTCCATCTTTTCGGATAGTGGACTTTGTTTCCACCAGCACGTTTTGGTTCCGATCCTGAAGATTGCCCGGCAGAATGGAGGGATTATCCATATCGATCTTGATTCTCGTGTTGTTGGGATCCGAAAACCATCGGTCACTGTAAACGAATAGATTATAGAAGTAATATCCGGTTAAAATCAGAAAAAGCCCCAGCAGTGCAAACAAAGAGCTGCGAACATTGCGTTTTATATGCTTCATGTATCCTCATCCTCATCCGATTTTTCCTCGTCGGTCCCATCCCCCTGCCCTTCCTCCCGGGCGGTTCGGTCATTTCTGACGGATACCCCTTCCACGATACCGATCATGCTGAGACTGACGATCATGGAGCTTCCCCCATAGCTCACAAAAGGAAGGGTGATGCCGGTGAGAGGGATCATCTTAATCACTCCCCCGATGATAATAAAAGCCTGAATTGCCAGGGAAATTGAAGCACCGCTTGCAAGCAGCGTGTCGGAAGCCCGGTGTGCATGAAGAGCCTTCTGCATACTCCGGATCAGAATAAGAATATATAACCCAATCACCATGCCTCCAACCAGGATACCGAACTCTTCACATATGGCGGCAAAAATAAAATCCGTGCGGGACGCCGGAATAGCATACGGTTCTCCAAGATTCAAGCCCATCCCGAACCAGCCGCCGCTGCCCATGGCCATCAGGGACTGAGCGACCTGATAGCCTTTGCCTCCCACATCCGCCCATGGATTTTTCCAGGCTTCCACCCGCACCTGAACATGGGAAAAAAGGTGATACCCAATCACCGACGCAGCAATGCCGGCGCCAGCCGCAGCAGCGGTAACCAGCCAGTCGCTGGTTGCAATATAATACATAAAGAGAAACACCAGAAAATAATGCAGTGCACCTCCCAGATCCTTCTGCATTGCCACCCCAAGAATGGAAAACATCGCAAACAGCAATGCCGGGATTCGCTGCCGGAATGTTTGCATTTCCTCCAGCGAGTAAGCCAGCACGACGATAAAAATCACCTTGGCAAACTCTGCCGGCTGTATGGAAAAATCTCCGATGGGCAGTTTGCTGGTCGCGCCACCTGATTTTTCCCCAAAAAATGCCACCAGAAATACGATCGCCGGTCCCAGCACCATCAGGGGAGTAAGCAGCCAGCCAGGCTTGCGGATGTGCGGAATCACCAGCATGGCCAGAAAAAGGACAATATTGCCGGCAGCAAACCATTCCGCCTGACGCAGGGCAAGCGTCGGCGTAAGTCTCTGTAAAATGACAAAGCCCAGTATGGCAAGTGTATCCACCATCAAAAGAAGGATTTCATCCATGCCCCGGAATACATAGTACAGAAAGTAAAATTGAAACAGGATCATCGCCGAGACAAGGACACCCAGCAACGCCGTATCTTTATCAAAACCGGACGGATCCCGGAAGGCCAGCAACCCAAAGGCACTCAGAGAGAATAAAGTCAATATAAAGGGAATGTTGCCGGTGGAACGCCTGTCCGATTTTCCGGACATGACGCCCCGCAAGGTTCGGTATGTTGCCTGAATAAAAACATAAGCCAACAAAAATACAAACCAATAGCGAAGCGTCAGAGCCAATATCTCATACTGTTTACTGTTCACAAGGAAATACCCCGCTCATCCGAATGACTTAAGGAATGCTCTTAATCATTCAACATCAAGGAACCAAACACTTTCCGTTATACTTTTCCCGCTTTTCTTCCCCCAATGGAATATTTTACGGTGAAAAGCATAATAATTAAATATCCATCTTTCAACAAAGGAGGAAACCCAGGTGCGGAAACAGTTTGATTTCATACCCATTATATTACAGGGAATCGGGCAGACCCAATACCTGTACGCAACGGATATTCTGTGTCAATTATACCGTCACCGGGCTGAAATGTCCATAAAGGATCTGATGGCATTTTTTCGGCATCGGAATATGCCACAGGTATGGGAGACCATCATGACCCTTCGGGATTTGGATTATATCTGTCCCTCATCACAGGAAGATCGCTTTCAGATCACAGAACAGGGAACGGAAAAAATACAAATGATCCTGGCGTGCTTCCGCCTGGATCGGGTAGTCCGATAAAAGCTCACAGGACTCCCATTCTGTAAAGCGTATTAAGAAAGGCAGTTGTGCATTGCCAACTGCCCTTTAAAAGTATCTTCTTACATTGGTCTCAATTTCCGCCTTTGCCCGCTTCAGAACCTGATTGATCTCTTCCGGCTTCACCGGCTTGAGAATGTAATCGTATGCCCCGACCTTCATGGCCTGCCGCAGATAGTCAAAGTTATCATAGTTGCTGACAATAACATATTTGATATCCGGCCAGCGCTTTTTTGCCGTTTCAATGAAGGTGATACCATCCATTTTCGGCATGCGGATCTCTGTAAATATAACATGCGGGGATACATGGGGCAAAAGTACCAGTGCTTCCTCGCCGTTGGAAGCTTCGCCGACCAGTTCAAAATCATTTTCCACCCATTTCACCTTGCTGTCGATATCCCTGCGCGCATTGTAACTGCTGTCCACCATAACCACACGTAAATTCAATGCATTCCTTCCTTTCCTTTGCACTTCATAAGGATTATAGCACCGAATGATTTGGTTGGAAACTGATTTCATGATATTTTGGCATATTGCTGTTTTCCCATGCCTTGAATTGGGAGAAATGGTTCTGTCATATCAGATCGGTCCGAAGAAAATGCGCACGTTATTCTTTCCACCGGAGGATAGCAGAAATCCGAACCGCTCCAATTGGAAGCAGGTTCGGATTCGCTATGAATGGTGCGTCTGACTGGATTCGAACCAGCGGCCTTTCGGGTCGGAGCCGAACGCTCTATCCCCTGAGCTACAGACGCCCAACAACATTTATTATATCATATATTTCAAAGAGTCACAACCCCGGATTTCTGCTTTTATATATCCGGACAGATGTCCTGGTTCCCGTCTTATGGCGTTTCCGTAGGCTCCGGTGTTTCTGTCGGTTCCGGTGTTTTCGTCGGCTCCGGTGTTTTCGTCGGCTTCGGCGTTTCAGAGGATGTCGTTTCTTCAGCAACCGATGTAAGCCGGACGGTTATCCTGTCTGCGGACTTGCTGACAATCTGTACTTCCTTCGGAGCCTTTAGATCCAAAGACAGATCATATTGGCCGGGACGAAAGCCTCCGTCCCCCGGGCTGATCTTTGCAAAATCAGCGGAGGCTGTCAGGCTTTGCTCATTCAGGGAGTTCATGGCGGTATACGATCCTTTCAACTGAACCGTAACCGGTGCACTGATGATTTCCGCATGAAAACCTTCCGGAATATTCTTCAGATCAATCTGATTCAGGACAATATCCTTGTTTGCCGTGGTTTCCCGAATATGAACCACAACACTGACCTGGTAGGACTGATCGGAAGATAAATATAAACCCTTTACTTTATTGACCGTCACCGTCTTTCGGACATCCTTTGCTGCGCCCTGAATATTTACTTCCTGGGTAGTCAAGGATTCCAGCTGTTCCATTATACCGGGAGAAGCGTCGACCTTTAACCTGTCCGGCCGGACTTCCACCTTATCCACCACAAACCCGCTGGCGGGAACACCGGTGATATTGACCTTCACCGGGATCTCCTGAATCGGATAAATCGGAATCCGCACCATGACGGTTTCCTGACGCAGATGCAGATATTCTGAGAAAACAACATTATTTTCGGAATCCATCAACCGAACAGGCATGGACTGTTCAATCGTACTCGCATCGCCATTCAGCTTTACTTCCACAACACCTTCCGCCACCTGTTCCACCAGGGACTGGGCACCATATATGGTAACATTCTCGGGCTCCACACTTGGCGAATGAACAGAATATCCATCTGCTGCCTTTCCAATCCCTTTCTGATTCACTTTCACCGGAATGTTCCTGGAGGTAATTCGATTCACGGTCAATGGCACTTCCGGGATCTTATCCAGCTTTACCTCCCGCGGGCGCAGCCCTTCGATCCTCAGCTCCACTTTCCGGGTCCCTGTCCAGTCTATGTGTTGCAGATCAAGGACAGCCTTCAGATTCGCCGTATTGACTTTCCGGATGTCATTCACAAGTCCCCGGATGCGGACCGTTACGGTGCCAACCGGCTTTTCCACCAAAGTCAATTGTTTGTCGTTCAATGCATCCTCATTGACAACAACAATCGGAACATCTGAAATGGGCCGGGTTGTTTCAGGATTCAGCTCACTGATGGCGTACAGCCATAGAATAACTGCTATGATAACAGAAATTATTTTCAGTACCAGATCGTTTTGCCATGGTTTTTTATTGTCCATCCTGTTCATTCCTTGACCTCCACTTTTTCACGATGAAGGAGCGTGGTTCCTTTTCCTTTACATACACCTTTTTCAATATTTCCTTTAAGCCTTTGGAATCCAGATATCTGGTAAGCTTTCCATTATTGGCTATGGATATGACACCGGTTTCTTCGGATACCACAATGGCAAGGGCGTCGGAATTCTCAGAAATGCCCAGAGCCGCCCGATGTCTGGTACCCAGCTGCTTGTTGATGTTCCCGTTGTCCGTAAGGGGAAGAAAGCATCCGGCAGCCGCAATCCGATATCCCCGCACAATAACGGCTCCGTCATGAAGAGGAGTATTGGGTACAAATATGTTTTCCAAAAGGGATCCCGAAAGTTCTCCATCAATCTTCACACCGGTATCGATGACATCGTTGATACCGGTCTTCCTTTCAATAACGATCAGGGCGCCTATTTTTGCCCTGGCCATATCCTGCACAGCTCTTGCGATCTCATTGATAAAAAAAAGAGGATCCTTTTCGTCCTGAATAAACATAAATCGGTCAAAGATACGCCCCCGCCCGATCTGCTCCAATGCCTTACGCAGCTCAGGCTGAAATACGATCAGCAAGGCAATGACACCCACCGTGGCAGTATTTTTTAAAATCCAGTATATGGTGTTCAGCTGCAGCCACTCGCTGAGCTTTGTTACAAACAGCAGAATGGTCAGTCCCTTTAATACCTGCTCTGCACGGGTTTCGCGGATTAAAAGAAGCATTTTGTATACCACATAGGACACAATGGATATGTCTATGATATGCCGGATGACCCATGGAAACTGTACATACGGTTCAATATAGGAAAACATTCTGGAAAGTCCATCCAACATGTTGGTACGCCCCTTGCTTTAAAGTATCGTTTGGTGGAAACACCTTTTAATTATATAACAACTTCCACCAGATAGGAAGGGACCAATTTGATGCTTTATCCCTTCCGTTTCATTATACCATATTCCCGGATATTATATAATCGTTGGCCGGGATATTCCCGGAAGGAATGCAACAAAAGAAAAGGATGGAGATTCCTCCCATCCCCATCCCAATGAAATGCCTTTTCTTCTGAAAGATATTCCAGAATGCCGCTGTAAATGGACCAGGCGATCTTTTCCTGATATTCCTCCGTTTTCAGGAGAGCTTCTTCCCCGGCGTTGGACAGGAAACCGCACTCCACAAGGACCGATGGCGCAGGGCTGGCTTTTAAAATCCGGAGATTATCCACTGCTTTCGCCTCCCGGTGGTTGCCCCCGATCAGATCTTCCACCATCCTGCCCTGAATACATTTTGCCAGTCTCTCCCCTTCCTCACTGCCATTCATATAAAAAGTCTGAGCACCGAAATACTGACTTTCCGGGAAATGATTCATATGAATGCTCAGTACGATATCTGCGTTGCTCTGCCGGATGATTTCCTCCCTTTTTTTCATATCCCCGGATTTATTGGATGCGGTTCCACGCTGGTTATCCCTTGTCAGAATCACCTTACTCTTTTTATCCGCAAGAAGTTTCTTCAGCTTCAGGGCAACTTTCAGATTCAGTTCATCTTCCCTCAGTCCGGACGGACTCAATGCGCCGGAATCAAACCCGCCATGTCCCGGATCGATAACAATCACCCGGTCCGAAGTGGATAAAATGGAAAAAGCGGGCTGCAGGGAATCCTCCCTGCTTTTCATAAAAAAAAGAACAAGCAGCAGGAGGACAAGCAGGATCCAGAATGCCGATATCCATCGCTTTGACAGATAATAAACCTTCAACGTTCCACCCCCAGTCGTATCACAGTCAGTACAAATTATTCATGGCTCCGGTGATTTATAACCCGCGGCGGCGGAAAAAGGCATCTGCAGAATCTACAGGCTGTTTCCCATGAGGATCTTGACATGATGTTCCTTCCCGTCATCGGAGAGGGGCACTTCCGAATCGGCAAGGATCTGACCGTCCAGCTTCATTTCTGCAATTCCCTGTTGTACCTTATTGGGATTTTCAACATCAATGGTGTATTTTGTTTCGCAATAATGATATTCCATGGTAAATCCGCTCCAGTCCTCCGGTATACATGGATGAACGGTGAAGGAGGAAGCCCTCCTCTGAAAGCCCAGCATTCCTCCGATCCCGGTACGGTACATCCACCCGGCCGCTCCGGTATACCAGGTCCATCCGCCTCTTCCGGTATGAGGAGGTATCGCATAGACATCCGCAGCCAGAACATAAGGTTCCGCTTTGTATCGGGAAGCTCCCAAATGGGTCCTGGTATGATTGATGGGATTGATCAGGTGGAAGAGACGCCAGGCCGTATTGCCATCTCCTGTCGCTGCGAACGCCAGAACCGACCATACGGCAGCATGGGTATACTGTCCGCCGTTTTCCCTGACGCCGGGGACATAGCCCTTGATATAACCGGGTTCCAGGTTTGACTGATCAAAAGGCGGAGTCAGAAGCCGGATTAAGCCGGCATCCTCGTCCACCAGATAATTCTGAACAGCCCGCAGGGCTTCCCGGACTCTTTCCTTTTTTCCTCCCCCGGACAGAGCTGCCCAGGACTGGGATATCAGATCAATCCGGCACTCCTCATTCTTTTCGGAACCAAGAGGCGTCCCGTCATCAAAGTAGGCACGGCGATACCATCCTCCATCCCATGCATTTTTCTCAATGGATATCCGCAGGGTTTCCGCTGTTTTCGCATAACGCTCTGCCCGTTCCGTATCCCCCCTTTTTCCGCAAATGGAAAGAAAACGATTCAAAACGTCATACAGGAACCAGCCCAGCCATACACTTTCCCCTTTGCCATCCATTCCGACCCGATCCATTCCGTCGTTCCAGTCCCCGCCCCCCATCAGCGGAAGTCCATGGCTGCCAAACTGCATGGCATGCTCCAAAGCCCGGATGCAATGATCATAGACACAGGATTGGTCATCCGAAGCCTGATAAATGGCATACCGGTCCTGCTCGCCGGGTCCAAGGGGCTCGGTTTCCGAAAGAAAAGGCACCGGCTCCTCCAACACGCTTTCATCTCCTGTCTCTTCGATATAATCTGCAGTTGCAAACGGAAGAAACAGCAGATCATCTGTGATTCTGGTCCGGACTCCCCGAAAAGGCGGATGCCACCAATGCAGTACATCCCCCTCCGGAAATTGATGGGCGGCGGATAAAAGGATCTGCTCTCGGGTCCGCTCCGGTGCACTGTAGACAAGAGCCATTGCATCCTGAAGCTGATCCCGGAAGCCGAAGGCTCCGCCGGCCTGATAAAAGCCTGTTCTCGCCATGATGCGACAGGCATAGGCCTGGTAGAGCAGCCACCGGTTCAACAAAAGATCCATGGAAGGATCCGGCGTTTTGACGCGCAGGGTCCCCAATATGTTTTCCCAGAATGCTTTCACTTCCTTCAAAGCAATTTCTGCGCTTTTTCGATCCGGATACCGGCTTTGGAGCTCCCGGACCTGATCCGGATTCTTTCCCTGTCCCAGATAAAACAGGACATCTTTTTCTTCTCCGGGAGAAAGTTCGATGGACACCTGTATGGCTGAGCAGGGATCAAACCCTTCATCGGCCCGGCTGGAAAGGTGCGCTCTGGTCATGCACGCCGGTTGGTCCGGAGAGCCGTTTCGTCCGATAAACTCCCTGCGGTCCGAAGTATAGGAATGGATATCCCGATTACAGGACAAAAATGCGGTCCGCCCTGCAAATTCTTCCTGATAGTAATTATATGCCAGCATACTGTTCGTTTCCTCATCAAATTCTGTCTGGATAAAGGGACTGCTTTCCTCCCGATTCACGCCAAGGACCCATTCCACATAAAAGAACAGGGAAAGTTTTCTCAGGCGATCTGTATTGTTCTTCAGGGAAACGCGAATTAGTTTTACCGGATCCTTCAGGGGAACCAGCATGGCTTGC
>ENA-UOOM01003602-UOOM01003602.1-fermentation-metagenome-genome-assembly--contig:-NODE-3602-length-11050-cov-6.597271_pt1 | contig 11050 bp, 8 predicted proteins | sample MGYA00245781_ERZ724031 | MGnify/ENA primary metagenome ERZ724031 (study PRJEB28704, sample SAMN03018317) | fermentation metagenome | biome: anthropogenic terrestrial biome; feature: soil; material... | reverse complement strand
AATCAAGAATCGGCAATTTGCAGTGGTATTTAAAAAAGTTTATTCCTCATCGCTGGATTTGTAAAAAACCTCTTTACAGAATCAAATTTTTCAGTTATAATTTAATATGTTGTCGGGATGTAGCGCAGTTTGGTAGCGCACTAGCATGGGGTGTTAGGGGCCGCAGGTTCGAATCCTGTCATCCCGACTTAGACAAACTCCGACAAGTTTTAATAAAACTTGTCGGAGTTCTTTTTGCCTGTTAGTATCAGAAATTTATTTTGATAAACCGATATGCTTCAGGAAAAGGAGGTACTCATCGGGGTGATTTTTAATGTTTGACATTCGTAAAGCTGTCCCTGAAGATGCCTTAGGCATAACAATTGTCAACGTGTATACCTGGAAAACAACGTATCCGGGATTAATGCCTGATGAAGTAATTGATTCAAGGATTGCGGAATTGATAGAAAAAGCCGAAAAGTGCCGAATCGATATAGAACAGAACGATAATTTCTTCATTGCAGTCATTGGGCATACTATTATCGGTTTTTGCTGCTACGGAATATCCAGGAACAAAAAATATAATGCTTCCGGTGAGATCTATGCACTATATGTACTGAAAGGATGCCAGGGATTGGGTGTTGGTAAAGCATTGTTTTCAGCCGGTACTAACGCTCTAAAGGACAGAGGTTATTCTTCAATAATTATCAACTGCCTTTATGGAAATCCGTCGTTAGGGTTCTATCAACATATGGGTGGAAAAATTATTTCTCAAAAAAAAGATGATATTAAAGACAAAAGCATTATTGAGGACATTCTCTATTTTGAAATATGAATATTAAGTATTCTTTCTATCTATTGTAGATGAATTTAAGCTAATAAAGCATTCATTTTGTTATTTATGTAATAAGTAGACATGATAACCACAAAGAGGTATGACATGATTGAATTAAAAAATATTAATAAAACATTTAAAGTAGCAAGGCGAAACGCAGGTTTCAGAGAAGCTGCCAAATCTTTTTTTCACAAGGAATATGAATATGTAAAGGCGCTTGACAATATTACATTTACTATCCCCGAAGGAGAAATGGTAGGATATATCGGTCCAAACGGAGCAGGCAAAAGCTGTACGATAAAAATCATGAGCGGCATACTCAATCCCGACAGCGGAACCTGCGTAATAAACGGCAGAACTCCATGGAAGGACAGAATTAATCATGTGAAAGAAATCGGAGTTGTATTCGGTCAAAGGTCACAGCTTTGGTGGGATGTTCCGGTCGTTGACAGCTTTGAGCTTCTTAAAGATATTTACAAAATTGACGAAAAACAATATAAACAAAGTTTTGATGAATTAGTTTCATTGCTGAGTCTTGAATCAATCATCAAAACTCCTACGAGACAGCTGTCCTTGGGACAGCGCATGCGGTGTGAAGTTGCGGCATCCCTGCTGCACAACCCTAAAATTCTGTTTTTGGATGAACCTACAATCGGGCTTGACGCAGTGTCTAAAATTGCTGTAAGAGAGTTCATTAAATATATAAACAAAGACCGAAAAACAACGGTTATACTTACCACTCATGACATGCAGGATATTGAAGCTCTTACAAAAAGAATAATACTTACCGTATATGATGCTGCCGGTTTTCGGTATGCTGTTTTTACTGCCAAGCTATATTCTATGGCGATTCGGTGTTAAACATTATAAGTCCACCGGCTCGTAAGAGGTTGAATTTTTGCAGTATCAGGTGAGCATAAGCTATACGCTATATATTCATAAATATTCCTCAAATCTTGTTTTGCCTGAGCAGAGTAAATTATCGAGCTCATATACCATAATCTCTTTTCATTTCTTCTGCAACACTCTCCATGGAGTATGTCCTATCATCTTTAATATCTGTCATACCTTTTTCGATTTCAATATCAAATTGCTCTTTTGTTAAAGAGTCATATGAAAGAGGAATATTTTCCGGCAATTTTACTTCAAAAGGAATACCTCTTTGTATTATAATCTGCTTCAGAAACAGATTTACAGCATTCGACATGGAAATACCCAACTGTTCAAGCACTTGTTCTGCCTGTTCTTTTACTTTCGGCTCAACACGAGCAAATATATTGGATGTTTTTGCCATAATCATCACCTCCCAATAATATTATACACAAATGTACTGCAAAATGCATGCCATTCGCAAGCTATTATAATGCTTATGCAACTTACTATTTTATCCCACCGATACACTTCTTTATATTCTCCGCAAACGACCTTGCTTTTTCTCTTATATTTTCTATCTTTTCCACATCCCCGGGATTATTTGCCGTTTCCATCAATGCAAAATTTGGAGGAAGCATGAAGGTTTTGTTGATATTTAATGCACTTATAAGCTGCTCTGCTATAATATCGCTTCCGCTGAATCCCGATACAATTATGGAATAAATGTATTTATCATAAAATTTTGTTTTGCGGTATAGGGCTGTCAGACGATTTATTACGGCTGACATGTTTGCACTTATGGAATCATTGTAGTTTGGGCAAAGCATCATTAAAATATCGCAATTTAATATTGCCGGATATACCTCTTCAACCATAATTCCCCCATAAAAGCAGTTTGTGCTTTGGGAATAGTGCTTGCATGCTTTATATGGACATCCTTTGCAGTCTGCCACAGAGCCGTTTTCTATGTGAATTTCATTAATTTCGCAGTCATGTAAATTCTCCTTAACCATATTCCACAGAGCATATGTGTTGGATGTTTTGGAGTTGCCTGAATAAAGAGTCAATATTTTTGGGTTTATAAACTTTTTTATTTTATAACTCGTAATCCTGTCAATCACATTTCTGCAGTCTGATAAAAGAATACCCTCTAAAGATGAGTTGCCTGCTGTAATAGCTTGCTGTGTTCTGAAATTTCTCAAAGAACCTGTAGCTTCGGACAGAGGCTTCCCGGGAAACATGCAGCCCGCCATGTTTGCATAAAATATTGTTTTTCTTGCAATGGAGCGTGAAAACAGTTCATTGTCTGAGCTTATTATTATTCCTCCTACGGAGCTTTTCATGAAATCAGAACCTGATGTCATTATTTTGCTAAGCATTTTCATATGCCCGATATTTATTCCGGTATCCCCTAACTCAATCGCAAACAATATTTTTTTATTTTGCAAATCATACATGTCATCAACATTTGATATTATAATATGCTCATATTTACTTAATGAAGATGCCAGCATTTTATCCAATCTTTCGGATGTTCCGAATTTTAAAACAGTTAAACAATTCATAATAACCCCCATTTCGGTAGGTGACACACCTTAACTATAGGCTTAGTCTTTGGATGAAAAAGGAATGTCCCCAAATGTATGAGATTCCGCAGTTTCATTTCAGAATTACATTGGCTGCGTTAAGTTCTCATATGTATTCTTAATTCGTTCAAAAAGCTTATCCGGCATTTTTATTTTTTCGATATCCAACCCCGACGGAAGATTCCTGTTTTTTGCCCCCATGTACACGCCGGATAAATAATTGGAGCTGTAGTGATACCTTCCTTCTAAGGTATATATAATCGATATGGCTCCGGATGAAAGAGCAGGAGCAATATATGGTTTAAAGCCTGTCTTTCTTACTTCCAAATTTGCTTCTACCGCATATTTTGTTAACTCTCTTGACAGAGCATCGTCATAGTTTGTTATGCTGTTTGCTATAATTAAATCTTTACCGTGAGGTCCGAATGCTCTTCCTTCATGCAGATACATTGAAAATTTCTCATACTTTTTGGAATAATACAAGGCTCTTGCATTCATTACCCCAAGACCGTACCCTTTAATTTGCTCGGGAGCCAATACTCCCCTGCTTTCTTTAAGCACTGTTACACACAATTGGTCAACCGGGTCCGAAACTACTGCAAATATTCCTTTAAATCCGCTGTCTGCCGCCATGGAGGCATATTCTTTTATAAGCTTTGCATTTTCTTCAAATTGGACCATTCTTACATCTGCTGTTTTGCTTCCTATGGGCGGAACTCCCTTTGAAGCACAAAACACAAACATATCACAATCAAATAATTCTTCCTTTTCTATCCCTTTGACTTCAGGCAGACAATCTTCAAAAGGAAATGATGTTTGATTCATTTCGTATTCCCATCTTTTGATTTTATCCATGCCTCTGTCATATATGCCTATTGCTCTTACCACGTCTTTTCCTAAAAGCTTAAGTCCTATAAGCAATGTACTTCCCACATCTCCAAGTGCTAAGATGTTTACCTTCCTTTTGCCCGGCTCATCCATACGGAAGCAGTCTTCGTAATCATTATATTCCGTGTTGACTGCCTTTATTTTTCTCTTTTCGATTAATTCGGCAAGCCTTGTGGGAATATCGCAGCTTTTAGCGGGTAATTTTAGCATCTCCAGGCTTTCCTCATCAATAAACAAATCGCAGGGATGATTAACAGCAAATGATTTTTTTGAGTTTTCTTTATTTAAACAGGTAAGAAAATATAATTCTTCGCAGTCGCTTGGAATGTCATTTATCTTTGTATAATTGTAATCATCCTTTATTGAAAATAAATACTTATCGCAATATTTGTAATAGAACATTATTTTATTATCCTTTCAAGTTTTGAGAGAGACTCGATGCTTACATCCATGAAGCCGGATGCTTCCTTGTTTAAATCATAATAAATATTGTCGCCTAAATATGGCAGTCTGGGAGATGAAAGCACTTCACCCAATCTTTTTACCGTAAGGTTTTTTTCGAAAATTTCTTTGTATTCCGTTTCTAAAGCTAAAAGCACATGCTTTGCATTTTCCAAGCAAACCATGGAAAGATTGTATATAGCCTCCTTGGAAGCTCCTCGTATAAACATTGGCGAATAAAATGGCAGTATCAGATTTATGGATGGAATTAAATTTGTAACATTTTCATTATCAAGCCAAATTCCGTCTCCCCCTAAAAATGGATACATTAAATTTTCATTGAACCAAAGTCTTAAGTTAGGAATAAAATATGCACAGTCCGCTTCCCTTCCCTGTATATTCATAAGGTCCTTGCCTCTGCCGGACATTATTCCCACTATAATTTTTTTAACATTTATATTATGTCTTTTTAATATAGGGTCAATTTCTTTTATCCTATAACCTTTATGAAGCAAATCGTCAACCAAAATTACAGGTTTCTCAAAGGATTCTATTGTTCTTACCTGGTTTTCTATGGGCGAGTAAAACGGATATTCCTGAATTTTAAATCTTAACGCATCAAATGAATATACTTTTTCCGTATGCAAGGATTTTGTAACCGTATTGGGAACAATCATTCCCTTTAGAATATTGCCAAAAGGAACAACCATATTTTCCCCCAAAACTCTTGGGGTCTGCAATTCATTGGGAACATTGTTAATGCCGCATATTTTATTTATGAGAATTTGATTTATCATATCATTGTCAATTGACAATACAAGACTTCCGGGATACAGCTCCGTCATTGCTTTTTGAAGTCTTTTCCGTGAATCTACAATTGCTTTGTGAACTTTTTTGCTTTCGTTTAGAGGCTCCTTAATGAAGCTTTCCAAATTAAGTGTAAGGCAGATGGGAAATTTCATATCTGCTGCATATACTGTTTTTTCCGCGCTTTCATCATAAATCATTGTAAAGCCTTGAAGCTTTAAGGTTTCAATTAATTCCGCACTTTCTGCTTCGGATATAATATTATTGTACAATACATAGGTGTAATCATTTCTTAAGCAATGAGACAGGGTTTCCGTAATAAGAATCTGCTCCATACTGTCATATTCATTGCTTGGATTTATGAAAATGCCATCTATAACAATAATTCTCCCCGCCGTTTTTTCTCTGACATAATTTGCAATATGCTGACTGTGAAACTCGGAATAAACATCAGAGGAGCTTATTTTGTGAAATGCGGAAAATCCCAATAACTTATTTAAATTTTTGGAATCCCTGATTATCAGCAGTTTTATATTTTTAGAAATAAGCTGTTCACCTATATTTTCATATAAATTTGTATGCATGAAAATATAATGACCTATTTCATCAACAATCTTTTTGCTTAAATCTTCAACAATCTCAATAACAAAAGGTTTTGTTTTCAATAATCCCTTGTTCTGAGGCTCTCTTATGTACAAATTTCTGTCATATATAAAATTTTGAGCCATCGGATCGATTAAGTTTGATATATCTCTGTTATTATCTATATTTTCTCTTATTTGAGTTGAGCTTATGTCCTCCAAATAGACAGGAAGCTGAAGCTCGATAAGTGTTCCTTTTATTCTGTTTTTTGCTTCCTCTGCTTTTTTCATTGCGGCTTGGGACAAATCATCTTTTGCTCTTTTAAAAACTATGTGGTTAAAGTTATGTATGGTATTTTTTTCGGACCTGTTTTTATATGCTGTCGCATTTATTATTACGTCGCTTCCCACAACAATATGAACATCCTTGTTTGGAAACAGTGATTTTAGCATCCTTAAATCTTCATTGTTGGATAAGTTTATCGGTATCTCGTCGGAAAACAAAAACACACCCAATTCATCCGCTATTGACATATTGATAATTTGCCTCCTGATCATTCTGGGCTGAACCTTCTTAGACCAGGAAAATTCATCTACGGCTAAATACACGTCATATCCTAAGTTTCTTATTTCTACCACAATTCCTTTATGACTCAGGGAAAACGGGTCAAAGGTTCCCGGGAAAAATGCTATATTTTTATTTTCCTTTATATCAAACTTACCGTTGAAAAATTCATAATCACTTATGAATCTGTATATGTGGTTGAAGGATGCCGAATTGTTGAAAAAGAACAAATCGCTTAATTCCTTTTCATTTATCAATGTCAGTAGCTTTTTGTAAATAAGCGAAAATATTTTATGCTTCTGCTTAAGGGATAATACTTTGGAGCCGAAAATATACTGTCCTAACACCAAAAATGTTTCCTGCTTTACCTGAGTATTAAAGTTTGCAAGTCCGCCCAAAATAATTCCGAGTATCTTTATTAATCTTTTCTCTATAACGCTGTTATCTTCGCCGAATCTTTCTTTATATTCGGGATAATACTGAACCATTACTCCGAATGTATCTATAACCAAGGCACTTGATCTTTCGTTTGTATTATTGTAAATATTTTTCAGGTCAACAATAAACTCATCCAACTCTTTCGGGGACAACAACATTGCAAAGCGCCCCAAATATTCGGGGATATACTTTGCATATTGCATTTCATCAATCTCAAGACCTTTTATAAGCTCAAAGGCTATTTCATTTCTTTGGTCAATGGTAAGCATGGGACCTAATTGTACCAGGGAATTCCCCGCTTTGTTTCTCACAGACTCCTTAGCGCTTACTTTTACAAGGTTCGCCAAATGAGTCGCTGCCTGAAGAAGAGCAACTTCATTCTTTTTGGACAGTGTTTCCATTATATAATCGATGCTGATGGTTTTAACATTCCATGGTGTTGCTGCTTTTAAATTGTTCAAGAAGATATCCGACGTTTTATACCAATTGCCCGTTAAAAGTGCGGAATATTTTTTAAGCAAAGAATCAGGCGCATTTAAGCTTTGTGCTATCTTATATTTTAAATAATTCATGCACAATCCTTCATCCGGAGAAAAGTCCGATACAATATTCAAAATATCCGTAAGGGATTTTCCTGTTATTTTAATCTGCTGCACAGCTTTGTATAAGAACTGTGCAGCCATAAGCCTGACGCTGTATGAAGGAGATTTAACCGAAGCAGCTGAAAAATTCAATACAAAGAATAATTGCTCCTCAGCATATAATCCTAAGGGTATGCTTAACAGAGAATTTAAGCTGTTAAGTTTTGCCACCTCTTCATTCATATCATGATTAAGATGTTTAAGAAAAATTTTTAAGCACTCTTCTTTAAACTTATTTCTTGGTGAATTTATAACAGAATCTGCAAAGATTCTTAAAGAATAGCCAATCCATTCCTTTTGATTGTCGGTTACCTTATATCCCGGGGCTAAAAAAAGTCCCAAATACTTATCCCACAAGGATAAGCATGCTTTTTCTTCAGTGTGGTTAACTCTAACGTCCTCAGGTATTTCCTTTGTATATTCCATATCGTAATGAACAATGATTTTTCCCATTAAATCAGCGGCTTGACGCCGTATATCGCCTTCTCTGTGAACTAAAAGTTCATACAGAAAGCTAAGAGAAAACAGCTTTTCCTTTTGGGACAAATAGATGGAGTATTCCTCTAAAATATTCAAATATGCACGAATGTTCTTCCAATCCTGCTCACTTCTTGCCGTCTCAATCATTCCGGTAAATGTAACCTCATTGTTGAGCTTGCTCATTAATGAAATATTATGCTCAAATGCCATAAGCTTGAAATTCTTAACAACTTCATAGCCGTCAATAAGAGCAAAATCAACAGACTTCACAAACTGAGACTCTTCTGATTTAAGTTCGATATTTATTCCCTTGTTCAATAAATAATCTTCAAAGTCCTTCAGTTTTGAGTAAACTCTTATGTATCTTTTTTCTTTTGCTTCATCAACATTGTCCAACTTGTTCAGAATAATTCCGAAGGATTCTTTTAATGAAAAAATATGCATCTCCTGGCCGGTCTTGGTTTGTCTGTTCTTTACTCTGAAATCGGCATAAATCAACAGCAATGATTCCAATGATAAATTTTCAAGCTCTAAGTCCCAGGTCGAATGATTAGCCGCAATAAGCGCAATTCCGGGCATATTGTACCTTATAAACCACTGGTCCGTATAATAATAATGAAGATATGCGACTCTTCGTTTTTCCAATCCCTTGCAGCCGTATTTTCCTATATCGTGGCCGGCTGCGGAGCCGGATACAAGTCCTAAGTTTACCTGTACTCCCACCTTCTTCAACTGCCTTGCAACATGCATTGCAACAAAATGAACCGCCGCAACATGATTTAATGTATTATAGCCGTTAACTTCCCCATCAAGCATCATCAGTTCATATACATAATTTTTATCGAATGCATTTAAAAAATTTAAATATTCCGACCGACTTGGAAGGTCCTGAATTTCTTCATCATTTAAAAATTCAAACCTTGGAATTTTACTCAGTTCAATATGCTGCGCATACTTTAAAATAGTCCTCAATATCTCAAGATATATAAGAACGGGAGCCTCATACTTGGAATTGAGCTTTATTGTAACCGCTTCGGAGAATGATTTGTTTAAAACATACTGAAATATATATGCAAGCCATTCTTCCGGAGGTTCGCCGCAGACACTGTTTAAAATGTCCTCTGACAGGTCAATTACACCTTGGCAGGTAATTTGCTTATTATTGATTAAAACCATCAGATTATCTACAAATTTTGTGTTAATTAAAAATGTTTGAACTCTTTCTTCAGAAATATCTATACGTTTTAAAAAATCTTTTTGAGTCAAACTATTTAAAATTTCCTTATGCAAATTTAATACAGACCCGCTCATTATATGCCTCCCTTAATATTCCAATTAATTAATTATATCATAATTCAGCATAAATCTTCAATAAGAATAACGCAAAAAGCTTGAGATATTCTCAAGCTATATTATTCTTATTTTTGCTTATTTTAATACTTCACCTATGTATTTTTGAAGAGTAGGGCTATCCTTTAACTTTATTTTCCTTGAAAATATTCTAAAAATGCATTATAGTTTATTATATCAAGAATTGGAGGTTTATATGTTTTTATTAACTTATTATTATGATAATACAGAATACGTGGGATTTCTTAACGAAAAAAGAACCGGTATAATTCCAGCTTTAAATGTTCTGCCGACTGTTGCGGAAACCTTAGATATGGTCGGTCTTATTGAAATTTTTAATAATATTGATGTAGAAGAATTAAAAAAGGCAATTAAATCATGCAAAGAAGAAATCAAGCTTAGTGAAGTTAAAGTATTATCACCTATTCCTTACCCTAAAAGAAATGTAATATGCTTAGGTAAAAACTATTTGGATCACATTAATGAAGTTAAAAGTTTAAAAAATGTAAATTCCGATATTCCGCAAAAGCCCATATACTTCAGCAAAATTGCTTATCCCGCCGTAGGTCACGGGGATGTTGTCGATTCACATTCCCATATTGTAAAGCAATTGGACTACGAGGTTGAGTTGGCTGTAATAATAGGCAAAGAATGTAAGAATGTTTCTTTGGAAGAAGCCGAAGACTGCATATTCGGATATACCATTGCCAATGATATTTCTGCAAGAGATATTCAGACATCTCACGGTCAGTGGCACAAGGGCAAATCCTTTGATACGTTCTGCCCCATAGGTCCATATATAGCATATAAATCAAATATTTCATTTCCGCCGAAGTTAAAAATTCAAAGCTATGTTAATGACGAATTAAGGCAAAACGGCAATACCTGCGATTTAATATTCGACATTCCCTGCATTATCAGCGATATTGCTTCAGGTATAACATTATATCCCGGAGACATAATATTGACCGGAACTCCCGCAGGTGTGGGTGCAGGGTTTAATCCTCCGAAATACTTAAAATCCGGAGACAGAGTTGACTGTGTTATCGAAGGAATAGGGACGCTTTCCAACACAATTAAATAAATCCGGAGAGGAATGTCCCTCTCAATTCGGGGACATTCCTCTGACCCCAGAGACTATCCCCACAGAAAGAGGTGTGTCCCCCTTCCTCAGAAGATATTTTCTATTGTTAAGCATTCATTTTCATCAATTACATAAAATAAGACTATCAAGTGCTCAAGCTCAGCTTGAGCCAATATTTTTTCCTTATTTTCTATATAAATATTGAGTTGTCTTATGGAAGAATCTATATTATCAAGGTCTTTTTGATTAATGAAGAAAACCCACAGTTTTTTAGCTTCATACCATTTATCGGTATATTCATCAATATCCTTCTTTGCTGTTACCCAATCTTCATTCCTTACTACATCTGTTAACTCAGTCAGACTATCCCAAAAATAAGTTGTAACCGGACCAACGGAAGCATAATAAAACCATGCCCACATTCCCATCATCAAAATCAATATAATAAACGAAATAACAACCATTCTCATAATTACCTCTTGTAAAAAACAAATTTATCATT
>ENA-UOOM01003599-UOOM01003599.1-fermentation-metagenome-genome-assembly--contig:-NODE-3599-length-11058-cov-19.408707_pt1 | contig 11058 bp, 10 predicted proteins | sample MGYA00245781_ERZ724031 | MGnify/ENA primary metagenome ERZ724031 (study PRJEB28704, sample SAMN03018317) | fermentation metagenome | biome: anthropogenic terrestrial biome; feature: soil... | reverse complement strand
AAAGACAGATGGAACAAGAACAAAAGCAAACTGATAATACAATTGATCTTACTCAGTTGTTACGTATTTGTCGTAAGCATATCTGGGCATTGATTATTTGGAGTGTTGGCCTCGCATTAGTTGGCTGGGGCGTTTCAGAATTTGTGATTTCGCCTAAATATACTTCAACCGCTCAACTTTTGGTTAACCAAAAGAGTCATACTGATGATCCCAATGCCGCTTATGCGACTCAACAAGCTAACATGCAAATGGTTACTACTTACAAGGACATTGTAACTAGTAATAAGATCTTGTCAGAAGCATCTGATCGTTTGGCCAACCCAATTACAGTTGTAAGACCAGCCAGAAAAGCTGTCTACAGAACTGATGCCAATGGTAAGAGAAGATTAGTTAGAAAGGCTCAACCAGCTGTTATCGAAAGAACTGGTAAAACTTACTCAGTTTCTGCAGGTGAACTTGCTAAGAGTGTTTCAGTAAATACACAACAACAATCTCAAGTCTTCTCAATTTCAGCTGTAGCCGATACACCTGAAAAGGCAAAGGCAGAGGTTAATGCTGTGGCAGAAACTTTCCGTAGAGAAATTCCTACTATCATGAGTGTTAACAACGTAACCATTGTTGCAAATGGTACCGATGGTGCTCAAACATTTCCTAATGTTAAGTTGTTTACTCTAGCTGGTTTGGTCATTGGTTTGGTATTAAGCTTTGCTGTAGTTTTGATTCGTGAAATGAGCGATACCACTGTTCGTGATGATGATTACTTAACTCAAGAATTAGGCTTAACTAACTTAGGTCAAGTTGCTCACTTCCACTTGTCATCTTCATTTACTATTAAAAACAATTCCAATATGACAAGGCGCGGACAATCTAAGAGACGTAGAGTATAACTGGAGGAGGACAAAATGCCATTATTTAAGAAAAAGCGCGGTACAGATGATACCATCGAAAATGGTGCTAAGTTAATCACCCTCGCTAAGCCGAAAAGTCCAGTAGCTGAGCAGTTCCGTACTGTTCGCACCAATATTAACTTTATGGCGGTTGACCATCCAATTAAGTCTTTGGCATTTACCTCAGCTAATATTAGTGAAGGTAAATCCACGATAGCTGCTAATGTTGCTGTAACTTATGCTCAAGCTGGTCGCAAAGTTTTGTTGATTGATGCTGACTTGCGTCGACCTACAGTTCATGCAACTTTTAACTTAAGTAACCATGTGGGTCTTAGTACAGTTATCTCTTCAACCGCTAAAGAAGTTGATCTTGATAGCGTTGTTCAAGAAAGTGGCGTAGATAATCTCTATGTCTTAACGGCGGGCCCTATGCCACCTAACCCAGCTGAATTAATCGGCTCAAGACGCATGCGTGATTTTGTCAAAATGACTGAAGAACACTATGATCTAGTGATCCTCGACTTAGCTCCAATTCTCGAAGTCTCAGATACGCAAGAACTTTCCAGCCACTTGGATGGTGTAGTCTTGGTAGTTAGTCAAGGTAAGACCCCAAAGTTAGCCATTAAGCGTGCAGTCGAAATGCTTAAATTTGCTAAGGTTCGTATCTTAGGTTATGTCATGAATGATGTAAGTTCTGAAAACTCAGGTTACGGTTATGGCTACGGCTACGGATATGGTTATGGCTATGGGGACGAGGATACCAAGAAAAAAGGTTTATTCTCTAAGTTTAGGAAGTAATTATGACTTTAGTTGATATTCACTGTCATATTTTGCCAGGAATTGATGACGGATCAAAAGACTGGGAAACATCAATTAAGTTGGCAAGGGATTCTGTCAAAGATGGAATTACTCATGCAGTATGTACGCCGCACACGTTAAATGGTAAATACATTAATCATAAAAAAGACGTGATTCGGTTAACTGAAAACTTCCAAGACATGCTTGATCAAGCTAAGATTCCATTGACAGTATTTCCTGGGCAAGAGGTGCGCATCTCAGGAGATTTACCTGAAGCACTCGACAATGATGACATTCTCTTCTTAGATGAAGACGGACAATACATGTTGTTAGAATTCCCGAGTGATGATGTGCCAACTTATGCTAAGGATATGATCTTTAATATTCAACAGCGCGGCATCACGCCAATTGTGGTGCACCCTGAGCGTAATAGTAGGATTTTGAAGGAGCCGCACATCTTGCAAGAATTGATTGAGCAGGGATGCTTGGTTCAGATAACGGCTAGTTCATATGTTGGTACGTTCGGTAAAGAAATTGAAAAAATGAGCAAACAATTCATCGAAGCAGGTCAATGTGCTTGCTTTGCTTCAGATGCTCATGATCTGCCCAAAAGGCAATATGAATATAGTGCAGCATTAAAAAAGCTAGGTGAAGAATTCGGCGAAGAACGCGTAAATGAGTTTAAAAATAACGCCCGGGCAATTGTCAATGGTGATAATGTTCAATTAAATTGGCGCCCACTTAAGAAAAGAAAAAATATCTTCCGTTTTTTTAAGATGTAAGCTTTTACAAACGAGCCGAGATAAAAATTAGGTATTATAATACTTAACTGAGAGTAAACAAAAAATTTAAATTTATGTTAATAAAGTATAGATATAGAAGGTAAGAATAGGCAATGACGGCGATGGAAAGACTAAAAGTTAATCCTGCAAAGGTCAATGATCGACCTTTTTATCATGTAGTGAAGCGATTATTTGACATCGTTGCTAGTGCATGTGGGTTAATTCCTCTGTCTCCATTGTTTTTGTTTTTGGTTATCAAGATCAGAAGTGAAGATGAAGGCCCAGCTTTTTATTCGCAAGAGCGAATTGGTAAGAACGAAAAGCCATTCAAAATGTGGAAATTTCGTTCAATGGTGGTCAATGCCGACAAGCTGCTGGATGAATTAGAAGATGAGAATGAAGTTGATGGGGCTATGTTTAAGATCAAGGATGACCCAAGGGTTACCAAGATTGGGCATGTGATCCGTAAATATAGCTTAGATGAATTGCCACAATTGTGGAATGTGTTGATTGGTGACATGTCATTAGTTGGTCCGCGTCCGCCTCTGCCTTCAGAAGTAGAAGAATATACTAACTACGACAAGCAACGTTTGACCGTAATGCCAGGTTGTACTGGCTTATGGCAAGTAACTCGTAGAAGCGAAGCTGATTTCGATGAAATGGTTTGGCTTGATATTGTGTATATTAATCATTCTGGAATGATTGAGGATTTGAAATTGATTGTTAAGACTGTACTAGTTATGGTTCATCCAAATGGGGCATACTAGAAAAAAACCAGTTGGCTAATTGGTCAACTGGCTTTTTTTGAGAAATTGCAATTTTTTATATTGGATTATAGGAAATATATGATGAAAGACATATTTATTGTAGGTTCTAAAGGTATTCCGGCTCAATATGGTGGCTATGAAACCTTTGTTGATAATTTGGTAACAAAACAGGTATCAAAGGATATTAAATACCATGTAGCTTGTATGACATTCAACAAAGATACAAAAGATTATGATTATAATGGTGCAGATTGTCATGAAATTCACGTACCTAATATTGGTGGCCCCAAGGCTATCCTTTATGATTTAAGAGCTTTGGATTGGGCTCTAAGCAAAATTAAGAGTAACAATTTAAGAAATGGCATTGTTTATATTCTTGCTTGTCGAATAGGACCATTTATTCATAGCTATATTCCTAAATTTCATAAATATGGTTTTCAAGTTTGGGTTAATCCTGATGGACATGAGTGGCTTAGGGCAAAATGGTCAAAGCCAATTCGTGAATATTGGAAAATTAGTGAAAGTGGTATGGTAAAAAATGCTGATTTACTAATTTGTGATAGTAAAAATATTGAAAAATATATTCATGAAAGTTATCAAAAATTTGATCCTAAGACTACTTTTATTGCTTATGGTGCAGATGTGGAGAAATCTTCTTTAACTGCTAATGATGATAAGGTAAAAGATTGGTATGCTAAGCATGATGTAAAACCTAATAACTATTTCTTGATTGTAGGTAGATTCGTTCCGGAAAACAATTATGAAACAATGATTCGCGAATTTATGGCGAGTGACGTTAAGAAAGATTTAGTTATTATTACTAATGTTGAACATAATAAATTCTATGAGGAATTGAAAGAAAAGACCCATTTTGATAAAGACAAACGTATTAAGTTTGTAGGGACAGTTTATGATAAGGATTTATTGAAATATATCCGTGAAAATGCGTATGGATATTTACATGGTCACTCAGTTGGAGGAACTAACCCATCATTATTGGAAGCATTAGCTGACACTAAACTGAATCTTTTATACAACGTTGGCTTTAATAAAGAAGTAGGAGAGAGTGCTGCACTTTATTGGAGTAAAACACCAGGCTTTTTGAAAAATTTACTTGAAAAGGCTGATAAATTAAATTCTAAACAAATTAACAACTTAGGTAAAAAGGCTAAACAAAGAGTCATTGATGGATATTCTTGGAAGAATATCATTTTAGAATATGAACGTACGTTTGTAAGGTGCAAAAATGATGAATAATGATGTGTTAGTTTTAATGTCTACTTATAATGGCGAAAAATATCTTGATGCTCAATTAGAAAGTTTGGCTAATCAAAAACAAGTAAAAATTTCACTATTGGTTAGAGATGATGGTTCTCAAGATAATACTATTAATATTTTAAAAAAATGGAGTAAAAGGATAAATTTAAAATATTATTCTGGTAAAAATCTGGGGTCAGCAAAAAGTTTTATGAATTTAGTAAAAATGGCTAAAAAATATTCTTATTATGCTTTTTGTGACCAAGATGATTATTGGGATTCCGATAAATTAATTACAGCTATTAATTTTTTAAAAAAAACGGAAGATAAACCATCTTTATATACTTCGGCTACCAGAATTGTAGATGAAAACTTAAGATTTATTGTGAATCATGAGGTTGTTAGTTTCAAAAATTTTGAAAATGCAATTATAAAGAATGAGGCAGTTGGATGTACTGAAGTATTCAATTACTCGTTAATGAGAGAACTGAAAAAGTATGAGCCAGAATTTTTAAAAATGCATGATTCGTGGGTTTGTAGAGTTTGCTATGCAATAGGCGGTAAAGTATATGTAGATTCAGTTCCTCATATTTCATATCGTCAGCATGGTGACAATGTAGTTGGATATAAAGAAAATATATTTAAAAAATTGTCTAAGCAGTTTAAAACAGCATTTAAAGATAAAATTAGAATTAGACAAAGAATTGCCCAAGAGTTAAAGATGGGGTATGAAAATGAGATACCAGTGAAAAATTTACAGATCATAAATAATCTAATTGATTATCCTCATGATTTCAAAGCTAAGATAGCATTATTAACATCACGTCATTTTAAGACCCCTTATAAAATAATTAATGTAGAAATGAAAATTGCAATTCTTTTGAATAAGTTTTAAAGAAAAGAAAAATGTCAAAGAAAATAATCTTAAATAATGAAAAAATTTTTTGTGCTTCATTATTCATTTTGGCCCTGTTAAATGGATTGTCTAGATTAGCGGTGTTTAATGAGAATAATTTGTTTGCAAACCTAGAAAATTATATTCAGTTGCCAATATATTTAGTATTAGTTTTTCTTATAATACAAAAAAATTTTTCATTAGATCAATATTTGCTCATTTTAACAATAGGCATACTTATTGTTATCGGTTATTTTGATAGTAAAATGGCCGGTTTTTTAAGAGCATTTTTACTCATTTTAGCTGCAAAAAATTTTGAATTAAAGAAAATATTAAAATCGTGTAGATATGCACTCATAATTACAGTTATAATTTCTGTTATTTTATTTTTGTTTGGAATATCGGTTGGATCCGTAAGAAGAAACTTCATTTCTTGGGGATTTGTTCATCCCAATGTTGCAGGTCAAGTTATGATGTTAGTAGTTTTACTTTGGGTAAGTGAAAATGAAGACATTAAAAAAATTGACACAATGTTGTTTTGGGGTGCTGTTATAATAGGTGCTTTCACTGGCGCAAGAACACCAGCTATTCTTCTGATAGCTTTAATTTTAATGTTACCAATATTAAAGTATGTTGTATCCAAGCAGAATTTTGTAGCAGATATATTGTGTTATTTGAATCCTTTTTTATTGTGGCTGACATATTATACGGCTAATAAATTAGATGTAAGTCAATTTGCTCAACTAATGGATAAAATTTTAGTTAATAGAATCTTTCTGAATTATTTTGCACTGAATCGCTGGGGCATAAAGTTATTCGGACAAGATATTAGTTTAACAACAACGGGTACGGTATATAACAATATTCGAAATGTTTATTGGACTACGGGTACGACAGTTGATAGCACATATATGACTTCATTATTAGTTATGGGGTTATTGTCAACTGTGATATGGTCAATATCTTATATATTTACAATGAAGAAGATGAAAGAAAATAAAAATTATCTATTATTAGGAGTAGCAATTATATTATGTTTCGAAGCTTTTACCGAAACAGGGATGATCGAAATATATAATAATTTCGTTTTATTTTATTTAACGGCTACAGTTTCAAATTTACAGGATAAACAAGTTGGTGAAAAATATGCAAAATAAAGTTCCAAAAGTAATAAATTATTGTTGGTTTGGCGGTTCCCCACTTCCTGATGATGTAAAAAAATGTATTAATTCTTGGAAAAAGTATTGCCCAGATTATGAGATAAGGCAGTGGAATGAAACTAATTTCGATTTAAATATTTGTTCGTATGTTAGAGAAGCAAGTAAGATGAAAAAATGGGCATTTGTATCAGATTATGCTAGATTTTGGATTCTATATAAATATGGTGGACTATATATGGATACAGATGTAGAACTTATTAAACCAATAGATACAATTGTTAACAATGGCCCCTTTTTTGGAAGAGAATCAGCAAATTATGATTCGTTTAAAAATAAAATTGAAAAGCAGCTCGCAGTTCAGATATCTACTTTGTTCTCAAAAAAAGTTGTTCAAGAAACGACAAAACAGAGATATTATCCGTTAAATCCTGGATTAGGTATGGCAGCGGTGCCACACATGCAATTTTATAAATATATGTTGAGACTATATAATTCACAACATTTTTTATTGGATAATAATACAGTCAGCCCTATTACGATTGTAGATTATGCTACTGCTTTAGCTAAAAGTTATGGTTTTAATGAAGTCAAAAAAGATGGAATTCAAAATCTAAATATAGATTCACCTAAAATAAAAATTTATCCTGTAGACTATTTTTGCCCAATGAACTATGAGACTGGAAAGGTAACTATAACTTCTAATACAGTATCAATTCATCATTATTCAGCTAGTTGGCTAACTCCTGCTCAAAAAAAGGAAAAAGAAATTAAGGCTTTCGCTAAAAAACATAATCTTAATTATAGAACGGAAAGATTTTTAACTTTTCCTGTTCGAGTAATTGGAAAAGTTAAAAGCTTAGGTATAAAAAATTTTAGAAAATTTGTTGTTAGAAAAATAAAAAAGTAATTATGAATGAAATTAAAATAAGTATAATCGTACCAATATATAATGTAAAAAAATATATTGAGAGATGCTTAAATAGCATAATAAAACAAAACTTCACGAGATTTGAAGTTATTCTCGTTGATGATGGTTCAACCGATGGATCAGGTGAGGTGGCAGACAATTATGCAGATAAATTTGACTTTATTAAGGTTTTACACAAAAGAAACGCTGGATTAGGATTCGCAAGAAATACAGGATTAAAATACGCGAATGGTGAATATGTTTTATTTATTGATTCAGATGACTATATTGAACCGAACATGCTAATTGACCTATATAGTTCTGTAAAAAAGGCAAATGCTGATGTCTGTTATTCTGATTTCTTTAGAGATTATGGAAACATAATTGTGGAAAATAACCATTTAAAGGGATTAGAAGGTGTCTATAGTAATAAGGATATTTATTCTAAAATTGTTCCTTGGTTAATTGGAGGCTCACCATGTGATAAGTTTGATGACATTTTAGGATGGGGAGTTTGGAAGTCGCTTTATAAAAATGAAATCATTCAAAAATTTGATTTGAAGTTTCACTCTGAAAGGGAAATGATTTCTGAGGATATTATTTTTCAATTAGACTTTTTAAAGAAAACAAGGAAAGCCGTAATAATCGATAAGCCATACTATCATTATTGTCTAAGAAAAGAATCTTTAAGTGCACATTTTTCTAAAGATAGATTAGAAAAAAATGCTTATCTATACCATCAGGAATTGAAACGTTTAAAAGAAATGGGGATTTTAAAGCAAACTAAATTGAGAGCAGATAGGTTGTTATTAGCTGCTTCTCGAGTAAATATTATGATGGCTGTTTCCTCTCAGAATTGTAAGGATGCCTTAAAAATAATAAATAGCTATGAGATGAATAAAACTTATTCTAGTAGTTTGCGAGAATATCCAATAGAGAAATTACCATTTAGACAAAGAGTTTTTGCCTATTTTTTAAAAAGAAAATACTCTTTATTGACATATTTAATATCAATAATTTATGTCAAAAAAAGCAATTGGTAATTTTCAAAGATAATTGCATACACTAATAATTCTAATATATCGGTTTATTAATATGTTTTATTTACAAATAGGTAATAGTCAGTTGTTAGTGAAAGATAAAAATAATGAAGGTATTTAATAAATTTAAAAAGAAAGTAAGAAAAGGAATTAGAGATACTATTCTTATTATTTGGAGCAAGACTAGAAAATATGATATCTCTGTTATGAATAATTATGAATCTTTGAACTTGATTGAGGATAATAAATTGTCAGTTATAAGGTTTGGGGATGGAGAATTTGATATTATTCGTGGGCGCAGTATTCCATATCAAGAATTTGATCCTAAATTAGCCGATAAACTACGAGATTTGATTTTAAAAGGGAGTACAAATGATACATTAATTTGTCTACCGGATATCTTTCAAAATATAAATCGATATAGCAAAAAGTGTAAGCGATTTTATTATGAGGAATTTTTTCATCAGAATAGAGAATTTTTAAAAGAGATTGAAAAAAGTAAAAATAAATATGGGTCAACTTTTATATCTAGACCCTATATTGATTTAAAGGATAGAAGCAGCAGTAAAATATATTTTGATAAGCTAAAACGCTTATGGCAAAATAAAGATTTATTAATAGTTGAAGGAAAATATACTAGGTCTGGAGAAGGGAATGACCTATCTGCTAATGCAAATTCAATTTCTCGTATTATAGTTCCTTCTAAGAATGCGTTTGTTAAAAAGAATGCAATTGAACAAGCTATTCGTAAATATTCTAAAAATAAGTTAGTGTTATTAATGGTGGGTCCAACAGCTAAAATTATAGTTAGTGATCTTAAAATTGATGATAATTTTCCAAATCAATTGATTGATATAGGGCATATAGATTCAGAATATGAGTGGTTCAAGATGAAAGCAGAGAAGAAAGTTAAAATTCCGCATAAGCATACTGCGGAATTTAATTATGATGATGGTAAAGTTACTTTGATAAATGATAAATCTTATTTGAATCAAGTTAAAGAAATAATTGATTAAAGAAGATACGATCTAAATGAAAAAGAAATCTTTAGGGATGAATGCATTTCTTAATGGATTGCGAAGTGTTTTAAATTTATTTTTCCCGTTAATTACTTTTCCGTATGTTTCGAGAGTATTGTCTGTTTCAGAAATCGGAATTTATAATTTTTCTAATACATATGTAGGATACTTTATATTAATTGCTGGACTAGGTATAGCAACATATGCTGTACGTGAAGGGGCAAAATATCGAGAAGATAAAAATAAAATAAGCAAGTTTGCTAGTCAAGTTTTTAGTTTAAATATGGTGGCGACAATAATAGCGTATTTATTACTGTTTGCTTCATTAATAATATTTAAAGATTTGCATAATTATATTTCTTGTATATTAATTTTTAGTCTACAAATATTATTTACTACCTTGGGAACAGAGTGGGTTTATACAATTTATGAAGACTATACTTATATAACAATAAGAAGCATAATATTTAAAATATTTTCTATTGTTTTATTATTTCTATTAGTCAGAAAATCTGAAGATTACTTAATTTATGCGGCAATTACCGTGTTTTCGGCTGTGGGGTCTAATTTTCTTAATTTTATTCATGCTAAAAGCTTTATTGATATTAGATTAACAATCAAAACTGATTGGAAAAGGCATCTAAAGCCTATACTAGTAATTTTTGCCTCTGCGGCAGCTGTAGCAATCTATGTTTACTCGGATACAACAATTCTTGGATTGATAAAAAATGATTATGCAGTGGGAATATATAGTACATCAGTAAAAATATATCAAATGGCACAAGGCTTATTATCGGCATTATTAATGGTTACTATTCCTAGGTTATCATTTTTATGGGGACAGAAACGTATAAGTGAATATAATAAAGTCTTGTCTAAAGTACTTGATTCATTAGGTATCCTGGTTTTACCTGCAGCAGTCGGATTAATAATGCTTAGCCGTGAAGTTGTCTTAATTATTGCCGGTGAAAAATATTTGCCATCGGTAAATTCACTTAGAATTATTTCATGGGCAATAATTTTTTCAATATTTGGTTGGATTTTTTCAGACTGTGTATTGATTCCAGCTAAAAGAGAAAATTTGGTTTTACGTAATACAATAGTTACTGCTATTGAAAATGTTATTTTAAATTTCATCTTAATACCATTTATGTCATATGATGGTACTTCACTCAGTACGGTCATAGCTGAATTCACTGTTATGATCATGAATGGTTATTCATGTCGAGATATTATTAAACCAGTAATTTTCAAAAGAAATACGTTAAAAAATTTATTGGATTCTGCTATTGGTTGTGTGGGAATCGTAATTGTTTGCTTATTATGTGATTATATTTTTAAATTGCTAATTTTTAAAACGATTTTCTCTGTAGTTATTTCTATCATTATGTATAGCATGATACTTATCTTATTAAGAAACAAGAATGCTTATTCTATTCTTAATAGAGTTAAGATGATAATAAAAAATAAGTGAGAGTATCCATAAATTGGTATACTTTTTGGATAAAATTTGTGTTTAAGTTTGACTTCTTTAGAATATTTTTTA
>ENA-UOOM01003596-UOOM01003596.1-fermentation-metagenome-genome-assembly--contig:-NODE-3596-length-11069-cov-7.272381_pt1 | contig 11069 bp, 9 predicted proteins | sample MGYA00245781_ERZ724031 | MGnify/ENA primary metagenome ERZ724031 (study PRJEB28704, sample SAMN03018317) | fermentation metagenome | biome: anthropogenic terrestrial biome; feature: soil; material... | reverse complement strand
AAATTGCCACAGGTTTAAACAAAACAATTAATATTCAGCTAACAAATCGCTAAAATTAAAAGATAATTACAGTCCTATTGGCAGAGGGTGGTTATTATTACCATTTACACGAAACTTTATACATTCTCCAGGCACTACAAACTTGGGTTATTAAACTTGAGTAATTTTTTGAATACACACAATAATAAGTATAGTCAAGGTTCCTGCCCGGAGATTACAACAAGATTAAAGCTTATAATCGCAGTTATTGTTATTGGGTTTGGTTTTGTATTGTATGCTTCTGTTATGAAGTGGTGAACTTCCTGCAATCTTTTTAATGATGGCAATAGCAGCTTCCTTGGCTGCTGGATATAGTCCTAACAAAATAGCTGAAGAGTTTGTTAAAGGGGCAAAATCAATGCTGTTTGGAGCTTTGGTTGTTGGTTTTGCCCGGGGGATTTCTGTTGTGCTTGAAAATGGGATGATTATTGATACCGTTGTTCATTCCGCAGCAAGTATATTGACTGGTCTGCCAACAATTATCTGCAGTATGGCAATGCTGGTTATTCAAACTATTATCAGTGTGTTTATTACTTCGGGAAGCGGTATGGCTGCTGCTTTTTCAGCGGTTACCATGGTTGTAGTTCCAAAACCAACGTATGATGAACTATCTTATCCAACTACACCTCATTTAAAGAAAAGAATTGATATCTTAATTAGCAATAAGCAAGCCAGTTTGGCAACATTATTTATTGATTACCGACTTGATTGTCTTACAAATTTATATATTTATTCATACCTTTGTACACTTTATATTAAAGTAAACCTTTTCGGCTTACTTAGTACATACTCTTTCAAGGTCTCCGATATTTCCATCTCTGTCAAATCCAGAGTATTCTTGATTTTAACAATTTTGCATTTTTCAGGTTCTTTAATTCTCAACATTTTTATCGCTCCAGCTATAGCTTCCTGCTCATCACTCATTACAATAGGAATGTACTCTGTCCAGTAGCCAAAACTTCCGTCGCACGCAAAACTGTTGGCGTATGTGGATTCAAAATCAATATTATCATATACTTCTATAGTCGTTAAATCAGCAAGCCCGATACCACATGCATTTCCATGACTTTTTTCCGATAATCTAAGTACAATAACTTTACCGATTTTAGGCACAGTTGGTTCTTTAGATTTTGGTCCGATTAATCCTACAATATTAGGATCCATACCGAATCCCGATATATCTTTTCCAATTTCCTCTATAACCAATATATCAATTTCAGGAATGCCGATGGATGGCATAGATTCCCTTGCAATCTGCAAAATTTCAGGTTCTCTATCAAAGATTTCATCTTTAAGCATGCCTTCAATAAACTTCACCTTATTAAAAGCATTTTCTACAACTCCGATAGCAAACCCTATATTACCCTCATCGAAAACGATCTTTGCCGCCTGAGGTATAATTTTAGAGAAATTCAATGTATTACCTTTATGCAAGCTAGTGCAGCCAACATGTCTTCCTAGACCAATCGTAGATAACTTACATATTCCGCTTTCATATTTTCCTGTAAATTCAGTATGTGGTTTTATTCTGTTAATTAGTATCGTCATATCAGCTTCATATGCATTTTTATCCATAAAAACATCAATTTCACCTTCAGTAGTACCAAGCTTAACCACGTCCATCTCAGATTTGATTGGCGCACCTACGGTCTCTTCTGTAATGCCGAAATCTGCCAATATCTGCTCACAACCTTCTTTTGTGCCTCCGCCATGACTCCCCATAGCGGTTACAATAAAAGGCTCCGCACCTCTTTGCTTTAGTTCTTTAATCAATTGTTTCACCATTAACTGAATTCTGTCAATCATTCTACTTCCGACAGCAACTGCAATTTTTTGACCTGGATGCACAAGCGAAGAAATCTTATCTTGTTGTATAACATCACTTATGCAAGCTTCTATATCCTCTATTCTCTCATCTTCAAAATTCTGTTTCACTTTAATCATCTTTGGAAGGTTCACGTTTCTGTCTTCCGATAATAAAATAGGCATATTCTTTACCTCCGCGCTTTTTAATAATTATATATACTGATTAAAGTGTCAAAAGCAACTAATAAATATAACATTGACACCTTAAAAATTTAACACACAGTTTGAAAAGTCATGGGTAAACCCTTTGTTGAGAAGATATTTACAAATATCAATGAAAAACCTTTTTCTGTACTGTATAGATACAATGCTTCAAGACCTAATATCCCTGTTAACATTTATGCTGAATTTATATTCAGTGAAGATGGTAAAAAGGTTCTAAAATGTGCAGGAGGTCAAACTCCATTAATTAATAAGTTAAATACTCAAAGCGAACAATGCAGAATAAAACTTGATAAAAACAAATGTAACCAGCGCTATATAAGGATCAATGGAAACAAAGTACAGAATTAAACTTCCAGAAACTGTTTGATTTTACAAGCGGTTATGCTTATGTACCTTAGAACAGGAACTATGCTAAAACATGCAGGAATATAAGTAATTTTTTGCATCACAAACAATCAATATATTTTATTTCTATTTACCAAATTTTATAAATGGCGTAAAATCAAAAGGCTTAGCATCTTTCAGTTCATCTTCGGCACGCAAAAGAGAATTAATAATATGTATAGCATGACCAAATTTTGGAGGTCCCAATTTAACCGCTGCAGCTCCACCTGCAATTCCCATGTCCGCTACTGGATCGTCACTCACGCCACCTGCACGTATAGATGGGATTGAGAACATCCCGTTATCAATTGCAAATTTTTGTGCAACCATTGCCTCAGTTACTGTACCCACTTGATTTGGTTTAAACACAAAAGATCCGCAAGCTCCCATATTCTTTGCTTTTTGTAAATATTCAATATTTGTAACAGTTAAATCATCGCCACAAAGTGTTGTCCTGTTGAGTATTTTTGCTGCCTTTACCCAACCTTCCCAATCATTTTCATCCACAGGGTCCTCTATATATAGAAAATTATATTTTTCTGTGGCTTTCTTAAGAATGCCTATGATTTCATCCAAATCTACTTCATAACCACAATACTTATATGTTTTTCTCTGCGGATCATATATTTCACTGAATGCACAGTCCATATGAAATGCTATTTTATCCTCGCATCTGCATCTTTTAGCTGTTTCATAAAGAATATCCAAACAATCCATAAAATCAGTGCTTGGTGCCATATACTCCGACATTGCTCCAATTTCCGGTCTTCTGCCTCCTTGAAACTCTCTAATTACTTCCGGAAGTTTCTTATAGATTTTACAAAGAATTTCTGTTGCCTCGGATATGGAGGACACTTTATATGGTACTATGGTTGTTTCCTGTACTGGCATTGTATCATCTTCATAACTGCCACCCGCAAACATATCTGATGTAGGAAGGGGTATGGTTTTTATTTCTCCGCCATTCAGGTATCTGTACTGTGATACATGCAGAGTATTACATGCAGCACGCATAACTGCCAAGGAAACACTGTAGGTAACATTTCCGCCTAATTTAGATTTATTTTTCGTTCCATCTAACTGTATAAGCGCTTCATCTAAACGATTCTGCTCAAGTACATTCATTCCCTTTATTTTTGGTGCTACAACTTCTTTTACAATTTTTACTGCTTTATAAACGCCCTCGCCATCATACCAGCTTTTATCTCCATCTCTTAACACAAAAGCTTCATGTTCTCCGGCAGATATACCAGATGGAGAAGCTGCTCTTCCCACTACTCCATCTTCTGTAATTACATCAACCTCCAAAAGTGGCTTTCCCTTACAATCTATCAATGCTCTTGCAGTAACTTCTTTAATTAATGCTTTCATTTTCATCATTCCTTTCTTGAGAATAAAATTACTCTTGTTCTCCTACATACAATACATTAAAATCACATAAATTCGTTCCTGTATTTCCAGTGAGGACAGTATCTCCCATCTCGCTAAGCGCTTCATATGTAGAGTGCTCTGCCAATGCCAATCGCAGATCTAATCCTTTTTTCAAAGCTACTCCAAGACTTGTTCCGTCGGTTATCCCCCCGGCAACTGGTGTTATTCCATCTGTTCCTTCACTATCTATGGATAGTAGGCAAGTGTTTTTCAAACCGTCCGCAGTTAATGCAAATGCTGTTGTCATTTCTTGTGACGGACCTCCATGCCCTTTAATTGTAGAATTGTCATCTATGTATGTAGTAGTTTCACCTGCTGAAATTACAAAACATGGTGTTTTAAAGGGTCTATTGTTTTTTATTATTTCCTTTGCTAATGTTGCCATAAATGTTCCGTAATCTTTACTTTCGCCTTCTGCATACGTAGTAAGTACATAGGTCTCAATACCCATTTCTTTTGCAACTTCAAGTGCTGCTCTACATGAATCCGGAAGAGTATTTATAATGTAATAATCCACATCATTAGTTATCTCCTTTGGTGTTTCTTCTGCGGGGTCATAATTTAAAAGATAATTTACGATATTTTTGGGTAGTTTTTCTTCAATTCCATATTTATGTATAATTTTTTTTATGTCCTCAAAAGTAGTTGTATCGTATCCTACAGGAGTTCCCATTATAGGTACCGGCTCCGAATAATCAGTTATATCGTCCAGACCTACTGCATCCCATATTTCAAAGCATAGTATCTTAGCACCTTTTATGTGTTTTCCAAGTCTTCCTCTGCTCATTCTGGAAAGATGCCCTCTGATATCGTTAATGTCCATTACCCACATTCCGGCCTTTAGCATGACATCTGTTGCATCCTTCAGATCTTCTAACGTTGTTCCTTTTACAGGATAACCCATCAATGCTGAACAACCTCCTGTCAAGCCTAAAAGGAGCAAATCATTAGGACCCATTTTTTCAGCTACCTCTATCATACGTTGACATCCTTGTATTCCTTCCTCATTTGGAAGTGGATGTCCACCTATATATATTTCTGTTTTTTTATAATCATCTTCATCATCTTTTATTTTGATAATAGTGATTCCTAACGTCAGAAAATCTCCTAAAATATCTTCAAATGCACGCGCAATATGATTGCCTGCTTTTCCTGAAGAAAAAGCATATATATTTTCAAATTTAGCTAAATCATAAGAACGCCTTCCTATTATAAGTTTATTATCTTCTCTATGCATCATCTCATTTAGTCTTTTTCGGGCATCTAATTTTTGAAGCACTTTATCCACTAAGGTTAACACATTCGCTTTAGCATCTGCCTGTCCATGCGACATAATATCTTGCGCATTTTTAATTTTTGCATAAGTCATGATTTCCTCCTCTTGATTAGAAAGTCTGATTTGTCTGTTTGATTTTGACTGCATACTTTCTTTTCCTTCCAATTTTCTAATAATATCTGAAAGATACTGTGTATTGCGATAATATACCGAACTGCGTACCATTACAGTACGCAGTTCTTATTTGCAGAAAATATTTAAAACCTGTTAATCTTAAAATATATGGTTACGGAATTTCAAGATTATTTTTCTGCTGTTTTGTTTTTAAACAGTGGACTTGGTTTCTTTACCTCTTCCAAAATATTTATTAAGCAGGTATGATGTAACAGAAATCAGAACAATGGTAATGGCTAACCCAATGAATGCTCCTCCTTGTAAAATTCCACAAATCAGATAACCTACTAAGGATGCTCCCGCAACTGTTAAGGCATAAGGTAGCTGTGTGTTTACATGGTCTATATGGTCACATGACGAACCCATAGAAGACATAACTGTTGTATCTGAAATAGGTGAGCAGTGATCTCCGAAAATTCCTCCGGATAAAACTACACCAATTGCCATTCCTACAGGTGCTCCTATAGATATTGCAATTGAACACGCAATCGGAATGAATATAGCAAATACACTCCAAGAACTCCCAGTTGAAAAAGAAGTGAGACACGCTGCTATGAAAATAATTGCACTCATTGACATAGGTGTCAGGAATCCCTCAAATGTATTGACAATCCATGTTGAAGTGCCGCAAGCAGAACAAATACTTCCTATACTCCAAGCCAAAAGGAGCATAATCACAACTTCCATCATATTAGTACAACCTTCAATAAATGTATTAACCGCTGTATTAAAAGTAAACACCTTATTGGTTATGCCAATTGCTCCTGCTACAACGGCGGCAATAATGAATGCAGTAACAAGTGCTCTCAAGGAGCTTCCATTTGCTAATGCACCAAAAACACCGTTTGCTTTAATATCTCCAGTGTAAAACAATCCTATAAAAATGAATATCAATAGTACAACAATAGGCACAATCATGTTCCAAATGGTAGGTTTTGCACCATCAGGTAATTCTTCCAATTTAGATTCTCTTTTAATATCAGCCCCTTCTCTATACAGCTCTCCTGTTAAATATGCTCTATCTTCAGCTTTCTTCATAGGACCGTAATCCCAGCCGGTAACTGCAATTATGAATACCATCAGAATTGAACCGATTGTATAAAATTGATATGGAATACCTGATATAAAGTCCATCTGCGGGTTACCATTATAGTTATAATCGGCATAAAATGCTGAAATTAATCCTATAATATATGCACCCCAAGCCGATAATGGGAAAAGAGTAGGGACAGCAGCTGTCGTCGAGTCAACAATATATGCCAATTTTTCTCTTGAAACTTTTACTTTATCTGTAATACCTCGGCAAACAGGACCTACAAGAACTGGATTTGTAGAGTCAGAGAACCAAATGAAAATACCTCCTAACCATGTAATCAATTGTGCACCTCTGCGGGTCTTTCCGACGCCTTTGTTAACTCTGTTTGCAAAGGCCTGAGCACCACCACTTCTTTCAAGCAGAAGTGAAAGTCCGCCGCAAAATGTTGTCAAAGCAAGTATTCTCTGATGATCAGTATCCCCAAGTCCTGGTAAGATGAAATCAAAGAATGTACTGTATAGACCTTCCCATAGATTTCCGCTACAAAGCATTGTTGCACCAACATAAACAGCAACAAATAATGATATAATAACTTGTCTTGTGATGATAGCTAGTGTAATAGCCAATAATGGCGGTACAATTGCTAATAATGTTTCGAACATGTTTTTCTCCTTTCTTTACTCTTAACAGTAATACATGTATTAACAATATAATATAGCAAAAACTATGCCATTGTAGAAGGTCCTCGCTTTTTCAACATTTTGGGTTTTTAGCATCAAAAAACAGTCAAAATTACTTTACTATTTTGACAAATATAGTTCAAAATCATGTCAAAAAATTTTGGCTATACGTCAAAATTTTTTGACTTTTCTACCTCAGTTCATATTTTTTCATTTTATAAGCCAGGTTTTGCTTACTAATATGTAATTCGTCAGCGGTTTTCGTCAGGCTTCCATTGTTTCTTTCATAAGCGTCTCTTATCAAGAGAACTTCATATCTTGCCATGATTTCATCAAGAGACAAACTCTTAGCATCTGATTTACATATATCTTCTAATTCCAAACGACCTATAATGTAGTTAGGTAAATCATTTCTCCCAATAATTGCCTCATGATTATTGCAAAAAGCCGACTCAATCACGTTTTTCAATTCTCGAACATTTCCAGGCCAATTATAGCGATAAAACATATCTTGAACTTCTTTTGTGTATGCAATAATCTGCTTATTTAATCTTTTATTGTAGTATTTTCTAAAATGTTCCATTAGAAGAGGAATGTCATTTTTTCTTAAAGACAATTCCGGAATATCATATCTTAGAACACAAAGCCTGTAAAATATATCTTCTCTAATTTTATTTTTTTCCACACACATTTCCGGATCTTCGTTCATCGCAGCAATAATTCGAACATTTACAGTTTTTTCTTCAGTTCCGCCAATTCTTCTTATTTTCTTATCTTCAAGAACACGTAACAATTTTGATTGGGCATCGTATTCCATTGAATTTATTTCATCCAAAAACAATATGCCACCGTCTGCTAATTCGAACAATCCCGGAATATCCTGTGCTCCTGTGTAGCTTCCCTTGGTTGTACCAAAAAGAATACTTTCAAGTAAGGTACTTGGTATAGCCGCACAGTTCTGTTTAATGAAAGGTGCATTTTTTCTTTTGCTGTTTTTCTGAATAGCATTTACAACCAATTCTTTACCTGTTCCGGTTTTTCCATATATCAAAACATGTGCATCACTGTCAGCAGTATCAATTATCTTTTCTTTAATCTGCAACATTTTTCTATCCTGCGTAATTATATCATCAAGAGATTCATCTGAGTAATTATAACTTTTGGTTAATGTGCTGATTAAACTAGTGTCAAACGAAAGTCTTCTTCCATCAACATGGGCATCTTTATATACGACCATATCAATCACGCCTATAATTTCGCCATGCTCTTTTATTGGGACGGCACTGCATACTGCATCCATTACATCACCTTTGAAATTAATATACCTCTGTTCATAATTAATGAAGCTTTCACCTGTTTGCAATACTCGATAAATGTAACTGTCTTCTTTCTTTAAATATGGATAGATTTTAAAAATACTATGACCAATCGGTTCTTCTCTTTTTAAATTTACTATTTCAGGATATGCCGTATAAAAGTGCCTTATAACGCAATCCTTATCAACAACCATCAAACCATCAATATAGTCAACAAGTCTGAGATTCTGTTCAAAGTATTTATTCATGTTATTCCTCCGCGAGAAAATCTGTAGTGTGAAGCATACACTACAGATTTTTAATTAAAGCCTTATATTATCAATGATTACAAGGTTTTTAAAAATAAAAAGCAATGACCCCCTGTTTTCTATTATAATTTGAGCAGTCACACAAAAATTCTAAAGAAAGTTGGTCATTGTTATGTCACTTGAAACTCCTGCTGTGGAAATGAATACTCTATATAACAATCATAGCAAACCATATTTGCAGACGTTCAAATTCGCTAAAGTTTGTTTTATGATTGGTTTCCCTCACTCCGAAAAAACCAACGAAAGCATGGCTAACAGAATTAATTGGCTCCAGAAACATCTTGGTATGGAAATGTTCTCTAAATTGTTTCCTCTGCTGCTGGCTGACCGAGGCACATAATTTGAAAAGTACCAACTCTTTGAATTGGATCAATCCGGTAATTCTAGGCTTCATATCTTTTACTGCAGCCCAATGCAGTCAAGCCAGAAGCCTCATGTTGAAAACAATCACAACTATGTTCGTGATATTATACCATTGGATCGTATTTTTGGTAGAAATGATACAAGTCATCACTCGTGAATGGCTTATCGCCAAAGACATTTTTTATTTCCGCTCCATTTATTTGATTTATTTCATTATATAGTAAACACCAAATTTATGCAAGAAGCAAATCATATGTTCACAGATGATGCTTCAAAGTACCCGTATACAGCCAGCTTTAGAGCTGCAGGAAGAAATATCTAAAGAAGAAGCATAATTTAATACAGTATCCGGTTGACAGAAATCGGATACTGTATTTTAGTAAGCTGTGGTATCAGGCATTTGAATTATTGAGTTGTTTAATAAACATCGATGCCTGTCAGTGCACCATGAAAAGAGTGTAACATAGTGTATCTAGGAGTACTGGGATATTGAAAGTAAGAAACAAATATTCCAGTGCATGCCTTCGGTTGACAAATCTGAGTCGAAAAAATCTTTCAATTCAAAGCATTTATTCTTCTAATCCAATCAAAAACCCTATTACACGTTCTTTTTTATTTCGAGGCAATTTACGAAAATTCAATAATACGTCAAGTTCTTGCTCACTTAAATCAGACTTATTTAATTTGTTGAAATATCTATTATCGGTCCTACCAAGTATGTAATCAACGGATGTATCTAAAACATCTGCAAGCTTTATAAGCATATCAGCTGGAGGCGTAGCCTTTCCTATCTCATAGCCACTGATGGTTTCTTGTGATACACCAAGTTCAATAGACAAGCGCACTTGTGTCATATTTTTTGATTCACGTAATTCTTTTAAACGATTCATAACACACCACCTAATATATAGTGTATAAATAATATCAATTTTTATTGACAAATATAGTCATATCATTTATAATCAATATAAATGATATCAATATTGTGTATTGCTATTATTTATATATTGACAGTTTAAATAAGTATATTGCGGTAGGAAGGGGGAAATAAAGATGGATAAGGATTAATATCATAAAAATGAAAGGAGGATTATTTTTTTGGTAGGATAACAGTTAAAACAAAAAATATTTTTACAAGGAGGACGTATGAAATATAAACACACAAATATTTTTATCTTATTATATCTAATTGTAATGTTAATGATGAGTACACCACTTATTAATATTGCAAATAAGCCGGTAATGTTATTAGGTCTGCCAATGCTGCTTACTTGGATAGTCGGGTGGACGATTTTAGCGGCGGTACTATTAATAATGCATTATAGCTTAGATTTAAAAGCGGAAAAAGCAAATAAGGAATTAAAATAGGGAGGGTAAGTATGGTAGCAACTTCGATTATCATAATTGTTTTATATTTTATTACTTTAATATTTTTAACCTTAAGAACTCCAAAATCTACAAAAGAAACAAGTTTTGAAGATTTTTATACAGGTTCTAAAAGTATGGGTGCAATAGTTGTGGGTTTAGTTATGTTAGTAACCTATTATTCCGGAACAACTTGGACAGGATGGACCGGTTTTACTGCAGAGACAGGTATTTTTTGTGCTTATATGCTTCCGTATGCGGTTTTTGCCGGTATAGCTATGTATATGCTTTCCGGAAAAATCTGGCCATTGGGAAAACGCTTTAATTTAGGAACAATGGCTGATATATTTGAGCTTAGGTATAGAAGTATAGGTCTAAAAATGTTGATAGGTTTTTTGGGAGCTACACTTAATATAACTTGGATAACAATGGAACTGGTGACAATCGGCTATATAATAAATATAGCAACCGGAGGAGCGGTATCACTGGAAATTGGCGCATTGATAGGTGTGGTTTTTATGACGGCATATACTCTTTGGGGAGGAGTCAGAAGTGTATCTTCCGTGAATACATTTCAATCAGCCTTAATGGTTGCCGGGGCTATCGGTGTCGTTATGTACGCTGTATATTCAACTTATGGCAGTGTTACAAATATGTTTGAGGTTG
>ENA-UOOM01003595-UOOM01003595.1-fermentation-metagenome-genome-assembly--contig:-NODE-3595-length-11071-cov-2.863834_pt1 | contig 11071 bp, 9 predicted proteins | sample MGYA00245781_ERZ724031 | MGnify/ENA primary metagenome ERZ724031 (study PRJEB28704, sample SAMN03018317) | fermentation metagenome | biome: anthropogenic terrestrial biome; feature: soil; material... | reverse complement strand
AGTTGATTGAGGGTCTGCTCTCTCTCGTCGTTGCCAGAAAACCCTGCGCTATCCCGTTTCTTTCCGATTGTGTCAATTTCGTCAATAAAGACAATACAGGGGGCTTTTTCGGTGGCTTGTTCAAACAGGTCCCGCACCTTGGCTGCCCCCATACCTACGAACATCTCCACAAATTCCGATCCTGAGATCGAGAAGAATGGAACTTTGGCTTCTCCTGCCACAGCTTGAGCTAAAAGTGTTTTCCCGGTTCCGGGTGGCCCTACTAAGAGGGCACCTTTAGGTAAAATGGCGCCGATTTCTGTATATCGGGAGGGGTTGTGCAGAAAATCAACAATTTCCGTAAGGGCCTCCTTTGCCTCGTCTTGTCCTGCTACATCCGCAAAGGTTTTACCTGTCTGAGCCTCCACATAAATACGGGCGTTGCTTTTGCCAAAAGACATGACATTGCCCATTCTATTCTGCAATTGTCGGGAAAAAATGCGGCCTATGCCAACTATAATCAAAATCGGCATGATTAAGCTAAATAGGTAGGTTAAAAATGGTGAGACTTGGGTGGGTTTGATGCGAGAGAACTGAATGGTCCCTTTGCTTCCTCGCAGCCTTTCAACAAGGCCCGGATCGGGCATCGCTACAGTTACATAGGTCTCGGTTTGCCCGCTTTGACTTTCAGTCACATAGGTAATTTGCTGTCCATCACTACTTAATTCCACTTGCCTAACTTTGTTTTCGTCTAGTGCCTGTAGAAAAACACTATAATCCACTTCGTTAATTTGCTGGTGCTTAAACATTGGCATGATCAGGGCATTGAATAAGAGAATAATGAGTAAGGACGCGAAATAGTAAAAGAAAAGGGGCTTTCTTGGGCGCTTCTTAGGTTCGGTCATGGTTTACCTCCTCTATTTGATTCCATTATTAGTATAGCAGAGGTTGGCCAGATAATGGAAAGAGTTATCCTTTGCTAACATAGAGCTTCCCTTTAGTATCTAAAATGGCTGCCATAACAGTTTGAATATCGTCAAAGCCTTGGGCTTCTAGCTCCGCTAAGAGCCAGGCCTGAGTAAGATTATTCTTTTGCAGATTGTCCTCCAGGATGTTACCATCTTCAACTAATACAGTAGCCATCCCTTCGTATTCTGTCTCTAACTCTAAATCGGCTGGAGTTATGGGTCTGGCCTGTGATTTTACAATGACACTGAGTTGTCCGTTAGATTCTAGGATGGCGAATTCGACGTCAGAGATGTTGGTTACGTTTTTCAGTCTTAGTTGCGTTAGGAGATCATCCAGATTGAATCTTGCTTTGCCCATCATTTTCTTCAAGATTTGCCCATTTTGAACCAGAATAATTGGTTCATCTTGAACGATACGCCGCACTTTGGAATGTTTTAGTGATATGTAGGAGAACCCGATGTTTAGTAAACCTAGTAGAGTAATGTTAATTAGAGCGCCTTTGAGGGCAACTTTGGGGAAAAAGAGGGGACCAGACAAGAGACCTCCCATGGTAATGGAAGAAATGAAATCAAAGAGGGTCATTCTGGCAAGCTCTCTTTGACCCATCAGCTTCGTCACGATTAGTAGCCAGAAAAACATGACTAAACCCCGGAGCAGCCATTGGGATGCTGTTAACGTCTCTTGTGCTTGCCAAAAGTACATTTCTTTCACATCCTAACCAGTTCATTTTGGTTAGTATGCCTAACTACGGCTACAATATGGCAAGGAACAACGAAACCCTGGTGGGTTTTTATGCATCGTCGAAATTCATATCGTTCTTGATACTTATTATCTCTTTTGGCACATATAGTGCGTTTATTTACGATTTGGGTAGAATGGCGGAAGTCCTATCAGCCTGCGAGCTTGACATAAGGGCACTCCGGGTGTATAATTATCGAAAAATGAAAGGGAGGTTAAGTACTATTTATGTGGCATCAAAAAAAGAAGTTGAGAAAAAGGCTTTTTGCTTTGGCTCTTGTTGTAACTTTCTTAACGTTTACAGCATGGCAGAGCGGAGGGGTTAAGGCCCACGCTGCAGGCGCAGGGATCTATGCCGGAGGACACGAAACCTCAGGAGGAATGGGCACTGTCGCTTATAACTACACCCTGGAATTGAAAGAAGACAAGAGTTACGAGATCAAGAGTTATTTCCTTATGGGAGACACTTTGTATGATTTTGTTGAGACCGGAACCTACGTTTTGGATTCGGATAACGGTAAACTAGTTATTACCCCACAAGGCCAAGAGGCTATCGAAGGAAGCATCGACACAGATGGTTCTATAACAATAGGGATTAAACCATCTCAAATGGCACCAAGACGTACCGAGGCGACACTTACACTATCAAACAATAAAGTTGCCGGAGTATATCGGGCTACACTACAAGGACCAACAGTTGTAGAAGCTACACTGTACTTAACCCACAGAGGTGAATACTTTTACATGGCCGTCCCCTCTAATGATACGGCAGCAGTGCACGAAACCGGCACATATACTCTGGGTGGAACGGAAATCGCATTCCACATCGCGGATTCAGCCGACGCCGTTACAGGCACAGTGGATTCCGGTGAAATCGCAGCCCCATTCATCGTCTCTGCGGTTATGGGCATGCGCATGGAAATAAAGCTAGGCTTGCAATAATCTGCTTGGAATTATCTTATACCCTTTTAATTTAGGGAAAGACTTTTGAAAATGGCAGAACGAACATCACTCGTTTTGCCATCTTTTCTAAGTGAATAAAAATACGTTTGTGGAGGATGGATCGGATGACTGAAAAAACTATGAAAACTGCAGAATCGTTCTTCAAATGGGCTTTTATCACTCGTGCTAACACCGTAATGAAGTTGTATGAAGAAGAGGAAATGTCAAAAGAGAAGGTATTCTTAAGCTTTTGCTCTCATAACCCTGGTATCATTACCAATGGTCCGGCAGGTTTAAATGCTAGTATCAAAGGTATCGGTTTTATTCCCAAGGATGAGTATTTGGAAGAAGTTTTAGAAGCCTACATGAACCACATTGACTCCTATGATGGGGACGACAAAGCCCATAGTAGGAATGGTCTTAAGGTCTTAGTAGAGCAAATCTATCATCCCGATATGCACTATCGTGTGGACTTTACTAAAATGGCCAGTCTAGAAATGGCCAAGAAACATACTTGGGAAAATGCCAAGGTGAATCCTGAAGCAACACTTTTGTTTTATCAACCGCCCATGGTTTCTTACGAACTAAGGGGTCAACTAGCGATCTTCGATGAAGCCGAGTCTGGAAAACGGGAGGTTTATCAACAGTTCGTCAATGCCCAACACGATGTATATCACAGACCTGATAAGAGCCGTTGGTTAAGATATCCAGCTTATGTCTTCACCATTGAAGAGATCTTTGACAACTGTGTGTCACGGGATGGCTTTGGTACGAAAATGATTTATCCCTACTAATTCGTGTAGTTTAGTGAAGGCATGCGCGAAAGCGCTTGCCTTTGCCTATATTTTATGCCTCGCGACTGCAATATCCGAAATGAGGAGTGTCAAAATGCAGAATAAGGTAATGCGAAATAGTCTTATCCTTTTGCTGGTTGGAATTGTTGTGGTTCTTAGTGGCTGCGGTAAGCCTAAACCCGCAGAACAAATTATTGAGACTAATGTTCAGGAGAACGCGGCTGCCACTAGTACAGGAAGTCAGGTCCCTGCTGAGAAATTCGAACTTCACGGTGACTACGCGATTGATCTTACCGATTTAGGAATGGCACTTACATTTTATTTGCGGATCGATGAGGACAGCAAATTCATTCTATCCGCTAATCGTCAGTTTGCTTCTGACCGCGGCAGTGGAACAATCGGAGAACTAGACGGTACCTACTTGATGATCTATTCTGACTCAACACCGGAAAAATCAAAAACAGCCACATTCGAGAGAATTGGGCATAATCTAATCTTCCGAACACCTTTACCTTATGGTTCCGCCAATATTTCCTTTGAAGCTGTAGACTCAGATAACCCAGAAATAATTCACCATTTAATGGCCAATAAGTATGTCTATGAAGAGTATTACGACACTTATTTGGGCTTTTCGAGTGAAGACGGGGTTGATTATGAGTATGTACTTAACCTTGGACCAGGAGCACGCTACCATTATGTGAGTACCCATGACAGTTTAGGAGAAACCGTACAGTATGAAGAACGCGGCACGTTCCGGGTTACGGGGCAAAACTTCGGTTTAACACCCCAAGGCGAGATGGAGCTATGGGGAGCAATTACCGATGATGGCGGGCTCGAGTTAAGTGTAAAATCGTCCGCAATTTCTGACCGAGAAGAAAGGCTGTTAAGGGTAGCCACAACAGCGAAACATGCTGGTAATTGGTATGCTCAGCAAAGCATTGACAACGGCGAAGCACAGGCTGCGCTGGAACTTGACTATTTTGGAGGATATACCTTTACATCTATCTATAATGATGTAAAGCACGTTGAACAAGGTGCCTTTGAAGCTACTAATGGAGCCATGACCTTTACTCCAAGTGGGGACCAAAGCACACCAATTGTGGGGACTAAAGCCAATTACACGCTCAATGCAACATTTGATCTTTCCGACACTGTCAAAAATGTGGAGTGGCATTTCTATGATGCGGCAATTCAAGGTGAGTTCAGTGGCGGTACCATGGTGAATGAAGCGTATTTAGCGACTCTCACGATGAATGCAGATGGTTCGTTTGAGCTGGTAATTGTGGATCAGGAGAATGATAATCTCGAGTTAATGAGGCAGAATGGTACTTTTAACATAAGTGCTGGACCAATGGCCCATATGGTTACATTGACAGCACCAGCATCTGTCAGCGCAGGCGAAATCTGGCCCACGGGATTAAATCTGACCTTCGAAATTGATGGTACAAACTACAGCTTCATGTTAACAAAGTAATCAAAAGGCTCTGAGGTGAAAATCATGGCAAAAAAGCTAATGCTCATAATCATGATGGGCATTATGGTTCTGTGCTTAACATCGTGCCAAAATCCCGGGCAAATTCATCGACCCAACGCAGATACACTGTACGTCGGTTCAGTTCAGGCATCATTTCCCACGGCTTATATGCCTTGGTTATCACGGGAAGGAATCGCGCCTACAATTGCTGGTATGCTGTATGATTCCTTATTTAGCTACGATGAAGACACCGGTAATTTTGTTCCCTCTATTGGTCAGGAGTGGTACTACGTGGATCAAGCGGGTGAACCCATTCTCACCGAGGATGGGTCTATTGACTATGCCCGTTTAGAAGCGGTTTACAGTGACCCCAGCCACAAGTATCTGGCTGTTAAAGTTATTATTCATGACAACATCACCTGGAGCGATGGAAAACCTTTGACGGTGGAGGATGTTTACTATTCATTGGATATCGCTACGAATAATCTGCTATCCAACCATGCTGGTGCCTTGGCCTGGACCAGCGATTTGCGGCATAAATACACTAACGGTGTTTTGACTCAGCGGGGCTTGTTCACTTATGAACACGGTGCTCGGGAACAGGGTTATGAGATCGCTGAAGAAGATAAGGATACCGTGATCTATCTCCACGTTAATAAGGTGTTGGGGTCAGTGATGCCACTTTTCACCTCTGTCTTGATTTTACCCAAACACATCTGGGAGCCGGTTGTGACTCCACAAAACCAATTGAACAGTGCCGCGCCGACCGAAGAAACCCTCTATCGCTATCGTTATCCTGTTGGTAGTGGACAATTTGTCCTGGATACTGAAGAATCGGGAAGTCAACAAATCGTGCTGAGGCGCCGTACAGATTATCATCGGACAAAAGAAGATGGTAGTCCCCTGTACAACATAGAGACAATAAAATATGTGCTTTATCAGGAAATAAATGTAGCCATCTATGCCTTATTGAAAGGGCATATTGATGTTTTGGATAACTCCGTGAGCTCCAATTATCTACAACTCTTTGAAAAAGAAAAGGATCTTTTTATCTCCAATGCCCCTGGCACCTATATTCAGACATTGGTGTTAAATGTTAATCCCGTTTCTAGTGAACAAAATCCCATAAGGGATTTGCTAAGTATTAAAGATTTCCGGAGGGCAATCGCTTTAGCGGTAAATCAAGAGGACTTAATTAAGAATGTCCTCAATGGCGCAGGAATTCCTGCGAGCTCAGGCTTGATGCGGAGCACATTACCTGACTTTTATAATCCTGATGCGGACTATCTGCCAATTGATTACCAGGCTCGGGTGGCCGAAGCAAACGCTATCCTGGATACGATCGTACCTGATAGGGACAAGGATGGTTATCGTTTACTGAATGGTGAGAGGATCACTTTCAGTATCCTGGGTTCACCTGGTGAACAGGATTGCATTTCCTACTTGGAAATTCAGTTCCAAAAGATAGGTATCAAGGTAAATTATGCAGCCAAGGGAACCCAACCAGAATCAACCTACCTTTATACTAGCCGGTTTGACATGACTTTACATGGCGTTTCATTCTCTCTTTCGAACATTGATATCATGTACAATGCACACTTTTCGGCCTTAGGACGTACGTCAAATTACGGACGTTTGGTCAATAGAGAACTTGACACATTGATTGAGAACATGAGATTTACCTTGAACTTGAACACTAAGTATGACCTGATTAAGGCAATCCAGCCGATACTAGCAGAGGAGTATTACAAGATCCCTCTTTACACATCGAACGTAATTTCCGTGGCACGCACGGATCGCTTTATCGGTTATAACATTGTGGAGGGCTCAACAGTCCTTAACACCTCTACTTTACAGAATTTGAAGAAATCAAATGTGAGTAGGTGAAGGAATGAAGAACACTTATGTCATTAAACGCATCTTTTATTCGCTCTTTGTGTTCGTAGTGGTGATAACGCTAAACTTTTTCATACCCCGCATTGGTGTTGTGGATCCCGCGGAGCGTTATTATCCTCCCCAAGGGAATATGAGTGAGATCGAATACGAGATTATCAAACAAGTCACCCGCAAACAATACGGTTTTGACGTTTCTACCTGGCAGCAGTATCTAAACTACCTACATGGTTTGTCCAAAGGCGATTTAGGAAAGTCCTTTAGGCCTGGTTCGCCAGCAGTCATTGATTTGATTGTGGAACGACTGCCCTGGACGTTAGTTTTATCGGTCAGCACCTTGTTGATAGGCTTGATCATCGGTGTAATGTTTGGTGTCGTGGCAGCCACAAAACGCGGGCGCTGGCAGGACACCCTGTTACTAAACGCCTCCACTATTATGGTGGCGATACCAGGCTTTTTTATTGCTTTAATGTTGTCATTTTACTTGGGCTTTGAACTTGAAGTGTTCCCCGCCTACACCGACTCCAATATGGTGGCCAACTTTGACTGGAGCCTTGCTGCCATACGTACAGTAGCGTATAACGCGGCTCTACCGGTCTTGAGTATGGCGGTAGGAAGTATCATCGGTCACGCTCAGGGTACCCGTAATGCGGTGATTGCCGTGACTAATGAAGACTTCATCTTGACGGCTAAAGCGAAAGGCTTAAAGCAAAATACGATTCGGTATAAACACATCTTGCGCAACTCCATGTTGCCTATCGTCACATCACTGGGCATGAGCATCAGCGGTTTGATCGGTGGACAAGTTGTGATTGAACAAGTCTTCAACTGGAATGGTATGGGAACTTTGTTCTTAGAAGCGAACAACACTAATGACTATCCGTTAATGATGGGGATCATGTTACTGCTCTCGGGTTTTACTATTCTGGCGATCTTAATAACGGACTTAGTCTACGTTCTGCTTGATCCTCGGGTGACGGTAGGTGATAAACGGTGAAGAAAAAGCTACCGATTCATCATGGCATGGCCAGGGGAATCGAGAAAAGACTGAAGAATACGGGGTTATTTATCAAGCGTATTTGGTCACATAAGCAAGGCAAGATCGGCTTAACCATGGTAGGATTTTTGGTAGTGGTTGCTATTTTTGCTCCTTACATCGCGCCGTTCAATCCTTATGATGTGGCTGAGCGGACAACCAAGGGTTTGCCTCCAAGTTCAAAGCACTTGTTGGGCACGACCATCAACACCGGTCAGGATATCTTTAGCATGTTAGTTTATGGAACTAGGGTCTCGTTGATCGTGGGAGTTACTTCAGGGATCTGTATTGCCATAGTTGGGTCAATTTTAGGAGTTGCGGCAGGTTATATCGGTGGATTAGTGGACAGCTTAGTCATGCGTATCGTCGATATCATGCTCGTTATTCCCACACTGCCCTTAGTAATAGTTTTGACCAATGTTTTAGGTCGAGATTATTGGACGATTATCCTGATCTTTGTGGCTCTTGGCTGGACTGGATTGGCCAGGACGATTCGCTCCCTAGTCTTAGTCTTAAAAAACAGTAACTATGTTAAGGCTGCTGAACTTGCTGGGGCCAGCCGCTGGCACATTATGATTCGTCACATCCTACCGGGAACCTCGCATTTGTTGATCATGAGTACAGCTTTAAGTAGTGCTGGAATTATGGTGGCCGAGGCGGGTTTGAGTTTCCTAGGTTTGGGTGATCCCACTGCTATCAGCTGGGGTAAGATGCTTGCGGAAGCTCAGAGGGGAGGGGCATTGCTGTTCGGTGCCTGGTGGTGGATTTTGACCCCGGGTATTGGTATTTTCCTAGCTGTGTTCAGCTTTATGCGTTTGGGTATCGTAATGGAAGAAATCATGAATCCGCGGATGCAACGTTCAAGCGGAGTGTATAAGGTCTTTAAGAACTTAAACAGTGCCTATGTGGAAGAGGTCTTTAATTCAATGGATGATTATGCGAAAATTGGCGTTACACCTGCATTTGAACATGGGAAGGGGGAGGTTACTCATGAAACAGGTCTTAAAGCTTAGAAACCTGAAAGTAATCTTTCCGACTAACTATGGCATTATTCGCGCTGTTGAATCCGTTGATCTGGATATTCATGAACGGGAATGTGTGGCCCTAGTAGGCGAATCCGGATGCGGGAAGAGTGTAACGAGTCAATCTGTGATGCGGCTTATTGATTCGCCGCCAGCAATTACCCGTGTAGATACGCTTGAATTTGATGGTCGAGATATTAAGGACTATACTCCCAAACAAATGCAGGAGATTAGGGGTAAAGAAATGGGTATGATTTTTCAAGATGCCTTGACTTCTCTTAACCCTGTAATGACCTGTGGAAAGCAAATCGATGAGATGTACATTCGTCACCAGGGGCTGAGCAAGGAAGAAGCGCGTGAACATACTGTTAAGGCGTTAGAGCTAGTAGGCCTTCCGGAACCACGCAAGAGAGCCAATAGTTTTCCCCACGAGTTAAGTGGAGGGATGCGTCAAAGGGTGTTACTAGCCATGGCCTTTGCTTGTCTGCCGAAATTACTGATAGCAGACGAGCCCACAACCGCTCTGGATGTGACGATTCAGGCCCAGGTCCTTAGTATGTTGAGAAACATGCAAAGGGGCTGCGGTACAGCGTTATTGCTGGTAACCCATGACTTGAGTGTTGTTTCTGCCATCGCTGACACTGTTTATGTGATGTATGCGGGTAAAATTGTTGAAAAGGCTCCCGTGCGGGAATTGTTTTCCACACCACATCACCCTTATACGGTGGGCTTAATGTCCGCTGTGCCAAGATTATCTGATACAGAAAGGGTATTCACCCAGATTCCTGGTACAGTACCACATCCCACACAAAAACCAAGCGGATGCTATTTTCATCCACGCTGTCAATACGCGACTGCAGAATGCAAGAAAGAGATGCCGCCATTAAAAACCATCGATAGTAATCGCGAGGTGCGGTGCCACCATCCGCTATCCATAAGGGGGGTAAGCCATGCATAAAGATGTAAAAAATCGAACCCCAATTCTTTCTATGCGTAATGTTTCGGTCAATTTCCCGGTCAAAGGGGGGTTGCCATTTATCAAAAAAGGCGTTATTCAAGCGGTAAGCGATGTGTCTTTAACAATTAAACGTGGGGAAACCTTTGGTATAGTGGGAGAATCAGGTTGCGGAAAGACAACCTTAGGCAACGCCATGATTGGCATGGTAAGGCCCACATCCGGTGAAGTCATTTTCAATGGCAAGAATCTTTATGCGCTTTCGAGGGAAGAGTTCAAGACCACCCGTCGTGCCATGCAAATGATCTTTCAAGACCCGTTTTCATCGCTCAATCCGCGCTTTAATGTCTACCAAATCATCTCCGAACCAATGTTTATTCGAGGAGAAGATGACGATGAGACGATGAAAGAGCGAGTTGTTGAACTCCTCGAACTAGTTGGTTTGTCCGCGGATGATTTGTACCGTTATCCATCGGACTTTTCTGGAGGTCAACGCCAACGATTGGGGATTGCCCGTTCGATTATCTTGAATCCTAGCTTTCTTGTTTGTGACGAACCAGTTTCGGCTCTAGATGTGAGTATCCATGCGCAGATCCTAAATCTTTTGAACACCATCCAACAACAGATGAAGCTGACTTATGTATTCATCTCGCATAATTTGGCGGTTGTGAAAAACATGTGCGATAGTATGGCGGTGATGTATCTAGGAAAAATAATGGAATCCGGGAGTAGTGAACGCATTTTCAAGAATCCCTTACACCCCTATACGCAGGCCTTATTGTCCGTTGTATTGGATACGGTAGTGGAAAAAGAGCGAGAGCTAGTGGTTTTAAAGGGTGACATTCCAAGTCCTATCAATCCGCCCAGTGGTTGCCGTTTTTGGCAACGTTGTCCCCAAGCAATGCAGGGCTGTAAGACAATCCCACCAGAGAGTATTGAAATTGAAGAAGACCACTTTGTTGCCTGTCATTTAGTCAATGGCTTTCCAGATGTGGAGCTGCCAAGCAATTATGATCAACTAGTAGCAGAAAAACCTACTCGAACACACTCGATGCATTAGCAAGATCCAGGGATGCACTTATTGTAATCGTCTGTAACTCTGTACCAGATAAAACGTCAGGACTAGCGCCTGGCGTTTTGCTTATTATTTACAAAATGTTTTCTTCAGACGCCTGCAAACAGAGTGTTGGAAGTGTTTTTGTTTACCCCCCCCGCCAAGTGACGGGAACTGTCAAAGTGCGCGCCCATTTGTTCGAAAATCGTAGTTTT
>ENA-UOOM01003594-UOOM01003594.1-fermentation-metagenome-genome-assembly--contig:-NODE-3594-length-11078-cov-7.650640_pt1 | contig 11078 bp, 6 predicted proteins | sample MGYA00245781_ERZ724031 | MGnify/ENA primary metagenome ERZ724031 (study PRJEB28704, sample SAMN03018317) | fermentation metagenome | biome: anthropogenic terrestrial biome; feature: soil; material... | reverse complement strand
CCCCTAGTGTAGTTTATTATCCTACATCAGGGGGCCTTTGTCTATTGTCCGTTTTACTGGTTCAGTTCAAAAGTAGGGGCTTTTTTATATGTAAAAATATTAACCTTTCATTTCTTTTAAGCCCATCAAGTCTTCTGAGAACAAAGCAGCATCCATCAATTTGATTTTGCCATTTGCATCTCTGTCAATTATAGGTTCAAACTCCATCACATCAAGGATTTGTGTCTGCAAATCAATACCAGGTGCAATTTCAGTCAAATGCATACCATCTTCCTTCAAATGGAATACGCATCTTTCTGTAATATAAGTAATCTGTTGTTTGTTTGCAAGGGCCACGTCACCATTAAAGGTTACCTGCTCAACAGATTTTAAGAATTTCTTCTGTCTGCCTTCTTGCACAATGATAACCTTACCATTTTCAATCTTTACTTTCAAACCACCGGCTGTGAATGTACCACAGAAGAATACCTTCGGTGTGTTTTGTGTAATATTGATGAAACCACCGCAACCAGCAATACGAGGGCCAAATTTGGATACATTGATATTGCCCTTTGCATCGCATTCAGCTAAGCCCAAATAGCAAAGGTCTAAGCCGCCGCCATCATAATAATCGAACTGGTAGCCCTGGTCAATCAATGCATCAGCGTTGTAAGAAGCACCAAAACGAACGCCACCGGCAGGAACACCGCCAATAGCACCACTTTCAGCAGTTAAAGTCATGAAATCTACGATGCCTTCTTCATCAGCAACACTGGCAACATATTCAGGCGCACCAACACCTAAATTAACAGCAACGTCTTTTTCCAATTCAACAGCACCACGGCGACCAATTACTTTCTTTGCGCTTAAAGGAAGTGGCTCACCTACGACTTCAGGTCTTCTATGCTCACCAGACAAAGCAGGGTCATATTCACAACCTAAAGACTGCTGATGATCTTCAGGATCAGCAACGACAACATAGTCAACATAAATTCCTGGAACTTTTACAAGACGAGGGTCAAGTGTTCCGGCCTTTACTACTTTTTCAACCTGAACTACAACGATGCCGCCGCTATTTTTAACAGCCTGGCATACAGAAGTTCCTTCCAGAGGTGCAACTTCCTTATCAAATGTAATATTTCCGCTTTCATCAGCGTAAGTACCACGAATCAAAGCCACATGAATAGGGAAAGCTGGGTAGAATAAATATTCCTGACCTTTAATTGTTACCAGTTCAACAATATCTTCTTTGGTGATATCATTTACCTTACCACCGCCGTTTCTAGGGTCGATAAATGTACCGATACCAACCTTTGTGAATACACCCGGTTTATGAGATGCAATATCACGGAATAAGTGACACAGAGCACCCTGAGATACATTATAAGCTTCCATTTTGTTTTCCAAAGCCATTTCGCCCAAAGCAGGAACCGTTGCCCAGTGACCAGCGATGTAGCGTTTTAAAAGGCCTTCATGAGCGAAGTGTTCAGCGCCTCTTCCATCTCTGTTGCCTTGAGAACCACAATAAACATAAGTAATGTTTTTGGGTTCGCCTGTTTCTAAGAATCTTTTTTCTACAGCTCTATCAAGGGCTTCAGGAATTGCGTTTCCAACGAAACCGCTTGTTGTAACTGTATCACCGTCTTTGATGAGCTTTGCAGCTTCGTCTGCGGTAATAATGGGAACCTTTCTCATTGTCGAAAATCCTCCTAAATTCTGGTCGATTTTTATACTTTCGCTTATCACAATACACCAGGGCAGACACCTACCCCAGTGTAAAGTTTTTAAGCATACAATTTGTTCAAATTACAGCATTTCAACGAAAGACTGCAGTCTTGTCTTGATCTGTTCAAAGGAAGTTACTTCTTGATCAACTTCGATCATTAAGCTCTTAATACCTTTTTCTTCAAATTCTCTATACATTACAGGGTAATCCCACTCTTCGGGATCACAGAATTTCATCATTGCTACAACAATTGCATCTGCGCCAGTCTGAATGGTTTTGTTGATTAACATCTTGCCGCGGATCTTCTTTGTATCGGTTGCAAGAGAACAGCCGTACATTTGCTGCCAAGACTTCGCCATTCTGTAAAGAGGGCCACCTTCGCCATCCAGAACGTCAACACGGATCTGTCTGGATTCCTGAGCCAAATCGTCATCAACGATAGCAATTTTGAACTCATTGAAGATGTCAAGCAATTCGTTGGGCTCAAGCAAGATACCTGTAACAACAACCTTCTTGCCATCCCAAGGCTGAACGGGTGTAGCTTTGATTTCAGCAATAAGCTCTTTCACAAGCTCGGTGTGTTTTTCCTTTAACATAAACTGTCTTGCTTTGAACACAGCATGACGGCTTACAGCATCAATTACCTGAGGGTAATCTGCTGCAACCTGTACAAATTCACGCATAACTGCTCTGTTTTCATTATAGATTGCAATAGAATTTTCCAAAGCTGCGTTAGAAATTTTCACGTCTAAGGTAGCTTCCAACTGCTTCTTTACCAATTCATATTCTGTTACTAAGAACTGGTTTGCAGCTTCCAAGCCTCTGTTCTGAGGATGTGTAAACACAATTACAGGTGATGTGCCTTTCCATTTCTGGCTCAAGCATTTTAATGTATCACAAGGTACAGAGAAAATTACAGCAGAAAGATCATCGTAAGCACCTTCACACTGCAGTTCCATAACCTGCTGCATAATTGAACAAGCAAATGCAGGAAGATATGTACGCGCTTTTGAAATAGCTTTTCCCTGCGCACCCCAGAGGCCCATAGGCAAATAGCCTGCTGCGTGCACCATTTCTTCTGGTGAATAATATGGCATAATACCTACAGCACCCTTACCTGTTTCAGCTTTATAATCATCCATTGCCTTTTTGGGATTTGCGGCAACGTCTTTTAATTGGGACAAAATAGCTTCTACTCTACTCATCGTTTTCTCCTCCTTATTATTCTGCTGCTACCAAGTTGGCTTCCATTATTTCAACCAGCGCCTGAACACGTGTATCAAACTGTGCGGGAGAGAATACGCGAGGATCTGTCTGGTCACCATCGATGCTTACATAAGGCAAACCATTCTTTTCTTTAATGATTTCAGCAGTTTCAACGTTCAAGAAACTCATCAGCTTGCAGCTTCTGTTCAGGTGGTAAACTGTACCGTCAACTTTGCCTTTTTCCATAATATCTAACAATACATCAACTTTGTTCTGCAAACATGTATTGATGTAAATTCTTGTATAAGCTTCTGCCATGGAGTGTAAAGACTCATCATTCGCATCATAATGCAAATCCCAAAGTGCGGGGTAAGCTGTACCGGTCATGATAGAGTTGAGACCCTTCATAGCCTTGAATGTGTGACCCAAGTGAGGCCAAATCGCAATACCTTCCCATTGGAAACGTGTTTTTTCAGCACCCTTGAATGCATAAATACCTGCTTTCAGGTTTGCTTCTAATTCATCAGCAAATGCTTTAAATGTAATTTCAGCATAATCCAAGGAACGGCAAGCAACGATCAATGCCATATAGTTAAACAGGTCGAAGCCGTTCAAAGGGGATGGCTTATACTGTGCCATATTTGCGATTCTATTCCAGTGATATACGGAACGCTGTGTCTGATCCTTTACTTCTTTAAACTTCTTCCAGTCAAAAGGTTTGCCGCAGATTACTTCCAGCTGAGAAATCGCATTTCTGAACTGATCTGCAATGTAAGCCTTTGCATATTCGGGAATAGGCATTGTGTGGTTGAAGGGAACATCGATTACGATGCAAGGAATATCCAATTCTACTGCAAGGTTTTCATACCATTTCAACAATGTATTACAAATGTTATTACATGTGATTACCAAATCGGGCAGAGGAACGTCTGCTGCGGGGGAGTTAACCAAAACTTCAGGCTTTACACCTGTAATTGCAGCTTCCTTCAGGCATTCCATGTAACCCATGTTTACTCTGCCGTAAGAACAGCAGTCAACATTATAGCCTTTTCTGTCAGCAACTTCCAACATATCCATTGCACCTTTTCTTGCGCCGATACCTGCTGCATGGGTTTCAGGATAAATCATAGCAATGCCCATGGTTACGCAGAATTCCGGGGGAGCTACAGAAGCAGACCAGCAGACAAGATCGCCTCTTGCTTTTGCTTCTCTTGCATCTTGATCAGCCTTTCCTTGAAAGTAGGCTAACAACTGTTTTGCTTTCATGCCTTGTGTTAAACTCATTCTAATCCCTCTTTCTTATTTTTTTTGTGCCGCTTCATATGCGAACAATGCCGCACCCAGCGCGCCTGTCGTTTGTGGATTTGGTGCCACAATTACATCTGTTTTCAATACGCCAGCCACTGCTCTAACGACACCTGCGTTTTTTGCAACGCCGCCTGTCATTACAACGTCTTTTTCCAAGCCGCCTCTGTAAGCCAGGCCGCAAGCTCTGCTGGCAACTGAAAGGTGAACACCTTTAATGATGTTATTTCTGCTTACGCCGTTGGACAACTGAGAGATAACCTCAGATTCGGCAAATACCGTGCAGGTGCTGCTGATGGGCGCAGTATCCGTCGCTTTTTCATCCAATTCGGCCATTTCATCCAGGGTGGTTTCCAATACTCTTGCCATGACTTCCAGGAAACGCCCTGTACCTGCCGCACATTTATCATTCATAAAAAACTGCTTGATACCACCTTTGTCATCCAGACGGATTGCTTTTGCATCCTGCCCTCCAATGTCAATGATGGTGCGTGCAGTGGGTACCAAAAAATAAATACCTTTTGCATGACAGCTAATTTCACTTATTTGCTTATCCGCATCCGTGTAATTAAACCTACCATACCCGGTGGCAACCGTAAAAGAAATATCTTCTTTCGTTAATCCGCTTGCCTCAAAAGCCATTTGAAGGGCTTTTTGAGGACCAGAGGAGCCCGTTCCTACCTGAACCACCTCTGCAGCCACAACGTCTTTTCCGTCCTTCAAAATCAAAGCCTTTGAAGAAGCAGAGCCGACATCAATACCCAATGTATACATCCTTGTTTGTCCTCCTCCGTATTTATCACACACGATAAAACCACTCGTATAGTTCGGCTTTCGGTTGTTAAAAGAACCACGCATTCCCAATAAAAAATACTTTTTTATCCATTTCAGAAATGACAACACAAAAAACCTATACCCAAATTATTATTCCAGAATATAAGCTGATTTGTTTATTACAGGATTCTCAAATGTTTTTGCATGAATCCCTCTGCCATCGACTTGATTATATCACCATTTATTTTTTATTGCAACCTAAATTGTTAAAAATTTATTATTATTTGAAAATTTCTGGACAATTTTCAGCCTGTCAGTGTTTCCCTAGGCAAATCTCTTTTATTTTAACAAAAAAAATATAAATGTTTCTGTTTTTTTAGCGATAAAAACTTATTTATAACTAAAATCTCAACTTTTTTATCCATTTTGCCGTTTTCAACAAGGATTTGCCGGGAAAATTATTACCTTATTATTTTTGCACTTCCTTGAAAAAAAGCATTGAAATCCGGTTTCCTTTGCAGCACTGTTTTCAACTCTTCCTCGTTTTTGTTAAAAATTGCGCAAAAATTCCTGCTCCATTTGATACAAAATGTGTTCATTTTGAACTGTTCCAAACAAAAAGACACATAAATGCAGTCATCTTTCTCAAGTAGAAACCCCTTTGTCTGAGAAACCGGGAGGATAAATGAATTTTGTTTCTAATACCGTGCAAATTTTTGTTTAATCGACAGCAAGTGTATGGAATATCTACATAAGGACCAAGCTTTATTTGTCTCTTTTCTGGTACAAATTCTAAATCCTTCTAGTTTATCTATTCTCAATTTGGTTCAGTGCTTCTTGAATCACCTTGCCGGCAATGGGTGTTGCGCTGCCATATGCATTAGAATTTTCTATGACCACCGCCACGGCAATCTTAGGGTCCTCCGCCGGCGCAAACCCTACAAACCAGGAATGGTCCTTTCCCGTTGCATTCTCGGCAGTACCAGTTTTTCCCGCAACCGTAACCCCTTTGACACCTGCGGCAGAGCCAGTGCCGTTTTCCACAACAGAAACCATCATATCCCGCAGAACAGCGGCTTCCTCCGCAGTGCGAATTTCCGTCAGCTTTTTCGGCACAGTTTGTTTCCCCGCCTCACCGCTGCTATATTGTATATGGTCTACAATATAAGGCTCCATCATAATCCCCTCATTTGCAATGGCAGAAGCAAGCATCGCCATATATAAGGGTGTAACTGCAGTTTTCCCTTGACCGATTGCCGTTTCCACCAGCTCGCTTTCCGTCGAGCCTGCCTCCAGCCCGATCTTATTCCGGCTGTAGGCCAGGTCAAAACCGGCAGGCATTTCCATCCCTGCCCGCTCCATAATCTGTTTTAGCTTTGCGGCACCCAATTCCGTTGCCGTCTGGGCAAAATAACAGTTGCAGGAAACCGTCAATGCTTGTTTTAAATCCACAGTGCCATGAGCTTTGTTGTTATAGCAATGAATCACTTTATTTTCAAACTCCGCCTCACCTGTGCATTCATAGGTTCGGGTCTGCCAATTTGGGGCATTCTCCATGACAGCCAATGCGCTGATTAATTTAAAAGTAGAACCGGGAGGATACAAGCCTTGGGTGGCACGGTTGACCAGCGGGCTTTTTTCATCCTCCTTTAAAGTCTCCCAATTGGCGGCCACGGTATTCGGGTCAAAATCCGGGTAGGCCTGCAATGCAAGCACCCTTCCCGTGGACGGCTCCATAACTACAATAGCGCCCTTTGCGTTCCCCAGCAGATTGCCTGCGGTGGTCTGAATATCCATATCTACCGTTACCACAACGCTGTTACCCACCAATTCCTTGCCTGTGGTAATGGCGGCAATGCGCTGCAAAAACTCATTATGCAGGGTAAGCAGCTGAAAATTTTCCGCCGCCTCAACGCCCGTTTTTCCCACGCTGCTATATCCGGTAATATGGGCTGCCATACGGGCACGGGGGTACTCCCTCGCATATGTCCCATCTCCTTGCAGCACACTGGTCGCCAGCACCTCACCATCTATATCTACAATATCGCCACGGCGTATGGTATGGTCAACATAGCGCAGGCGTGTATTATAAGAATTGGTTGAAATGGTTGTACGATCCACCAAAACCAGCTTTCCAATGTAGCCTAATAAAAGAAAAAAACAGAGCACAAGAAGCCAGAAAATACGCCGAATACTCCGCTTCATATTATTCATACGTATCTCCTCCTTCCACTCCCAAAATGGGAGGTGCCTCCTCATCAACGCCGTTTTGCTCACAATATACACAAACCCATTGCAACAGACCCATCATCATCAAACTGACCAAAACCGACGTTCCGCCATAGCTGACAAAGGGCAGGGTAACGCCCGTTAAAGGAATAAGCTTGATTACCCCTCCGATAATGATAAACGCTTGGAAGGAAAGCATGGTGGTAACGCCAATGGCCAGAATGCTATAGTATCTGCGTTTGGAATCCAAGGCAATACGCACACCCCGATATAACAGCATAATAAAAATACAAATGACACCTGCGCCGAATACCGTGCCGAATTCCTCACAAATGGCGGCAAAAATAAAATCACTTTCCACAACAGGGATGCTCTTCGGCATTCCCTTGGTTAAGCCGCTGCCCAAAAGACCCCATGTGGTAATAGCAAATAAGGAATTCACAATCTGATAGCCGCCCCGGTCAATATCCGCCCATGGGTTTTGCCAAGCGGCCACACGCACCCGCACATGGGAAAAAATTTTGTATGCAACAGCCGCCGCACCGGAGGCCGCCCCCATTCCCAATAAAAACAAAAATTCATTTGCCGTAGCAATATAAAGCATAACCATATACGTCATAAAAAAAATCAAAGCACTGCCCAAATCCTTCTGTAAAACCAACAGCATCACCACGCCGGCACTCAGCACACCGGTGATGATAAATTCCTTCCATTCAACCCTTTTGCGAAAAACGCTGGCAAGATAAAAAATAAATAAAAATTTTATGAGTTCCGAAGGCTGAAAGGTCAGCCCGCCAATACTTAACCAGTTTGTAGAGCCATGACGCTCCACCCCAAAAATTTTAGTACATAATAATAGACCATAGCACACTATAATATATGCCCATTCAAAAACCTCAAAACGGGGTATCAGCCGAAAGAAAAATGGCAGCAGCAGCATCCCTGCCAACCCTAAAACCATCCACAACAGCTGCTTATAGGCCAACATGGCATCTATACGCTGCAGCATAATCAAGCTTAAATCCATTAAAAACAGCATCCCCGTCCAAATCAGCGGGCATCCCTCATAATAAAACCGGTCTAAAAAATGGATGGCGGCAAGCAAAAATATACAACCGGCTCCGCCAAATACCACGGTCTTCCAATCATAAATTCCCGTATCACGATTGTATGCCAAAATCAAAAAAGCAGTAATGTGCATCAAAATAATCAGCCGCCGCTGAATGGAAACAGCATGATAAGGACTGCCCAAAAAGCCGCCCTGCTCATATGCAATATACACAATACCCTGCCACAAAAAGAAACCGATATAAAAGACAAACAGGTATCTGCTTAACAGAATCAACAGATCTAACATATCCTCACTCCACTCCGCGGAAGAAATGTCCTTTCGTATTCCCTTTTTCCTTCATTTCTTCCAAAAGGTTCCTTGTTTCCGTACTGATTTTATGAGGATCCCGGGTCATTTCGGCATAAGCCTTTGTTACCCTTGCTGCCCGCCCCGGGCCCTCCTTTGTAAACTCTAAACGAACACTTCCTGTTACACTTTCTAAAATTTCATCGTAAAATTTCAGTGTAAATAATGGCTTACTGTTTAAAACCATGCATATACAGCGTTCACAATCTGTCATCAAAGGGAACTTCAAGCCCTTTCTATCCCGCAGGAAATACAGCTCTGTGTTATTCTTTTCCGAACAGTAGAAATGCCCCTCCTTTCCTCCCACATAGTTGCCGATGGGACACTGCTGGGTTTTCATTAGGGGAAGGTATCCGTAAACCACCATTTCACAGTCTTTGTCCCCTATGGCGTTAATTTCCTTTAAGTTTGCCTCCACGGATAAACACACACAGTCCGCTCCTTGTTCCTTCCAAAAAGCAACGCTTTCTGCGTTCATTACATTTAATGTATAGTCCACCGTAATTTTTTTACCGCTGTTCCTTACCTGCCCAAACTGCCCCGCAGAACGCACCAAAAAACCGTCAATATCGGTTTTCTGCAATCGTTCTACCATGGCATCCTCAATATTTTTGCGCCATTGTCGGCTAATTTTCGGCAGTGCGGCATACAGACGCACCCCAGCATTACGGCAAAGCGCTAAGGATGAAGTTAAATTGCGCTCCATATCCTCCGAAGCTTCATAATAAATAACCTCCAGACCCTTTGTGGGTACAATGGCCTCCAGCTGTGTAAATTCCGTCACCAAAGCGTGTACTTTTTTATACAGCACATTGGGGCTTGGCTCCTTTTCCGCTGACGGGCTTTCTTCCTCCGCCTGACGCTTTGATTTTCTCAGAATTGCTTCCTCCAAGGCCGCCACGGCGCTTCTGCGCAATTGATTCAAGGTGCCGATGCTCACATAAATATCATCATCAGCCTCCACCTCCAAATTTTCCAGAAAAAAGGAGGTGGAGCCCATTTTTTCCGTCTGCTGCTGCAGCTTTTCTTTGGAGGTAGGCTGATTTGCCGCTTCCTCCGCCAGATCTCCTGTTACATAAATTTGATTGCCGTTCATATCCCAAAGCTGTAACGCCAATGGTTGTCCTTTTTTTGCTTTCAATAAACCCCAAATGGATTTTTTACGGCTATCCTTTTCCCATGTTTTACGCAGGGCATCATGCAAAAACTTTCCGTAAGTACGATAGACCACATCATTCTTTTGAATCTCCCCTTCCAATGCCAAAGAAATCACTTCTCCCGCCTTGGATACTTTTGAAATATTCGTCCCCACATGGGGCTCCTTGGCCGTCCAAATTTCAATGCCGTCCCCGGGCACAAGGGCTTCTCTGGTACGGATGGTCACCCGGTTATGCTTCGGGATGTAGTTATCCACAAAACCGATTTTCAACCCCCATGTTTTGGGGCGTTCCACACTCATCATGTCCTGTCCGCCGGCAGAGGTGTAATATCCCTCGCTAAAGCCGCCCCGGTTAAACAGCTGGGTCAAAATCTTGATATCCTCAGAAGACACTTCGTAATGCTCCGGATCTTCAAAATATAAATCAATATATTTTCTGTAAATACCCGTAACCCCCGCCACATACTCCGGATTTTTCATACGGCCTTCAATTTTCAACGAAGCAATGCCCGCCTCAATCAATTCAGGCAAAATGGTGACAGTCTGAATATCCTTTGGGGAAAGCAAATATCCCTCCTGTAACTTATTCGCACCCTTATACAAAGTATACGGCAAACGGCAAGTTTGGGCACAACGTCCACGATTTCCGCTTCTTCCGCCCAAAATACTGCTCATAAAGCACTGCCCCGAATAAGAAACACACAGCGCCCCATGAATAAAGGTTTCAATTTCCGCTCCGCTTTGGGCTGTAATCTCCCGAATTTCCTCCAAAGAAAGCTCCCGGCTCAGCACAACCTTTGAAAATCCAAGGCTTTCCCAATAACGAACATCCTCCAGCGAATTTGCCGTCATCTGGGTGCTTGCGTGCAAAGGAAAATCGGGATATTTTTCCCGAATCATTTTTGCCGCTCCGCTATCTTGTACTATCAAAGCATCCACGCTCATTTTATACAACTTGCCTACAAAATTGCTCAATTCTTTCAGTTCTTCTTCCTTATATAATGTGTTTACGGTCACATAAACCTTAACGCCCCGCAAATGACAGTAATCGCATACCTCTTCCAATTCCTCCAACGAGAAATTCCCCGCAAACTGTCTGGCACTAAAAAGCTTCCCTCCCAAATATACGGCGTCACATCCGTTATTTACCGCCGCCTTCAAACTCTCCATAGAGCCTGCCGGAGCCAATAATTCAGGCTTATTCCTTGCAGACATATTCATTCTCCTCTCTACTACAATATATTTATGGTTAATATCCCTTACAGCCAGTAAGGAATTATCCA
>ENA-UOOM01003589-UOOM01003589.1-fermentation-metagenome-genome-assembly--contig:-NODE-3589-length-11101-cov-2.430020_pt1 | contig 11101 bp, 7 predicted proteins | sample MGYA00245781_ERZ724031 | MGnify/ENA primary metagenome ERZ724031 (study PRJEB28704, sample SAMN03018317) | fermentation metagenome | biome: anthropogenic terrestrial biome; feature: soil; material... | reverse complement strand
TGAACGAATAGCTCTACCAGCTGCTTGAAGTATTTTATTCATGCCTGGATACATATAGGCATATTCAAATCCTTGATTTGCATTATGATTAAAATAATCTTTTATAATATTACGTTCAAAACATATTTGCGGTAACCCAACGCCAACTATAATTGCTCCAATCAATTTATCACCAGTTAAATCAATACCTTCTGAAAATATACCTCCCATAACTACAAAGGCAATAAGGTCATTTTCTTCATTAAATCTATTTAGAAATTGCTCTCTTTTGCTTTCATCCATATTTCCTTCTTGAATAATAATATTTAAATCTTGGTTATTCTCAATTAATATTTCGTGTACTTTTTTCATATATATATAAGATGGGAAAAAAATGAAATAATTCCCTTTTTTCGAAGAAACAAAACATTCGATAGCTTTTACAATACCTCCATAAGTATTTTCTCTATCTTTATATCTAGTAGAAATATTATTCTTAATCATTAAACATAAATTTTTTCTAGGAAAAGGTGAACTTAATCTAATGAAGTAATCCTCCTTATTTCCTCCTAATAAATCCATATGATATTCTAAAGGCGCTAGAGTTGCGGAGAAAAATACTCCACTTCTACCTCTTTTCAACGATTCATTTAGTAAATATGAAGAATCTACACAATATAATTTGATAATCATATCCCTATCCATTACTTCAATAGAAGTTACATAATGCTCATCATAAAAATCAGATATTTTAATATATGTAATTAATTTAAAGTAAAAATTCATGACCTTATCATAATCCTCATGTTCCTTTTCTTGAATTAACCAAGGCTCCATCAAGGTTATAATCCTTTTAATAGGATAATACAACTCTGTAATTTCTTCCTTCTGATAGAAATTTTCTTTGTCTATTCCCTTCTTCAAGTTATTCATTATACTATTACATTTATTAAAAGCTTTATAAAGACTTGAATATTTATCTTTGAAAATACCTCTTAAATCCAAAATATCTGCCTTGTTTATCTGTGCTGAAAACATTTCCCTAGATCTATCTACTTGATTATGAGCTTCATCTATTAAAAACGCATAATCTCTTGTCAATCCATCAAAGAACCTTTTTAAATATACCTGTGGATCAAATACATAATTGTAATCACAGATCACCACATCTGCCCATAGACTTATATCTAATGAAAATTCAAAGGGACAAACATTATGCTTCTTTGAATATTCTAAAACTATATCCCTCGTAATCATATCTTCATTTTTAAATAGATCCATTATTGCTTCATTGACTCTATCATAATGACCCTTTGCATAGGTACAATCCCTAGGATTACATTTTACTTCATCACTTAAGCAAATTTTATCCTTTGCAGTAATTACTAAGGTCTTAGCCCGAAGTCCATTATTCATCAACAATTCCATTGATTTTATAGGAATTTCCCTGGTTATAGTCTTAGCTGTTAAATAAAATATCTTAGATATGGTCCCTTCACCTATGGATATAATTGAAGGAAATAATGTAGACATGGTCTTGCCAATACCTGTAGGGGCTTGAGCAAATAGATTTTTTCTCTCTTTTATCGTCTTATATGCTGCAACTGCCAACTCCCTTTGACCTTTTCTATATTTCTTAAATGGAAAGTCAATACCCAATATTGTATTATCTCTGATTTCTGCCCAATCAAATGTCAGTTTTGCCCATTTAATGTATTTTTCAATAATATCAATAAAAAAAACTTCTAGTTCCGCAAATGAAAAGTATCTTCTAAATATCTTCAACTCTTCACTTTCTATATGAAAATAGCTCAATTGGATAGAAATATTAGCTAATTCATTTTGTAAAGCGTAGATATATCCATAGCATTTTGCCTGTGCCCAGTGTAGATGATTATAATCCTCTTCGATTGTCTCTAGTTCCTTTGTGGTACTCTTGATTTCATCGATAATTGTCTCCTCAGGGAGTCTAATGATTCCATCCACTCTACCTTCTATTTCTAAAATATAATCATTATATGAAAATGAATGTTTAAGAGTAACTTCAGGACTATATTCATTGCCATAGGACTTTTGTACTTTTTGATGAGCAAGTGTTCCTTCTAATGCTCTAGATGTAGACATAAAGCTATTATCTATATCGCCTGAGCGAAGAACAAATTCAATTAAATTTCTTACTGATATCTTAATTATTTCAGTCATAAAATCATCCTTAAGTAAATATATAATTAATTATATCAAAAGTAAGTTTATAATGAAATTATTCTCCAAATTTAAAATTTTATTAAACACTGAAATCAATGGGGGTTTTTCTATAATAATACACGCTATCCAATAGTCATCACATTTGCAATGAAAATTTCATTGTGCTATACTTATACTATAAAATTTAAATAAACAAATGAATTGCGTCGCTGAGTTCTTGATATAAGAAGCGGGGGAACCAATATACTGGGGTGAATCAAATTTATTGAAGGGCTACCCTTTAGTCCTAATCCGTCAGCTAACCTCGTAAGCGCTATAAGGGGAGTCATATTGTGCTAATTATAGTAAACTATGGCAATCCATAGTTTTTTTGTATTCTTTTTTAGTATTTAAAAATGTGTACTCCTTTATATCATGTAATTTTACATTTGATGCTTTTCATTAAGTAAAAGTACTAATTATGAAGGAGGTTTTAATTTGAAAAAGAGAAAGTCCATAAGTATTTTGCTGTTATCGGGAATTATTTTATTGACATTGATAGGGTATTCTGGAAAAGACTCTTCCTTAGACAAAGAAATATCTTTTGCTGATGCTGGCTGGGATAGTATTAGATTCCACAATGCTGTCGCTGGTACAATCCTTGAAGAATTATATGGTTATTCATGGACTGAAGTAACGGGTTCTACTCCTGTTACACATCAAGGTCTATTGTCAGGGGAAATAGATGCTCATATGGAAATCTGGTCTGCTAATATTGCGTCTTATGAAGATGATTTAGCAAATAATAGATTTCAACTATTGAGTACAAACTTTGATGACAATTATCAAGGTGTTTATGTACCTAGATATGTAATAGAAGGAGATCCGGAAAGAGATATAGAATCCAGTGCTCCAGATCTAAAGTATGTATGGGATTTAAAGAACTATCCTGATGTATTCCCAGATGATGAAAATGCAGGAATGGGAAGAATATATGGTGGAATACCTGGCTGGGAAGTAGATCAGGTTTTATACAAAAAATTTCTACACTATGGACTAGATGAGAATTTTATATATTTTAGACCTGGCTCAGAAGCTGCATTAGCAGCTGCAATAACTTCTGCATATGAAAGAGGAGAACCAATAGCTGCATACCATTGGGAACCAACCTGGTTATTAGGTATGTATGATATGGTTTTATTAGAAGATGAGCCATTTAATCCAGACACCTATTTAGAAGGGGAAACAGAAATACCTCCTGTAAATGTTACAATTGGTGTAAGTAATAATTTTAAAGAAGAAGACAATGAAGAGGCTATAACTTTTTTATCAAATTATAAAACATCAAGTGCATTAACCTCAGAAGCACTAGCATACATGCAAGAGACGGGTTCTGACTATGTAGAAACAGCAAAATGGTTCTTAACTGAACATAGTGATTTATTAAATGAATGGCTTGAGCCGGGAGATGCTCAAACAATGAAGGAATTTTTTAATACTAGTGAAAATATAGGTTTAAATGCCAGTTGGTTATATGATTTTCCTTTTAAAATACCAATAAATTTAACATCAATAGATGATGCTGTTAAAGGACTAAGTATTAGATATGATAACTACTTTAGTATAATTAAAAACACCCTAGGTGGTTTAGTAAGATTAGTTAATGCTATATTAGATTTTATACCTTGGTTTGTATTAATTTTTATTATAGTCATAGCATCATGGAGAATATCAGGAAAGATAAGTAAAGGCATTTTATATGGTTTTATGTTGTGTTTAATAGGTGCATTAGGCTTATGGAGTTTGATGAATGAAACTCTATCCATAATTATTGCATCTGTAATCTTATCATTGGTATTGGGTTTCCCAATAGGAATACTAATATCTACAAGTGATAAACTAGATAGACTATTTCGACCAATTTTAGATACTATGCAAACAATGCCAGTATTTGTATATCTTATTCCAGCCATGGTATTCTTTGGATTAGGTAAACCACCTGCAGTTATTGCAACAACAATATATGCAATAGTTCCCATGATTCGTTTAACTAATCATGGGATCCGACAAATTGACGAAGAAATAGTAGAAGCAGCTTTAGCATTTGGATCTACTAAAATTCAATCATTAATAAAAGTTCAAATACCACAAGCACTACCAACGATAATGACAGGGGTAAACCAAACACTGATGATGGCTATGTCAATGGTTGTTACTACATCTATGATTGGAGCATCAGGACTTGGTATGGAAGTATTAATAGCTGTAAACCGGGTGGAAATGGGTAGAGGATTGGTTTCAGGAACTGCTGTAGTTATTATCGCAATTATATTAGACAGAATTACCCAGGGTATTATTCAACGTAGTGAGGTGAAATCAGATGGCGAATAATAATTTAAAAAATGATTATATATTAAGTGTTATAAACTTGTCTAAACTTTATGGTTCAGATAAAAACAACGCTATTAAAATGAAAAAAACAGGAATTAGTAAGGATGAAATCCATAAGAAAACCGGTGTTACTGTTGCCCTTTGGGATATTAACCTAAATATTAAGAAAGGAGAAATCTTCGTTATTATCGGTCTATCTGGTTCGGGCAAATCTACTCTAATTAGATGTTTCAATATGCTAAATAAACCTAGCTCTGGGCAAATATTATTTGAGGGAAATGATATAGGTAAATTTAATCAAAAAGACTTAAATGATTATAGAAGAGATAAGATATCCATGGTATTCCAACAATTTGGTCTAATGTCTCATAGAAGTATATTAGGTAATGTTGAATATGGCCTTGAGGTCAAAGGAATATCAAAAGAAAATCGTCATAAAAAAGCAAAGGAAATGATATCCATGGTAGGATTAGAAGGCCATGAAGATGAACCTATTTCCAGTTTATCTGGTGGTATGAAGCAAAGGGTTGGTATAGCTAGAGCATTAGCAAATGACCCTGAAATACTACTTATGGATGAACCCTTTTCAGCATTAGATCCATTGGTTAAAAGGGATATGCAGTTTGAATTATTAACTATTCAAAGAAAGCTAGACAAGACAATTGTGTTTATAACCCATGATATAAATGAGGCTTTCAAGCTAGGAGATAAAGTTGCTATAATGAAGGATGGAGAAATTATTCAAATAGATACACCAGAAGGTATGAGTGCAAATCCAGCAACAGATTATGTTAAAGAGTTCATCAACAGTGCAGATAAAACTCAGGTAATAAGTATAAAGAATATGATGATTACTCCAAATAGCATCGTCAGAATTAAGGATACACTAAATTATGCTATTAATATGATGAGATCAAATGGTGTTTCCAGTGCCTATGTTGTGTCTGAAAAGATGAAACTAGAAGGGATTCTTACAATCGATGATGCAATCAAAGCTAATAAAGAAAATAGTACTATAGAAAATGTAGTTATCAGGGATATCTTAACAACTACACCAGATACATTGTTAAATGATGTATTACCTATGGCTGCTGGGGCTAGATTCCCTATAGCTGTAATAGATGATGATGGTGCTATTAAGGGCATTATAACTAAAGCACAAGTATTATCATCAATTTTGTAGAAAAAAATTTTTAAAAAAAGACCTAGAAAATTTCTAGGTCTTTTTGATTGCTTATTAAATTGAACAAGGACTATATCCACAACTTTTACATTCTGAGCATCCACCAGAATGGATTAATTCTCCTCCGCACATTGGGCAAGTATCAGGGTCCTCTAATAACTGCTCTGCAGCTAGTTCACGTAATTCTTGTTGTAATTCATCTATCCTATCTAATTTACTCTTAGATTTGTTGGTTATTAATATAGCACTTCTTGCACAACCATCTCTATAGATTGTTATACCTTTTAAGCCCATCTCCCATGCATATAGATATAAGTCTTCAACTTCATCTATTGTAAACTCATTAGGAACATTTACTGTTGATGAAATACTTGCATCTATATATTGTTGCCATACAGCTTGCATTTCAATTCTCTCTCTATAATCTAAATTAGAAGTTGTAACAATAAAGTCAGGTAAATCCTCTTCTTTGGCTATATTGTTAACATCCATATAATCCTTTATTATTGGTGTGAATACTTTGTAGTATGTGTCTTCCATATGCAAGGATTCTGATTTTCTTGTATATGAAACTTGAAATATTGGCTCAAGACCGTTACTGCATCCTATCAATGTTGATATACTTCCTGTAGGAGGTATAGTCAATAACTGACTATTTCTAAGTCCATATTTAGTCACTAACTCCAATACATCTTCATCTGCATTGCTCAATAAAAATGGTGATTTTAGGATATTATCAGCATTGTATCTTGGAAATGGACCATCTTCCTTTGCGAGTAAAGCTGATTGCCTTAAAGCTTCATTAATCATAGTTCTACCAATTTGATGAACCAAACTCATTGATTCACTACTTCCATATCTAATACCTAATTTGATAAACATATCAGATACACCCATGATGCCTAATCCTATCTGCCTTAGTTCAGCTGATACTTCTCTTTGTTGTTGAAGTGGATGCAATTTCATGTTTTCATCTAATACTTCATTGAGATATTTAACACCATTTCTGACTAACTCTCCGAATTTTTCAAACTCAAATCTAGCATATTTAGTAAAAGGATTCTTTACAAATTCACTTAAATTAATAGAAGATAAGTTACAACTTCCAAATGCTGGTAATGTCTCTTCTGCGCAAGGATTTACACCAGCAAATTCAAAATCAGGATCTTCACTCATTAGATGCCATGAGTTAATTTTATCAGTATATAAGATTCCAGGCTCTGCCATACTCCAATTGTTTTTAGCAATCAATCTGAATAAATCTCTTGCTTTGATTGTTCTTTTTATTTCTTCTTTAGTAGATTCTACTATAAAATATAAATCATATTCTGTATCATTTTTTACTGCTTCCATAAATTCATTATCTATATTAACAGAGATATTTGCATAGTTAATTTTTCTCAAGTCATTTTTTACATTGATAAACTCTTCTATATCAGGATGACTTACATCTAGATTAAGCATTAAAGCTCCTCTACGGCCTTTCATTCCAATCAATCCTGTAACAAGTGAGAACAAGTCCATAAATGAAACTGCGCCTGTTGTAGTATTTGCAGCATTATTTACCTTGGCTCCTTTAGGTCTTAATTTGGATAGTGTAAGCCCACATCCACCGCCATAGGAATATGTTCTAGCTAAATACTTTGCAGTATTAAATATTGCTTCGATACTATCTTCTACTTTTGGCATTACATAACAGTTACTAAGGGTGATTTTTCTACCGAATTTATCTAAACCTCTTCCTGCCAATATTCTACCAGCTGGCATAAATTTTTTATCTTTAATTGCTTTCTTTATTGGACCATTATCACCACTTACTCTATCAAGGAATTCATCAAAGGTTTCATAATCATATCTATATTTTTTCTCATATATGTCCCTTTGTAAATCTGTCATATTCCAACCTTGTTCTCTAAGTCTGGTCCTCTCTTCTCTATATATAATATATTTTCTTGCTACATCTGGACGTGTTTTCATTAGATGAACTTCAACACTGTCTTGAATCTGTTCTATATGTACTACATCTAAATCTTTAAACTCTTCACTGATAATCTCTGCTATTTGTGCAGCTAAAGCTTCATCTAACCCTTTTTCGGTTTCCTTCATAGCTTTCCCGATTGCAATCTCAATTTTATCATTTTCGAAGTCTACTATACTTCCATTACGTTTCTCAACCTTCAACATGATTATGCCTCCTATAAAATTAATGAACTCTAACACAAGATATTGTGTGTTAAAGTTCTTTTACCCACTGTATGTATACTTTAACATAAATATATATATATTACAATATAAATACTAGTTTTATAAAATTATAGGTCTACAGTCCAATTTATTCATCTAATAAGTATTCTTCAAGCGTAATATCTCTTTCATAAACATTTGTGGCATGTTCTATCCCAATATATCTAAAATGCCATGGCTCATACATATATCCTGTTATATCAGCTTTCCCTTTAGGATATCTTAAAACGAACCCAAATCTATGGGCATTTTCTCTAAGCCAAATTCCTTCTTCAGTATCTTCAAATTTCTCCTTAAGCCAGTTTGTTTGATCTAATCCTCCAATATCAAAGGCTAATCCCGTCTCATGCTCAGAATGTCTAGGCTTAGCAGAATACATAACAGCATTATCATATCCATCTTTTTTCACGTATCTGTTAAATAAGTTCTTTTGGTATTCATATGTCCTATATCCAGAGAAAGCTGTAAGATTTTTGCCTATTTCATCATTGCAAGCTTCAATCATTTTATTTAAGTAATCCCTTGCCTCAGGGTCTTCTCCCGTATTATAATCCATAGATAGGGCGTATTCTTTATTTACTAATAAAATTCCTTTTTCAATCTTCATTGTCTCAGGTGAAACTATAACTTCCAATTCATCCCTATCATTATTAACATTATCGTCATTTTTAGTTATATCTTTAATATTTAAATCCGATAGATATTCTTGAGATGAATATCCCGTAGTATTATTATATATAAGCTTGTCCCATCCATTCTCTTGATCTATTACTTCAACTCTATCTCCCTTAGGAATAATCAATATAACTTCTTCATTAATGCTAGGACCTGTTCTTAGATTTAGATAATCTGTAGTATATTTATAAACCTTTGACTCGATTTCTGGTTCTTTAATTATAACATCTTGTAAATTAGGCTCTTCTACATCTTCAAAATCTTGTACTAATGCTTCCTTTTCATCAGTTTTGAAAAAATTATTAAACAATTGCTCCACCATTCCCAAAGCTATAATAACTATGGCTAAAATTATGATTATCAGTTTGAAATTTCTTTGCATTTTTATCCCCCATTCTATATAAATATTATGACATCTTTCTGCATTTTTTTCAATTAATATACTGTTATTTAATAAGATTAAAATTATAATCTTGACATAAGATTTGTAATCAGATATGTTTAAAATATAATACTCTAAATTTTCACTAAAAGGGGATGATATGAATTTGGATATTAAGATGAGAAGGATAGAATATGGAACAGATGAATATGAGGTATCTATTGATATTAGAAATGAAGCATTTCGTAAACCTTGGGGAATGGATATACGAGATGAAGACCTTACTGGTGATAGAAACATGGATATGTATGGTGCTTACTTGAATGGTAAAATGATTGCTACCGTTTTCTTAACAGAAGATGATAAAGATACTGCTAGGGTTAAAAGTGTGGCTATTCTACAAGAATATAGAAACCACGGATTAGGTAGATATATGATGGACTTTATAGAAGCCAAAGCTAGAGATAATGGTTACACTAAAGTTAATCTTATGGGTAGAGTTTCTGTAGAAGGCTTTTATCATAAACTTGGTTACAATACTATCAGTAATCCCTATGAGTATCATACAATTCCTCATATAGATATGACTAAAGAACTTTAATTTTTCATTTATAGCTTAATATTTTATTAGGCTATTTTTTTATTGAATTGAAATTCAGCAATATAAGCAAAGCTTTTTCTTAACTTAAGTAATGAACCATCATTATATATTTTCATATAGTATATTGAGAATAAAAATAGAATCAAGATATTATGATTAAATATCAAGCAATCTACAAATTCTAATAAATTTTCAAAAGAATGAAAAATAAATAACTGACTTTGAATTTGGTTAATGCATATTGGAAACTGCATTAATGTTTTTAAAAAAAGATAGGAGATGATTATATGGATTATGATAATAATTATTCTGAATCCGATACTAGATTTATTAGAAGAGAAGAAGTAGTTAATGTTCCAATATCCTTATATAAGTCTATGCAAGGAAGGTATTTTGTTGGACAAACTGAAACTCTTTGGATAGGAAATGATTCAAATGCTTGGGCAGGTTTATTTAATCCCCGTAGCTCAGATATTGATTTATTTGCAAATGTATTTACTATATCGAACTTTTCTAATCAATATTTAACAGTTGAAGTATGGCTTAATCCCCAATTTTCTGAAATAGGAAGTATATCAAAAATGGTTTCTCCAGCAAATACAGCTCTAAAACCGAGACCAGATAACAAGGTAGATATAAGATTCGTACAATCAACAGGAGAACTCCCTAAAGGCGGCGTAAATATTTTTGATAGTATTGTACCACCTAATGGAACTCTAGTAAGTGAAGAAGATGGTAAATTTATAATCCCATCTGGTGGAAACTATTCTATATTTATAAAGTCTTCAAGTTCTGAACTATCTAAAGTTATAGTTGCCTTTGGATGGTGGGAGGAACCTAAGAGGTAGTAATAAGCGTATGACCCATTTTTATGTATTCTATTGGTTAAAAGTGTAATCTAACATGAATAAGGCAGAAGACTATCTCCAAATTAATGGAAATAGTCTTCTTATTTAATTAACAACTTAACCGTATGTTTTAATGCATTAAATGCCAATTCTAAGGTCTCTTCTTCAAAATCAAATCTATTATTATGATGAGCTGCCTTTAGATTTGAACCAAATATGAAATAGAGTGCTTTTCCACCATTGTTTTCTACTTCATTCATCATATAAGTCACATCCTCTGAACCACCTAAAGATCTATCAACATCAATATTGAAACCTTCATTTTTTAAGTGTGAACTAACAAAATCAACAAATTCTTTATCATAAGTGTTATATGCTGGTGCACTACCAGCTTCAACTATCCTGTATTCTACATCAAAGGACTTTGCTGCACCTTCGATTACTCTATTTACTTTCTTTCTTAAAGCTTCATTTACAGCTTCATTTTCGCCTCTAGTTTCAATTTGCATCATTGCATTTCCTGGGACTACATTTCTACCTGAGCCTGCATTTAGTACTCCTACATTCAATCTAGTCATTCCTGAAGCAAATTGAAACTAGAGGCGAAAATGAAG
>ENA-UOOM01003586-UOOM01003586.1-fermentation-metagenome-genome-assembly--contig:-NODE-3586-length-11111-cov-11.741226_pt1 | contig 11111 bp, 11 predicted proteins | sample MGYA00245781_ERZ724031 | MGnify/ENA primary metagenome ERZ724031 (study PRJEB28704, sample SAMN03018317) | fermentation metagenome | biome: anthropogenic terrestrial biome; feature: soil... | reverse complement strand
CGAGAGCCCATTTCTGCATGAGGAGGCTTAGTATATGTCAAAACAGGACGTAATAGAAACTGAAGGCGTAGTTACGGAAGCACTGCCAAACGCAACGTTTAAGGTAGAACTTCCAAACCACCATGAAATACTCGCTCATATTTCCGGAAAGCTTAGAATGAATTTTATTCGTATTCTTCCGGGGGATAAGGTTACAATTGAAATGTCACCTTATGATTTAACACGCGGACGTATTACATGGCGTTCAAAGTAATAAAAACAACTCGCTAAAGGGAGGGCGCACAAATGAAAGTAAGACCTTCTGTCAAAAAAATGTGTGAAAAATGCAAGATTATAAAGCGCAAGGGTAAAGTCATGGTTATTTGTGACAACCCGAAGCACAAACAGCGCCAGGGCTAATTGGCGCAAACCTATAAACAATGGAGGTGCAACCAGTATGGCGCGTATAGCAGGTATTGATCTGCCGAGAGATAAGCGTATCGAAATTGCTCTTACTTATATTTTCGGAATAGGTCGCAAAACTGCAACAGATATTTGTGCGGCAACAGGTGTAAACCCCGACATCAGAGTTAGGGATTTAACAGAAGATGATGCTGCAAAACTCAGAGAGTATATCGACCATCACTGCCGCGTTGAGGGCGACCTTCGCCGCGACGTAGCATTTGACATTAAAAGACTTATAGAAATCGGTTGCTATCGTGGTGTCCGTCACCGTAAAGGCTTACCGGTTAGAGGCCAGCGTTCTAAGACCAACGCACGTACACGCAAAGGTCCGAGAAAGACAATGGCTAACAAGAAGAAGTAAACATAGGGAGGGATAAAAGATGGCAGCACAAAAGGGCTTAGCTAAAAAAGGCACCGCAGCTCGCAGACGTCGTGAACGCAAGAATATCGACAGAGGAGCTGCTCACATCCAGTCCACCTTTAATAACACAATAGTAACTATTACCGATTCCCAGGGAAACGCAGTTTCTTGGGCAAGTTCAGGTGAATTAGGATTTAGAGGTTCAAGAAAGTCCACTCCTTTCGCCGCACAGACCGCAGCTGAAACTGCTGCAAAGGCAGCAATGGAGCACGGAATGAAGACGGTAGAAGTTTATGTTAAGGGACCGGGATCCGGGCGTGAAGCGGCAATCCGTGCACTCCAGAATGCAGGGCTTGAGGTAAGCATGATAAAAGATGTTACTCCGATTCCGCATAACGGATGCCGTCCTCCGAAAAGAAGACGTGTATAGTTAAAACTGATAATAGGAGGTGCAACCAATAATATGGCAAGATATACAGATGCTGTGTGCAAACTCTGCCGCCGTGAAGGACAAAAACTTTTCTTAAAGGGTGAAAGATGCTACACAGATAAATGCGGTGTTACCCGCAGAGCATATGCTCCGGGCCAGCACGGTCAGGGACGTAAGAAAACCTCTGAGTACGGACTTCAGCTGCGTGCAAAGCAGATGACAAAACGTTACTACGGTGTATTGGAATCCCAATTTAGAAGCTACTATGTAATGGCAACACGCAAAGAAGGTAAAACAGGTGACGAACTGCTCAAGATTTTAGAGAGCCGTCTTGACAATGTCGTTTACCGCCTGGGTTGGGGAAGCTCAAGAGCGGAAGCACGTCAGTTGGTTGTTCACGGTCATTTTACTGTGAACGGTAAGAGAGTTGATATTCCTTCTTATCTTACAAAACCGGGCGAAGTTATTTCCATTAAAGATAAGAGCCGCCAAAGTGAAAAAATTAAGGCTGTTATTGAAGCTAACTCAGCGCATCCCGTTCCGAAATGGCTTGAAATTAATAGAGAAACTCTGGAAGGCAAAATCATTGCACTACCGGAACGTGAAGATATTGACCTTGCAGTCGATGAAACTCTCATCGTTGAGTTGTACTCCAAGTAATGCCGTTTCTTAACAGCATATACCACATCATGGCTGATAGATTAATCTGCTATATGTCAAGGAGGGTCGCTAATGATCGAGATTGAAAAGCCAAAAATAGATACAGAAGATTTGAGTAATGACGGAACCTATGGCAAATTTGTTGTAGAACCGCTTGAGCGTGGCTTTGGTACAACCTTGGGTAACAGCCTGAGACGTGTTCTTTTATCATCGCTACCGGGCGTTGCGGTCACATCAATAAAAGTAGACGGTGTTCTTCATGAATTTTCCACTATTCCCGGAGTTAAAGAAGACGTTACCGAGATAGTGCTTAATATCAAGGGATTGACCGCCAAACTCCATTGTGACGGACCAAAAACAGTAGAAATCTGTGCGGAGGGTCCGTGTGATGTAACGGCCGACTCTATCAAGTGCGACAGCGAGGTTGAAATCCTAAATCCTGAAATGCATATTGCAACTTTGGGTGATGGAGCAAAGCTGTATATGGAATTGACTTTGGATAAGGGTCGCGGTTATGTTTCTGCAGAAAGAAATAAACAGAATTTTGCATCCAACGTAATTGGCTTAATTCCGGTTGATTCTATTTACACTCCTGTTTATAAGGTGAATTTTAATGTTGAGCCAACTCGTGTGGGACAGAGTATTGACTTTGATAAATTGACACTCGAAGTTTGGACCAACGGTGTAATCGGCGCACAAGAAGCTGTTTCTTTAGCTGCTAAAATCCTGACTGAACACCTTAATTTATTTGTTGATTTGTCCGATAAGGGCAGCAACGCTGAAATTATGGTTGAAAAGGATGACAAGGGCAAGGAAAAGGTTCTTGAAATGACAATTGAAGAACTTGACTTATCAGTCCGTTCTTTTAACTGCTTAAAGCGTGCCGGTATTAATACGGTTGAGGATCTTCTCAGCAAATCCGAAGAAGATATGATGAAAGTTCGCAACCTCGGACGTAAATCCCTTGAGGAGGTCGTTTGGAAACTGGCCTCACTCGGTTTTCATCTGCGTAAAGACGACGAATAGTTTTTGTGCAAACCTAAGGTAAAGGAGTGATATTTCGATGCCCGGAACCAGAAAGCTCGGAAGAGACACTGACCACAGAACAGCTATGTTAAGGGCGATGGTAACCTTTCTTTTAGAGAATGGTAAAATCGAAACCACAGTTACTCGCGCCAAGGAGGTTCGCTCCATGACCGAGAAAATGATAACTATTGCGAAGGAAAATAATCTTCACAACAAACGCCTTGTTTTAGCTTTTATTACTAAGGAAGACGTTGCTAATAAATTGTTTAATGAGATTGCTCCAAAGTATGCAGACCGCAATGGTGGTTATACCCGAATCAGTAAGCTTGGCCCTCGCCGCGGTGATGCCGCTGAGATGGGAATTATAGAACTGGTCTAATAAATATAATAATTAAGGCTGCCGCATTGCGGCGGTCTTTTTTGTTATAATACGAAAATCCCCGGCTATGTCGGGGTGTTCAGAAAAAGCTTTAGCGATGAGTACGAAATGCAAGTGAAACCTACCCCTAACCCCTCCAATTTAGCCTACTTACTTAAATAATCGGCTGTACTTAAACGTGGGGAAGGGAGTGAGAACCACAACACTTAATATTAAAATCAATATTTCAGATGTATCACATATAAGGATAAAAAATGTAAGCATTCTTATATGGGAGTTATGTTGAATAGGGAAAAATTCATTAAATCGGATAGGTAATAACAATGTACAGTAAAATAATGGTTATGTGGTAACCTTAAAAAGGTATAATTAATTACAATAATTACATATAAGAATAATTCTTCTTCGTATCAAAAATTAGGTAGATGTAAGTTAAAATATAGAGAGAAAAAAGTCCCAATAATAAACAAAATAACAAAATATTGGAAAGGATTTAGAAAATGAAGAAGAAGTTTTTAAGCCTTGTATTATTGTTGGCAGTGTTAATTTCATCGTTAGGCAATACTTTTGCATTTGCAGAAGTAGTTCCTACAGAAACACCTCCAGCAGATGACCCTACCACTAAATCACAAATAACATTATCCGATGAGTTTAACGCTCTATCAGAATTGAGTTTGAAATCTATCCATTATAGCTGTGAAGTTGATGTTAATAATCCCGATATTACGCTTACAGCAACAAGCAGTGCTCCTGAAATAATTGATATTAGAGAAGACACTTCTCTTAAAGCACCCGGTGAATATTATTATGACCTTGCAGCTTGCAAGAACGGTACGGCTACACTGACATTTACGGCAAGCGATGGTGTATCTGTCACAAAAACCCTTACAGTTGAAGGAACGGGGGAAATGCCATACACTGTGAGTTCAGATGTAAATGAAGACTTTACACTTGCAAAGGGAAGCAGTAAATTAATTAATATTAACTTTGTTAATAATGATATCGATGTTTTAACATTCCCACTTCTCGGACCTATAGCAGACGGGGTAGTTCAAACAACATTAATTGAGGCAGACCAAGAAAACGGCAACTACCTTTACAGAGTCGATGTTATTGGAGATAAAGGTCAAACAGTCGACCTTTTTTTAGGCGGCTATGGTTTTATACCAAGTAAGCTGTGCACTGTCACAATTGGCGAAAATAAGAATTTAAACTTAGATACTGATGTGGACTACATTTGTAATACAGGTGATACATATCGGTTTGTAGCGTATACAAATTCTACAACGACTCCTAAAGTTTCCACTAACAATGATGTTGCATCTGTAACATTTTTAAGAAAAGTTACCGGTGGTTATGAGTATAAAATGACAGCGCTAAAGGCGGGAATTTCTTTGGTTAAAGCGGAGCTTAACGGAGAAACTTCCTCATTCCCTGTCAGTGTTAATGCGGAAGATGACTTTCCTATTCTTTCAATGGAAGATGATGAAGAAAACGTAACACTGCCAAAAGGTAATTCACGTATCTATAAATTTTCCGCAATGGGTGGAGGGGATCCCATAATTGTCGGAAGCAAAGAAAATGTTATTTCTTCAAAACTCGTTAAAAAAGAAGGAACTAACTATTCTTTTGAAGTTACAGCAGTGGGTCAGCCAAGTGCCAGTACGGAAGTTTATGCTATGTTCCCGGAAAGCAGATACGATGAATATGCTTACGAATTAGGTACAATCACTGTAGCAAAACCAGAACTTAAATCAGATACCACTCAAAATTTTACATTAAAAAAAGGTTCAAGCTATGTTTTTAAGATTACAAATGCAGCAACTTTTTATGCCGGCTCATCAAATGTCTTTAAAACTGAATTAATCAAAAAATCCGGAGCAGATTCATTTTACAGAATTACTGCAATAGGTAACCCGGGACAAGCCGCAGGTTTTTATATGGCTGCAGCCGGAGAACAGGCAAAAAAAGTCTGTGTAGTTACGATTGGCTCAGAAGCAGCACCAAAATCCGATACTAACAGTAACTTTTCTGTTAAAATTGGAGAAAGTTATATGTTTAAGATTTCAAATGCAACGGGATTTTTTGCCGGAACACCCGGGATATTTAAAACAGAACTTGCTTATAAATCCGGCAGCGACTCATATTACAGAATAACACCAACCGGAAAAGCCGGTCAGCAGGCAGGATTTTATATGACATCAGCGGGGTATCCGACACAAAAAGTCTGTGTTGTAACTGTAGAGAAGCCAACACCGATAAATATTGAATCAGATACAAATTCAGATTTTTCAGTTGCTAAAAATGCAACATATCAGTTTAAAATTACAGCACCGGGAGCTTCGGCAATTAATTTCTGTGCAGGTACAGACGGAGTATTTAAAATTACATTTGTACGTCGTACAGGCAGCGATTTCTATTACAAGATAACAGCTGTAGGCAAGTCTGGACAGAGCACAGGAATTTATGCATCGGTTCCGGGACAAAGTGCTAAAAAAGTTTGTGTAGTATCAGTAAAATAAGATATTATAATCGAAAAAGCTGTCACACTTTTTAGTGGCAGCTTTTTGTTATAATGCGAAAACCCCCGGCTATGTCGGAATGTTCAGAAGAGCTTTAGCTGTAAGTAATAAATGCGAGTGAAATCTATCGCAAACTCCTCCAATTTTTATTTCAAAGCGAAAACAGGCAGCTTTCGTGTTTCCATTCCGCACAAGATTGCTTGCGATTTTTAGTTATCCTGAGGTGTGGGAGGGGGCAGGGGGGTGAGAACTCCAACATTCATTATAAAGCCTTTTAAGAATGTATTGTTGGGTATAGTTTAATTGTCATAAAAAAAAGAAAATAAAATATATAATCACAGCTAAAAATTAGTTTATGTGTAGAATATATCAACTATAACTTTTATACCTTGAATAAAGATAATATTTGATTTATAATAATTAATTGAATGTAAAATAATAATAAAAGGTGAGATATTGTTGATATTAAAAAATGCTAAAATAGTGGACAACAGCTTCCACTTTATTAATGCTGACATTGAAATTAATAATGAGAAAATTTCTAAAATTCAACCCAATTTATCGGGCAGTGAAGAAATTGATTTAACAGGACTTGTTATTGTTCCGGGATTTGTAGACATTCATATCCATGGCTGTGTAGGTGCGGATACCTGTGATGCGGACACTGAAGACCTTGCAAAAATGTGTGCTCATTTGGCGACAAAAGGTGTCACTTCTTTCTGCCCTACTACTATGACAGTATCCCATGAAGCTATAAGTAAGTCGCTTATGGCTGTAAAGCAATGTATGGACAATCCCCCAAAGGGTGCTTCTATTGCAGGTGTTAATATGGAAGGACCGTATATTTCGAAGAATAAAAAGGGTGCTCAAGCCGAGGAGTTTGTTAAAAACCCAGATCTAAATGAGTTCAAAAGATTTTATGATGAATGTGGCGGAATAATAAAGCTTGTTGACATAGCACCGGAATGTGAAGGGGCTGACGAGTTTATTAAAGAGGCATCTAAATTATGTACAGTATCCATAGCCCACACGGAAGCTGATTATAAATGTGCAAAGAATGCGTTTAATTTGGGAATAACCCATGCAACACATCTTTATAATGCAATGCCCGGTTTAACTCATCGTGCCCCGGGAGTTGTCGGTGCGGTATTTGATGATGAACGTATCAGAGCTGAAATTATATGTGATGGATTCCATATAGACCCTGCGGTTCTAAGAATAACATTCGGTGTACTTGGAAAAGACAGACCGATTATCATAAGCGACTCTATGCGTGCGGCAGGCAAACCCGATGGAGTTTCAAATCTCGGCGGACAAACCGTTTATGTAAAAAACGGCCAGGCAAGACTTGAAGACGGAACTATTGCAGGTTCAACCACAAATATGCATGACGAAATAAAGAACCTTATTTCGTACGGAGTACCGTTCCTTAATGTTATTAAAGCTGCAACAATTAATCCTGCAAGGGAAATAAAAGAGGACAATAAAATAGGGAGCATTAAAAAAGGAAAATATGCTGACCTTGTTGTAATGGACCCTCAGCTGAACATCAAAATGGTAGTTGTACGCGGCAAAATTGAAGTTGACAACATATAATGAGTTTTCAATAAATGTTGGGCAAAAATATAATATTAGACTCATATTTACTTGCGTTTATTAAAGAGGAGAAGTATCCCGGTTTTTGGCATAAAACAAATTAAATAAAGCAGTAATTAAAAAAGCTATCCTGTGGTTTCCCACGGGATAGCTTTTCAGTATTCACGACAAATTACTTAATTATTCTTACCCTTATAATTTCAGGCATTTCCTCAATATGAGATGCAGTGCTGTCAGTAACATTTCCGGTAACATCAAGAATTGTATAAGCATAATCTTTTTTTGATTTACTTTGCATATTCTCTATATTGATACCGTTATTTGCAAGTGCCCCGGACAGCTTGCTGATTGTATTGGGTATGTTTTTATGAAAAATACACATTCTTATGGAACAGGATGAGCAGTCGCGCGGCATTGATACCGACGGCATATTTACGGAATTTTTAATATTTCCGTTTTCAAGGTATTCCATTAATTCACATGCTGCCATACATGCGCAATTTTCTTCAGATTCCGGAGTTGAAGCACCGAGGTGCGGAATGGCAATTACGCCTTCTTCTCCGATAATATCATCACTCGGAAAATCTGTTACATAAGAAGAAATTTTTCCGTCTTTAAGAGCGGAGAGTACATCTTTGGTATTAACCAAACCGCCGCGTGCCAAGTTCAAAATTCTGACTCCGTCTTTCATTTTTGAAATGGATTCGGCGTTAATCATCTCTTTGGTATCCGGGTTAAGAGGTACATGAACTGTAATGTAATCACATGCTGCAAAAATTTCGTCCAATGTACGTGCATGTTTAACTGAACGTGAAAGTCCCCATGCGGCATCTACCGACAGAAACGGGTCATATCCGTAAACTTCCATACCGAGGCTTTTTGCAGCGTTCGCTACCAAAATGCCGATTGCACCAAGACCTATTACACCAAGTGTTTTGCCCTGAATTTCGGGTCCGGCAAAAGTACTTTTGCCCTTTTCAACTAATTTGCCGACCTCGTCGCCCTTACCCTTTAATGTTTTAGCCCAGCCAATAGCCGGAATAACTTTACGGGAAGATAGCAAAAGGCCTAAAACAACAAGTTCTTTTACTGCATTAGCGTTTGCTCCGGGAGTGTTAAAAACAGCAATGCCTTTTTCACTGCATTTGTCAAGCGGAATATTGTTGACTCCCGCTCCTGCTCTTGCAATTGCAAGCAGAGTTGAAGGCAACTCCATATCGTGCATTGAAGCAGACCTTACCATAATAGCATCGGGGTTTTGAGCATCATCTGAACAGCAGTAGCTTTCATTAAAGCGTTCTAAACCAACAGCTGAAATTTTGTTTAAACATTTAATATGGTACATAATTCAATCCACCTACACAGTATATATTTGCTATTATTATTTGTTGTTCTTTTCGAAATCTTCCATAAATGCAACCAATTTTTCAACGCCTTCCATTGGCATAGCATTGTAAACAGAAGCACGCATTCCGCCGACTGTACGGTGACCTTTAATATTTACTAAATCATGTTCTTCTGCTTCTTTTACAAATTTAGCGTCGAGTTCTTTATTGCCTGTTACAAAAGGAATGTTCATAAGTGAACGGTCTTTAGGAACAACGGTACCTCTAAAGAGTTTGGAATTGTCAAGGAAATCATAAATGAGAGAAGACTTCTTCTCGTTAATCTTCTTCATTTCTTCAAGTCCGCCAATTGTATTTTTAATCCAATCCAATACGAGCATGCACATATAAATTGAATAACACGGGGGAGTATTGAACATGGAACCTTTATCTGCGTGTGTTTTGTAATTAAACATGGTTGGTGTAATGTCCATTGCACTTCCGATTAAATCTTCACGTATAATTACTACGGTTAAACCTGCGGGAGCCATATTTTTCTGTGCACCGGCGTAAAGAATGCCGAATTTGCTTACGTCGATTGGCTCACTTAAAACACAGGATGAAATATCCGCAACAAGCGTAACATCTCCGGTTTCGGGAAGTTTGTGATATTTTGTTCCGTAAATTGTGTTGTTCATGCAGATGTGGAAATAATCAGCATCTTTAGAGAAGGTTTCAGGATTGAGTTCAGGAATGTAGCTGAAAGTTTTGTCTTCCGAAGAAGCCACTACATTTGCTTTGCCGTAACGGGCAGCTTCTTTGTAGGCTTTTGTAGCCCACTGGCCGGTAAGAACAAAGTCTGCCTTGTTGTTCTTTGTCATCAGGTTTAACGGTACCATCGCAAATTGGGAGGAAGCACCGCCCTGTAAGAACAGGACTTTGTAATTATCGGGAATATTCATTACTTCACGAAGTAAACTTTCTGCAGAATTAATAATTCCCTCAAAAACTTTAGATCGATGGGACATCTCCATAACGGATTGACCGCATCCTTTGTAGTCAAGCATTTCTGCCGCGGCACGGCGCAGCACCGGTTCAGGCATCATTGAGGGACCTGCGGAAAAGTTGTAGACACGTTTCATTAAGCGCAACCTCCAAAAAAATTTTTATGGTAAAACCATAAGAGTTATAATGAGTAATTATAACGCTTTAGCTAAGTGAAGTCAATAACACAAATGTATAAAAAATAAAGGTAATTTGCCAAGTTTCGGTGAAATAACTCAAGACAAAAACATTGTTTAATTGCCAAAGCTGCTGCTTATGATACAATATTTATATAATTATTTTATGCCACACTGAAAATTTTGTTAATAATTAATCAAAACAAAGTGAATAAATAGAAATTAGAGATGTTATCAAAATTCTTGACGCAGATGTTATAATACAGGGTAATTCGGAAGAGAAACTTAAAGCTGCGTGTGGAAGCGATGTGATGAGCGGCATACTTACTGGGCTTGACTATTATTCGCGTGGTGTGCAAGCCTGCCGAGCGCTTGCAGAGGATATTGTTAAAGGGTATGCAAAGAAATTAAACAGGCAGCGGATGCTTTGCCTACAAGGTATAAAAATCAAAAAGGCGCAATTTTGCCTGTTTTACAGGAAACACAGAATGTGTACGGATATCTTCTTATTGAAGTTCAGAGCATTATTGCAGAGGGACTAAACGTTAATTTATAATACAGAACCTAATATTCTTATTAGCCTTTTTATGTTATAATGATATAAATTAGTTAAATAAGGTGGTTAAATGAAAAAACTATTTAAAATTATATTTATTTTCTTTTCGCTTGCGGGTTTTGCATGGTTTTTTGAACCTATTTTATGTGGTGTAAAAAATATAGGTAATATATTCGGCCTTGCATTATGTGCGCTTGTTTTTGCGGTAACGATTTTTTGGGAAAAGAGTATTTTAAAATGTAAAAAATCAAAAGGCGTACGAATTTTCTGCCGTACTGTTTTTGTATTGTTTGGTATCGGAATTTTGTGGACAGCAGTACTCACCGGGTGCATACTTTACGGCGCAAATGCTTTTAACAATAATCCAAAACCGCCCGAAGACGTAACGGTTGTCGTTTTAGGAAGTAAGGTTAACGGGACTGAACCGAGTGCGGATTTACGAGAAAGAATAAATGCGGCGTCAGAGTTTTTAAGGCAAAATCCAAGTGTAAAATGTATAGCAAGCGGAGGAAAAGGAGCAGGAGAACAAATTTCAGAAGCCGAAGCAATACGTACAAGCTTAATAGAAAATAATATTGAGCCTTCAAGAATTTTAGTGGAGGACAAATCCAAATCGACTACGGAAAACCTT
>ENA-UOOM01003585-UOOM01003585.1-fermentation-metagenome-genome-assembly--contig:-NODE-3585-length-11112-cov-14.159085_pt1 | contig 11112 bp, 9 predicted proteins | sample MGYA00245781_ERZ724031 | MGnify/ENA primary metagenome ERZ724031 (study PRJEB28704, sample SAMN03018317) | fermentation metagenome | biome: anthropogenic terrestrial biome; feature: soil; material... | reverse complement strand
TATTGCGTTTCCTTGCCTGATTGTACAATCAAACTGATGGCCTGCGCCTCTCGGATGGCTTCACCGCAGAGGTGTTCGCCTTCCGCCAAGTAACGGCCTTGGCTTTGGCGCTCTGCCCGTGTCTTTAACGCCCGCAGCGCCTTTACGTCCGCCGCCGTCGCAGTGGCATAGGTATTCACAAAAGGGCAAGCGCCCGCGGCATATCTGTACACAACGGCCGCAGCAGCGAAACATCCGCACCCTGACGGCGCGCGAAGGGAATCACCTGGCAACACATCACATAATCCATGGCCATATTGATGCCGCCAGGCAGCAGCGCTGGCGCGATGCGCAGGTAACGAAGCAGGTCATGCTTGAGCGTCAGGGGCAGGGGATGCCCAGCATCACTCAGCGTGCGCTCAGCATCCTCCAGCAGCGTCAAGGCTTCTTGCGGCACATTAGCCATGGCGGCGGAAATCTCCGCCCGGAGTTGGCCAGCATCGAAAACGGCACCGGGCGCATCGGGCAATGCGCCGTCAAAGCCCGCGCGAACATTCAGATGAATTTCGGGCCAATAGGCGGCCGGGTCATCATTGGGCACGGGCGCGGGGGCAGCATCCTGCCCGGCGGTCACCTTCGCGTATCCTTGTTGGCCGCCACTTGGTTGTGCGCCGCTCAACGCCTGTTTCATCAGGCGTACCGCCAGCCTGGCATCGGGCAAGTACCTGGCCGTCACCCCAACACCGGGAAACAACAGCAGGTGCAGCAACAAATTGGCCACGCTATCTCGCTCCAGCGCGTAGCCCGCACGGCTCAATGTCTCATGCAGCCTGTCTACCGCCTCTTCATAGGCGTTGTATGGACGGCTTGGCTTTTGTGTTTCGTCTTCGGGCGAGAAATCCTGTTCAGGTTCTACTTCTGGCGATTGTTCCGGTTGCTCGGTCGGTTCTGCCACCCGTTGACGGCGCAGACCGCGGTCCACCGCCTGGGACAGCGCCTCGACCGCCCGCTTCATGCGCGCGGAGCGCTGCGGTGCCTCAACTGCTGGTTCCTGCGGAGGCAAAGCAGACGCCTCCTCCACTGCCTCATCGGCTTGCGGCACGTCCTGTTCTGCCTCGTAGGAAATCTCGATCAGCGCCGTTTGCGGCCAGTAGAAAAGCCGCTCCCGCCCATCCGGCATGGAGACGGCATACAGCCGGTTGTTATCCGGGGCGATGCAGCTGAGCGCGTCCACCGGTTCGCCGGTGCCCTGATCGTAGGGGCCCTGGATATGGCCGCCCTTGCGCAGATAATACGCAGCAGTACCGGCAGTGGCCGCGCGGCCATCGGCAACCACCTCATACATGGTCTGGCTGCTCAAACTGTTCACAGCGTCCGAATAAATCACAAAACGGTTGCGCTCGCCTTTGAGGGGGGCATAGTTCTTGTTGGGGCGTACCTTGTCCAGCCCCGGAGGCGTATCCTTGAGGTTAATCAGGCACAGGGTGCCCAGTTCGCGCATGCGCTCTTTGAAAGTGTGCTGCTCATGTCGGTCGGGTACAACGCGCAAATAACCATCATCGCCAAAGGCTTCCAACTCTTCTTGCTGGATGGGGCCATCCTCCCCCAGCAAGGGCCGCACACGAAATAAAACGCGTTGGGTGTTGTCCTCCTCGATGACTGCCAAAAAAAGCCGGCCGGATAAATCCATAAAAATCCCTCCACAAAAATAAATGATAAAACGCACTGCCTGGCTATCACCATTTTATAGGCAGCGGGCAGGGGCGTCAAGCGCATGCCGGCTGGGAATGCGCTCGCTGCACATATGCGAACACATTTATGCCCATTTGCTTCCTCCATGAGCAGGCTGGTATAAATTGACAGGCGCAGCCCCTTGATGTAAAGTGGCTCAAGATTGTATGGCATGGAGGGCGGCATGGGCATCATCGCTTCACGAAACCTGGAAGAGCAGCGCCGTGAGCAGCACGGCATCACCTATTTTGACCGCGGGGACGTTACCGGCAGCGACGGCCAGGTCTACAGCCGATACGCGATACAGACCCATTTTGTTAACCGTGGCGAGGATCAGGCCGAGCTGGTGGAGCGGTATGTGCGCCCGCTGTGGCAGCAGGGCGATGTGCTCAGCTTCGGCGCCAAGGTGATGGCCATGTGCGTGGAGAGCGTCAAGACGCGCGATGAGGTGAAGCCCGGCTTCTGGGCCAATCTGCTGTGGCGATTTGCCGCCATCAACACCACCGGCGTTGGCATGCACGAGCCCTATAAGATGCAGCTGGTTATCGACATGGTGGGCCTGCCGCGCGTGCTGCTGGCGGCGGCGCTATCCGCCGTTACCAAGCCCTTCGGTGTCAAAGGCGTGTTTTATCGCGTATGCGGCAAGGGGGTGGGCGGCATCGACGGCTTCTACTTCCGCAGCAGCTTTGATATCTACAAGCAGCTCGCCCTCATCAACCCGGAAAACCCGCAGGAATTATGCGACGAGCTCTACGCCAAGACGGGCATGCCCGTGGTGCTGATGGACGCCAACGACATTCAGCGCGACCAGCTGGCCAAATCCAAGGGTTTTCCGCTGAGCGATGAGCAGATTCAGGACGCCCTGCGCGACAACCCCTCCGGTCAGGGGGACGAATTGACACCGCTGATTCTCATTCGGCCCCACTGACAAACAATTCAGCATTCAAGAAGTCCGGCGCCTCTTGTCAGGTGCCGGACGCTCTGTTTATATGCCTTGAGGAACAACGAAGGGAAGTGTTGCAGGCAAAATCTGCACCTCCGTCTCCCCCACCCGGTGCAACTCGCCATCCAGCAGCAGCACCATGTCGCCCTGGGGCTGTATGCGCACCTGTGTGGCACGGCGATAGACCAGCTCCCTTTGGATTCGCGGGTCGTCCAAGTGAATCCCCTGCCTGTAGGCACCCATCAATGGCGGCAGGCGCAGGCGGGACATGGGCTTGACCAGGCAGACATCCAGCAGGCCATCGGCATTGTCACTCAGGGGCGCCGCCCGGTAGCTGCCGCCCACGTATTGCCCGCAGGCGATGGTGCACAGCAGCAGCTTGTCCTCATTGAGGCGCTCGCCCTGCGCCCACACGGTGCACTTGTGGCCCAGCGGCTGCAACAGCGCGGACACCACACCGGTCGAATAGGCATTTTTGCCGCCAAGCAGCGGCCAGCGGCGCACCCGCTCCATGGTCTGCGCCACGGTGGAATCAAGCCCAAAGTGCACCATGTTGATGGCCAGCAGGCCGTTCACCTGCATCAGGTCAACGGGCACAACTCTGCCTGCAAACTGCCGCGCCAAATCCAGAAAGGCAACCTTGCCGCCATAATACTTCACATAGTCATTGCCGCTGCCACAGGGATAGCACCCCACCGCGACATCGGGCAGCCCATACGCCGCGTTGACCACCGCGTTGAGGGTGCCGTCCCCGCCACAGGCGTAGAACCGTATCGGGCCAACCACCGATGCCCGGGTATCGCGGATAAAGCCTGCCGCTTCCTGCGCGTTGGCGGTGACATGAACCTCCACCGTATCATCACCCCGGTACGAGGCCAGCCTGTCCTCCACCTCACGGCGCGGGTCGCCCCGCCCAGCATCCGGGTTCACCACAAAAACATGCCGCATGCGTTACAATCCTTTACAAAGATGACCCATCATATCACCACGCGCGGGGCAAAGTAAACCCGGTGCAGATGATGAGATGGCGTCCGAATCCGTTACTCTGCCAGCAGCGCTTCGCGCCATATGTCGATCAGCCGTTCCAGGTTCCACACCGCATTGGCTGGGCTGGTCGAGGGCAGCACCATGAAGTCGCGCCCGCCAAAGTCCACCAGGTATTCGCGGCACACCCGGCCTGCCAGCTGACCATTGGCGAGGATGCGGCGGATGGGCGCGTGGTCCAACACCTGATGGAGGTTGTTGGGCACGGCATTCTTGATGCTGGCATCGCTGGAGCCGGTGATTTCGCATGAGGCCAGCGCATCCCACAGTGCGATGCGGTGGCGCAGCAGGTAGGCCTGTTTGCCCGGCACATCGTCGGGCACAGGGGCCCCATACACACCGCCCAGCACACGCCAAAAGCGGTTCTGCGTGTTGCCGTAATAAAACGCGTTTTGCCGCGACAGCACCGAGGGAAAGCTGCCTAGAATCAGTACACGGGAATGATCATTCCACACCGGCGGGAAGGGGTGAATCAATTTGCCTGGCATCTGCTTGCTCATGCGGCCATGATAGCACATTCGACCAAGCACATACAGTACGCGCATTCGCGGCAGCGTTCTCAAGCCCTATGGAAAAAGGTAAGTTGTAAAATGAATTGCCGCAGGGGATAGAAAAGAGGTTCATCCGAGCCCGCGACCAGTTACACTGAAGTTGCTGAAAATCAAAGCAACGGAGGCGGGAAAGGATGAACCCAGACCATCATAGCACACAGCGCAAGAGATGGCGTCAAATCAGCGAGGCGGAGCGGTACAAGATCGAGGGGATGCTGGAAGCAGGGCATACAACAAGCGAGATTGGGAGATTGCTGGGGCGTGACAGGCGGACGATTCAGCGGGAAATCAAGCGTGGGACAGTGCTCCAGCGCAGAACGAACCGCTATGTCAGCCGGAATCCGGAGGTGCCGGATTATGTGGATCAGCCTGTATACAAAGCAGACGCGGGGCAGCGAATGCAGCAGGAACGCGCCTCAAACAAGGGGCGCGGGCTGAAAATCGGGCATGACCACAAGCTGGCAAGCTACTTGGAAAGGCAGATAGCAAACGAAGGCTATTCACCAGATGCGGCGTTGGGGAAGATTCGAAATGAGGGCATGCACTTTGACGTGAGCCTGTGTACCAAGACGGTCTACAATATGATAGACAGGGGAGACTTTCTGCGATTAAGCAACGCACACCTGCCAATCAAACGGAACAAGAAGAAGCGAGGGTACCGGCGGACGCACAAGATTGGGCTCAAGAACAAGACCGGGAGGAGAATCGAGGATCGGCCGGTGGCAGCGCAAGAGCGCCGTGAGCAGGGGCATTGGGAAATGGACCTGGTAGTAGGGAGCGGGAAAGCCTGTCTTCTGGTCATGACGGAGAGGGTCAGCAGAAAGGAAGTTCTGATGAAGCTGCCAGACAAGCGCCAGGAGAGTGTGATTAGAGCAATAGACCGCCTCGAGCGGAGGCACCGCGGGAAGTTTGCTGAACGCTTCAAAAGCCTGACCACGGATAACGGCAGCGAGTTTCTGGACAGTGAAGGGTTAGAAGCCTCTTGCTTACAGGCCGGAAAGAAACGGACAACCTGTTATTATGCGCACCCCTACAGTGCCTGGGAGCGTGGCAGCAACGAAAACGCGAACAAACTCATCCGGCGCTTTATTCCCAAAGGGACAGACATTGGCCAGTTGACTCATGGCGATATCCGCAGGATTGAACACTGGATGAACAACTACCCCAGAAGGCTACTGGCGTACAGGACAGCTCAGCAAGTTTACTCGGCGGCTTAGGTGTATGGTCAGGGTGCGGCAATTAAAGTTGCAATCTACACATGACCTGCGGGAAGCAGTTTTTTCGCATTGACGGGCAGATGCAAGTATGATATATTATCATTCGCTGATTTAATCAGCTCTGCCAATATAGCTCAGCTGGTAGAGCAGCGGTTTCGTAAACCGCAGGTCAAGGGTTCGAGTCCCTTTATTGGCTCCATCGAGGTGTAGCGCAGTTTGGTAGCGCGTTTGGTTCGGGACCAAAAGGTCGCAGGTTCAAATCCTGTCACCTCGACCACAAGCAATCCCTTGATCATTCAAGGGATTTTTGATTCTAAGAACGCACCGGGCTAAGGGAGGAGGGGCAGCATGCCACAGGTCATTGTCATCGGCGCGGGGCACGCCGGGTGCGAGGCGGCGCTTGCCGCGGCGCGCCTTGGGTGCGACACGGTCTTGCTGACGCTGAGCATTGACGCCATCGCGTTGATGCCCTGCAACCCCTCCATCGGCGGCACCGGCAAGGGGCACCTGGTGCGCGAGGTGGACGCCCTGGGCGGCGAAATGGCGCTGGCGGCGGACGATTGCCTGCTGCAGGGCCGCATGCTCAACACCGCCAAGGGGCCGGCCGTACACTCTTTGCGCGCGCAGGAGGACAAGCAGGCCTATCACCGGCGGATGATGCGCGCGCTGTTTGCGCAGGAGCATCTGGAGATACGTCAGGCCGAGGCGATGGAGATTCTGACCCGCGCGGGCCAAGTGACGGGCATCAAAACGGTCACGGGCGATATCATTGAGGCGCAGGCCGTCATCGTGGCTACCGGCGTATACCTCAAGAGCCGTATCATCATCGGCGAATATGCCAGGGCGTGTGGGCCGCAGGGCTTGCAGGCAGCCAGCGCGCTGTCGCGCAACCTGCTGGACCTGGGCTTTGCCCTGCGGCGCTTCAAGACGGGCACGCCCGCCCGCGTGGATGTGCGCAGCATTGATTTTGACCGCATGCAGGTGCAGCCCGGCGATGAGCCGGTGGTGCCCTTCTCCCTGATGACGGACAGGCGGCTGGACAATAAGGCCGTCTGCTACCTCACCTGGACAAATGAGCACACCCACGACATCATCCGGCAAAACCTGCACCGCTCCCCCATGTTCTCCGGCACCATCGAGGGCACCGGGGCGCGCTACTGCCCTTCCATTGAGGACAAGGTGCACCGCTTCGCCGACAAGGACAGGCATCAGCTGTTTCTGGAGCCGGAAGGACTGGATAACCCGGAGTGGTATGTGCAGGGCATGTCCTCCAGCCTGCCGGAGGATGTGCAGTGGGCCATGTACCGCACCGTGCCGGGGTTGGAGCGCGCCCGGCTGACGCGCCTGGCCTACGCCATCGAATACGACTGCATCGACCCGCTGGACATCAGCCCAGCCACCAACGCCTTACGCGTGCACGGCCTGTTCTTCGCGGGCCAGATTAACGGCACTTCAGGCTATGAGGAGGCTGCCGCCCAGGGTCTGCTGGCCGGCATCAACGCGGTGCAGATGCTGCGGGATCAGGAGCCATTGGTGTTGGGCCGCGCCCAGGCGTACATCGGCGTGATGATGGACGACCTGACCAGCAAGGGCACCGACGAGCCCTACCGGATGATGACCAGCCGGGCAGAGCATCGGCTGTACCTGCGCCAGGATAACGCCGACCTGCGGTTGACTGCGCTCAGCCATCGCATCGGTCTGGCCGATGATGCCCGCATGCGCCGCATGGAAAACAAGGCAAAGGAAACGCAGGCGCTGATTCAGCGGCTGCGCGATGAAGGCCTCTATGACCGGCTGAAACAGCCGGATGTCAAGCTGGATGACCTGATACCCGATGACGCGGCCTACAGCCCCGCCGCGCGGGAGCAGGCGCAAATAACCGTAAAGTATGAAGGCTACCTGCGCAAGGAGGAAGCCCAGGTGCGCCAAAGCGCCGCCATGGAGAGCGCGCGCCTGCCCCAGGATTTGGACTACGCGCTGATTCCCTCCCTGCGCATCGAGGCGCGGCAGAAGCTGCAGCGCCAGCGCCCGGTATCGCTTGGACAGGCATCCCGTATCCCCGGCGTATCGCCCGCGGATGTCGCCGTGCTGCAGGTATACCTCAAGCGGCGGCAGGCCGACAATTAATTATACCAACTCCTGCACAAACGCTTTGATGCGACGCCCGGCTTCGGCCAGGCGTTCTTCATTGATGGCGTAGCTGAACCGCAGGCAGCCGGGCGCGAAAAACGGCTCACCCGGTACAGCGGAAACCAACGCGTGCTCCAGCAGCAGTTCGGCAAAGCGGCCATCGGTTTCCATCACCTCACCCCGGAAGCGCTTGCCCAGCAACCGGCTTACATCAGCCAACACATAGAACGCGCCGTGCGGCTTGGCGTAGCGCACACCGGGGATGGCATCCAACACCGCCAGCATCGCCGCACAGCGCCACTCAAACGCCCGGCGCATTTCCTCCACACAGGCTTGGTCCCCGGTCAGGGCGGCCAGGGCGGCGTATTGCGCCACGCTGCTTGGGTTGCCGGTGGCATGGCTCTGGTAGGCTTCCATGGCCTCTATCACGGCCTTGCTGCCTGCCGCGTAGCCCAGCCGCCAGCCCGTCATGGCATAGGCCTTGCTGAAGCCGGAAATGGTGATGGTGCGCGCGTAGGCATCATCGCTCAGCGAGGCGATGGGGATGTGCTTCTCCCCCTCATATACCAGATCCTCATAAATTTCATCGCTGATGATATAGAAGTCCTGCGCGCGGGCAACCTCAGCCACCATGCGCAGCGCGGCTTCATCCCATACCACACCGGTGGGGTTGTTGGGGGTGTTGAGAATAATGGCGCGGGTTTTGGGCGTCACCGCCCAGCTTAACTGTTCCCGGCTTGGCACATACCCTTGATCCATGGTTGTGTGCACAACCACCGGCACACCGCCCGCCATGCGCACCATTTCGGGGTAGCTTAGCCAGCATGGCGCGGGCAGCAGCACCTCGTCCCCCGGCTCCAGGATAGCCTGCAGTGCCCCCAGCAGCACCTGCTTGGCCCCCGTGCCGATGATGGTCTGCTTGGCATCATAGCGCAGGCCGCGCATGGACAAGAGATACTCGCTCAGCGCCCGGCGCAGCTCGGGGATACCGGCGACGGCTGTATACTTCGTCCGCCCCTCATCGATCGCCCGCTTGCCCGCCTGGCAGATATGCGCCGGCGTGGCAAAATCCGGCTCTCCTGCCGCCAGGCTGATGACATCCAGGCCCTGCTGTTTTTTTTCATTCACCAGCGCGTTCAGGCGCAAGGTGGTGGATGGGGTGATGTTCCTGCATACCGATGAGATGGTCAGTGGCATATCGGCCTCCCGCGTGTACATTCTGCAATCAAAAATCGCCAACGCGTCATATTTTAGCGGTTGGCGATGTTTTGTCAAGAATAAATGAATGTTTATTCGTTCATTCCTGCATTTTCTTTGTCCAGCGCAAGGGCCGCCTGGAGGATCAGGGCGCATTCCAGCCGTTTGCGGAACAAGTCGCACCCCATGTTATCCACGCCCAGGATGTTGCCAGTGGTGTGATAGGCATTGGCGGCGCAGCCACCGGCGCAGTACAGCTTGGCCCAGCAATCGGCGCAATCGGGTTTGCTGGTCAGATTGCAGGCTGCAAACTCTGCCGCCCGCTGCGTCCGGGTGACACCCGTCCACACATCCCCCATCAGGTAATCCGCATCACCGATGAACTGGTGGCAGGGATACAGCTCGCCCGTCGGGGTGACGGCCAGGTACTCGGTGCCCGAGCCGCAGCCGCTCAACCGCTTGTGCAGGCAAGGCCCGCGCTCCAGGTCAATCAGGTAATGATAGAAGTCAAGACCCCGGCCCGCCCTGCTGCGTTTGAGCATCTCTGCCGCCAGCAGCTCATACTGTTGGTACAGTTGGGGCAAATCCTCTGGCCGCAGCGCCTCCGGGTCCCCGGGTGTGGCTACCATGGGTTCCATGCTCAGCTGCGTAAAGCCCAGGTCGGCCATATGCAGCACGTCGTTCACAAAATCCATATTATGGCGCGTGAAGGTACCTCGAATGTAGTACCCCTTATCCCCACGGCGGCGCACAAACTCCTGAAACTTTGGCACAATGCGCTCATAACTGCCGCGCCCCATGTGGTCCACACGGAACCGGTCATGCACCTGGGGCCGTCCATCCAGGCTGAGCACCACGTTGTGCATCTCGCGGTTACAAAAGTCGATGACCTCATCGTCCACCAGCATGCCGTTGGTGGTCAGCGTGAAGCGAAAGCGCTTATTGTGCTTGCCTTCCAACGAGCGTCCATATGCCACCAGGCGCTTGACCACATCCCAGTTGAGCAGCGGCTCGCCGCCGAAGAAATCCACCTCCAGGTGGCGGCGGCTGCCGGATGCGCGCACCAGCATGTCCAGCGCCGCTTTGCCCGTATCAAAGGACATCAGCGCCTGTTCGCCGTTGTATTTGCCCTGACCGGCGAAGCAATAGGAGCAGGTCAGGTTGCAGGTGTGGGCCACATTGAGGCAAAGGGCCTTCAGCTGGGTGGGCTTCACCTGAGCCTGGGCCGCCTGGCTGACGACCTCTTCCCCCGCGTATAGCTTACCCGCCCCCTCTAGCGCATCGATGGCATCCAGACAGTCCACGACCTCGGCCTGGTCCGCATCGGGATGAATCTCCAGAAAGCGCCGCTGCGCTTGCTCGCGCAGCATGTGTTCACGCAGGTGTATCAGCTGCGCCGCCTGTTCGTCCACCACATGAACCGAACCGCTGTATACGTCCACCACCAATGTGATGCCTTGTTGTGTAAAACTGTGTATCATATTTACCTCAAAATGCCGCCTGTATCATACAGGCGGCATTTGATACAGAAGGACTGCTTATTCAGCGTCCTGCTCGCAGGGCTGGTTGGCAACGCCGCAGGAGGTTTTGCAGGCGCTCTGGCAAGAGGTCTGGCACTCTCCGCAGCCGCCTTCCTGGCAGCTGAGCTCGCGGGTGACAAGGGTCTTAATCTTCATGGCGGTTCCTTCTTTCATCGGGATGTCATTGGCATTTTACTGTGTACAGGGCATGAAGTCAAGCGCGCCGAACCTCATTACCCCTTGACCGCGCCCGCGGTCAGGCCGGAAGCCATGTACTTCTGAATAAAGGCAAACAGAATCATCGTGGGCACAATGGCGATGACCGTGCCGGCGGACAACTGGCCCCAGGCGATGTCAAATTTGAGGATGAAGCCGTTGAGGGCGACGGGCAGCGTCTTCTTGGCGTTGTCATCCAGGAACATCACCGCCAGAAACAGCTCATTCCAGGAGTTGACGAATGCAAAGATGATGGTGGAGGCAAGGCCCGGCAGTATCACCGGCAAAATGACCGTAAACAGCGCCCGCAGGCGGCCGCATCCGTCTATCTGCGCCGCCTCCTCAATGGAGCGGGGCACGCCTTCAAAGAAGCCCCGCAGCGTCACCACAGAGAAGGGAATCATCATGTTGGTATACAGCAGCACCATGGTGCTCAGCCGGTTGACCATGCCCAGCGACCCCAGTGTCTGGTACAGCGGAATCAGCAGGATGAACATGGGCACCATCTGCGTGAACAGGAAAAAGAACAGCAGCAGGTTGCGGCCGCGGAATTTGTACCTGGCGATGACATAGGAGGCGAACAT
>ENA-UOOM01003581-UOOM01003581.1-fermentation-metagenome-genome-assembly--contig:-NODE-3581-length-11119-cov-7.758315_pt1 | contig 11119 bp, 11 predicted proteins | sample MGYA00245781_ERZ724031 | MGnify/ENA primary metagenome ERZ724031 (study PRJEB28704, sample SAMN03018317) | fermentation metagenome | biome: anthropogenic terrestrial biome; feature: soil; material... | reverse complement strand
TGCGTGAATCCGTTCGATCTGTGACATCTGCGTGCTATCAAAATTCGAGATTGCGTCCGATCCCGATCGTCAGATTGCCAGCGGTGCAGCGGTATGGTTTCAGTCGTAGACCTTCATGTCTGACAAGCTGCTCTTTGATTCTATCCATCAGTTTTGCTTCCATTTATGCTCCTTGAACTTACTGGATCATCGATCCGAAGCAATGAAAGAACTCCCCTGTATTCTCACAAATACGGATGCATAACGATGCGACAGATTTTGGGTTGACAGAATTCAACTTTACAAATCCTTGTGGAAAAAACAAATCTGGCTGTGAGGCATCAATGAAACAGACTATTGAAGATATCCGAAGTTTATTGAAGGATGGCACGTTTAAGGACGAACAACATGTTCGCTTTTCTCTGGTAGGCAGGCTATGCCAAGCCCTTGGATGGAACATCTGGAATCCTGAAGAGTTTTACACAGAGTATAGGGTAAAGCGTTTACCCCAACAGAATATCACCAAGGACGTAACAGGTCGCGTGGATGTAGCACTGTTCATTCCGGAGAAGACCTCAGAGGGAGCAGAAGTCTTTATCGAAGTAAAGACCCCAGGAAAGCTGGATTCTGACCTCATAGCCGGAGAGACTCAGCTTCACCTTTACAATGCCTATCACAAATCTGCTATCAGCATCCTTACCGATGGGATCAAGTGGCGATTCTACCTTCCCTCTGCCGGAGGTGAATTTGAAGACAAACTCTTCAATGAACTCAATATCCTGGAAGATGAACCCGATGATGTAGCGCTAACCTTTGAGATGATCCTGAAGAAGGAAAACTACCGCAAAAAAGCACTCAATACAGCAGAAGACATGCGTAATGAACTGGTTCGCATTAAGCTGATCGGCAGCGTGAAAGCTGAAGCGATCAATATGCACGAGAAGACAGACCTCTCCCCTTATCTATTTGCACAGCAGCTTATAAAGAAGAACCATAAGCTGGATATAGAAATAGCTGATATAGAACGCCTTTGGGATAGAAAACAGTCCGGCATAAAACACTCTAATCTGGGCAATGGTACTAAAGACGATGATCCTGCGATTCATACTGAGCCACTCAAAGACTACCGATTTATAAAAGTGCATCACATTGTCTTATGTGGAAACATGAGGATTGAAACTCACCATTGGCATGAAGTAAAACGAGCGGTCTATAACTTCATCCTCAAACACAAGCCCGGTTTCCAAATCTCCGGATCATTCAGATATTCCAAAGACAAAACAGAGTTTAGAACTCCATTAACTCTTGATGATGGCTACTTTACCGAAAGTAATTTGAGCGCATCAGACATGGTAAGACACTCAAGAAAAGCGTTACAAGCTGCAGGTTATGATCCTGAGAAGGACTTGGTAGTTGCTTTTGAATATACAGATAAAAGGAAGGCATAATGAACGCAGCACAACACAGTAAAATCGTAAACTTCATCTGGAGCATCGCTGATCAAGTGATACATTTTGTTGTAGATGCCAGTAAATACCGAGACATAATTCTCCCCATGACAGTATTGCGTAGATTGGATGTTCTGCTTGAACCCACAAAACAGGATGTCTTAAGGTTAAAAGCTCAACTTGATGCTGCGGGTATTGCAAATCAGGAAGCTGCTTTGTGTGGGGCGGCAAAGCAATCATACTACAATACTTCACCTTTTACTCTTCGTGATCTGAAAGCTGCAGCAAACCAGCAGAAACTGAAAGCAAATTTTGAAAATTACCTGGACGGATTCTCTTCAAACGTGCAGGACATCATCAAGAGATTCAAGTTTAGAGACATGATTCCCACACTATGCGACAGTGATTCATTGGGACCATTGATTGAGAAATTCATGGATAATGATATAAACCTGGCTCCGATCCCCGTGATCGACGCATCCGGCAGAGAAATACATCCTGCTTTGGATAATCACTCAATGGGAACTATCTTTGAAGAGCTTATCCGAAGATTCAACGAAGATAACAATGCCTCAGCCGGTGAGTATTTCACTCCAAGGGATGTTGTGAATCTGATGGCAGAGCTAATCTTTGTACCCAATGCAGATAAGATAGAATCCGGCACATACCTTGTATATGACGGAGCCTGCGGAACCGGAGGAATGCTAACTGTTGCTGAAGAACGACTGCAAAAATTAGCTAAAGCAAACAACAAAGATCTTGCCATTCACCTCTTTGGGCAAGAAGCCAGCGCAGAAACATATGCTATTGCTAAGGCAGACCTTATCATTAAGGGAGAGGGCATTGAGGCGAATAATATTGCCTATGGCTCAACCCTTTCTAAAGACGGTTTCCCTTCTCATAGCTTTGATTTTATGCTTTCCAATCCTCCCTATGGCTCTGATTGGAAGAAAGATCTTGAGCTCATGGGCGGTAAAAAGGAGTTTGCCGATTATCGCTTTATCGTGAACCACGCAGGAGACCCCGAATACAGGATGCTCACTCGTACCAGCGATGGACAGATGTTGTTTCTGGTAAATATGCTCTCCAAGATGAAACAGAATACCACCCTGGGCAGCAGAATTGCCCACGTACACAATGGCAGCGCGCTCTTCACCGGAGACGCGGGAAGTGGAGAGAGCAATATCCGCAGATGGATCATCGAAAACGATTGGCTGGAAGCTATAGTGCAGCTTCCCGACAATATCTTTTACAATACGGGCATCAGCACCTATATCTGGATTCTTGCCAACCGCAAAGAAGAACGCCGTAGAGGGAAAATCCAATTGATCGATGCCAGTAAGTGGTTCACGCCACTAAGGCGTAACCTGGGAAAACGCAATCGGGAACTTACTGAAGAACAGATCCAAAAGATTGTGCAGGTCTTTACCCGCTTTGAAGAGACAGAGGAATCCAAGATCTTTCCCAATGAAGCCTTTGGCTATTACAAGATCACAGTGGAGCGTCCCTTGCGGGCATTAGATATTGATCCAGAAACTGCATATAAAGCCGCTGAGATCAAAGCCCTGAAAGATGCAGGCAAGATCAGCCCCGATGGCCTGCTGGTGATCAAAAAGATACATGGCAGCCATACCAAGCCAGAGCCTTTGAAAGGACTCTTTTTGCAAGATATCAATGGCAAAGCCAAAGTGGTGGAATATGAACCCGACCCGGACTTGAGAGATACGGAGCAGGTTCCGCTAATGCACGATGGTGGAATTGAAGGCTTCATTTCTTCCGAAGTGCTGCCCTATGCCCCCGACGCATGGATAGATGAAAGCAAAACCAAGATCGGCTATGAGATCAGCTTCACCAAACACTTCTACAAACCCACACCTATGCGAAGTATTAAGGAGATTGTGGCAGATATTGAAGCATTGGAGAAAGAGGGGGATGGACTGTTGAACGCAATTTTGAAAGATTTAATTCAGGAGGATGAATCATGAGAATGGCCATTTATTGCATTATCATGCTATTCTGTATCATGGGTTGTAATCAAAAACAACCAATCGTCGAAGAACCGCGCATAAGCGCTGAAGAACGAGCAAGATTAGACAGCTTAGCCAAGGTAGAAGCCGCAAGGGCAGATAGCATCAGACAATATGAAAAAGCACAAGCTGAGAGCTTGAGTATAGAAAGAGAGAAGAAAAGGATAAAGGATTTAAAGAAAACGATACAAATCATAAATGTGTATCCTTCAAAGCCAAATTCTGCAGGCGGTGTCGATGCTCATACGGTCTGGAAAAACACATCAAATAAGGTAGTTAAATACATTTCATTTGAGTGGGATCCATACAATGCTGTTGGTGATGTTGTAGGTTGCAGTATTCGAGGATATCGTAGGACTGGTGGTAAAGTTACCGGACCTATAAATCCAGGTCAAACTTATGGTTATGGCTACTATTGGGATTGTATGTGGTACAACAACACCATAAAGAAACTAAAGCTGACTAAAATAGAAATAGATTATATGGATGGCACGACCAAAACAATAGAAACATCAGATATTGAACATGTTTACAAGAAACAGTAATATGATGAAACAATACAATATCCGATCGACATGTACACGCTGGTTTGAAACTACGGCAACTCATTGGATTAGTAGGCGACTGAGCACTTGTTTTTCTACAATAGAAAGTGGAGCAAGAGAGCAAAGCAAAGTATCAGAGACTGATGGAGTTCCCAACCTTGGAGGAGAGCACATTGGTAAGGATGGGGAAATTATTCCAAAAGGTATGAGATATGTTAGTAAAGAGTTTTACAATACAATGCGATCTGGTAAGATAAAGATAGATGATCTATTGCTTGTTAAAGATGGAGCAACAATTGGTAAAATTGTTTGTGTCAAAAAAATGCCATACCCTGATTGTTCTATCAATGAACATGTATACATTCTCAGAACGGAAAATAATGTATGCTCGCAATACATCTACTACCTTTTTAGGTCTATACCCATACAAGATCAGATATGGCTTAATGTAAGAGGGTCAGCTCAACCGGGCCTAACACAGCAATTTCTTAAGAGTATAGCTATCTACCTTCCGTTAATAGAAGAACAGAACAGAATTGCCCGTTATCTCGACTACAAAAACCATCTGATCAATAAATATATCCGCATCAAGAAGAAACAGATCGAACTGCTCAAGGAGCTGAAGCAAGTGGTCATCAATGATGCGGTGACAGGCAAGATCGATGTCCGCACCGGAAAGACCTATCCCAAATACAAAGACAGTGGAATTGATTGGATGGGGATGATACCAGAAGAGTGGGAAGTCAATAGGCTTAAGCGGATAAGTAGCATTAGATATGGACTGGGTCAACCGCCAAAAGAAAAAGAAACCGGCCTTCCACTGATTAGGGCAACTAATGTCAAATCTGGGAATATAGTAGCAAATGATCTTCTATTAGTGGATTCAGCGGATGTTCCATTATCACGAGATGCTTTTCTCAAGAAAGACGAGATAATTGTGGTGAGAAGTGGTGCTCTAACAGGAGACTCAGCAATTATACCAGATAAATACGTCGGAGCAGTTGCAGGTTATGATATGGTGGTGAGTGTTTATGAATCATGTCCTCAGTTTATAGCTTATGTACTTCTAAGCAACTATTTACTTCAAGATCAACTTTATTTATTGAAATCAAGAGCAGCCCAACCTCACTTGAATTCAGGCGAATTGGGGGGATTGTTAATCCTCACGCCTACCACAGAGATACAGCATATAATTGTCACGTATATTGACCAGTTATTGAAGAAGATAGATCATCATATACAAACAATAAACGCGGAGATTTCACTAATTCTTGAATTCAGAACCACATTGATCTCCGACGTAGTAACGGGCAAGCTTGATGTGCGGAGTATCGAGATACCAGACTTTGAGGAAGAACCGGAAGATATTGAGGATGGAATCATAGACGACATCTTAGAGGAGGTAGGTGATGCCGACTGATACCAGTGAATACGGCTTGGAAAGCCTGATCGTAGAATCCCTTGTGGAGGAAGCGCATTATCTTAGGGGCGATCCGCATGATTTTGACCGGGAGTATGTGCTTGATCTGACTTTGCTGTTGTGCTTTTTGGAGCAGACACAGCCGGAGGTGTTTGGCCAATTGGATATAACTGTGCCAGGGCCCAAACGCGTGCAATTCCTGCACAGGCTCTACAGCGAGATTGCCAAACGGGGGATTGTGGATGTGTTGCGATCTGGCATCAAACACGGACCCCATAGCATAGAGCTTTACTATAGCAGAGCATCAGGAGAAAACTCAAAAGCCAAGGCATTACACGAATCGAATATCTTCAGCGTTACCAGGCAGTTGCGTTACAGCAGAGAAGAAACTGCTTTGGCACTTGATCTGGCTATCTTCATTAATGGTTTGCCCATTGCTACTTTTGAACTGAAAAACAAGCTCACCAAGCAGACAGTGCATGACGCGGTGCAGCAATACAAAAGAGACCGTGACCCCAAGGAACCGCTTTTTGCCTTTGGGCGCTGTCTGGTGCACTTTGCCGTTGATGATCACGAAGTAAAGATGTGTACTCATCTGAAAGGCAATGCCTCGTGGTTTTTGCCTTTCAATAAAGGCTACAAGGATGGCGCGGGCAATCCCCCGAATCCCAAGGGCATTGCCACGGACTATCTTTGGAAAGAGATCTTATGCAAGGAAGGGCTCTCCGATATCCTTGAAAACTATGCGCAACTGGTGGAAGAAAAAGATAGTAGGGGCAAAAAGAAGCGTATGCTGATCTTCCCCCGCTATCATCAGCTTGATCTGGTGCATAAGCTTTTGGCGGATGTGGATGGGTCTGATATGGGCAAGCGCTATCTGATTCAACACAGTGCGGGCAGCGGCAAAAGCAATTCCATAGCCTGGCTGGCGCATCAATTGATCGATCTCAGAAGGGCGGGCAAGCCCCTCTTTGATTCAATCATCGTGGTTACGGACAGGCGCATTCTGGATAAACAGATCAGAGATACAGTGAAGCAATTTGCTCAGGTGAGCTCCATCGTAGGCCATGCCGAGGATTCCGGCGGCTTACGCAAGATGATCAGCTCCGGCAAAAAGATCATCATCAGCACCGTGCAGAAGTTCCCCTTTATCTTGAAGGAAATAGGCAATGAGCACCGGGGCAATAAGTTTGCCATCCTCATCGATGAAGCGCACTCCAGCCAGGGGGGCAGGATCTCGGCAAAGATGCATAGTGCCCTATCTGAAGTGGTGCAGGAATATGATGAGATGGATTTGCAGGATAAGATAAACGCCATCATGCAAAGCCGCAAGATGCTGAAGAACGCGGATTACTTTGCCTTCACCGCCACACCCAAAGGCAAGACTCTGGAGATCTTTGGAGATCCGGAGCCCATGGGAGATGAGACACGCCATCGCCCCTTTCATAGCTACACCATGAAACAAGCTATCCAGGAAGGCTTTATCCTGGACGTTTTGGCAAGCTATACACCCGTCTTGAGCTTTTACAAGCTAACCAAGACCATTGGTGATGATCCTCAATATGATGCCATGAAAGCGAAAAAGAAGCTGCGCCGATATGTGGAAGGCAATGAACACGCCATTCGCCAAAAAGCTGAGATCATGATCGACCACTTTCATGAAAGCGTGATCGGTAGCGGCAAGATTGGCGGTAAAGCCAGAGCTATGGTGATCACCAATGGGATCAGACGAGCAATTGATTATTATCAGGCATTTGGCGCGTATCTATTGGAGCGAAAAAGCCCATATAAAGCCTTGGTGGCGTTTTCCGGTGAGCATCTGCTGGATAAGCAGAAAGTAACCGAAGCCAGTCTGAACGGGCTGCCTAGCGCTAAGATAGCTGAAAGATTCAAAGAAGATCCCTACCGCTTTCTCATCGTGGCTGATAAGTTTCAAACAGGATATGATGAGCCGCTGCTGCATACCATGTATGTGGATAAGACCCTTTCCGGCATCAAAGCTGTGCAAACTCTTTCTCGACTGAACAGAGCACATCCGCAAAAACACGATACCTTCATCCTGGACTTCGTGAACGATCAGGACACCATCAACAAAGCATTTCAGGATTATTACAAGACTACTATCCTGGCAGATGAAACAGATCCCGACAAACTGCACGACCTCAAAGCCGCTTTGGATGGTGCACAGGTATATACTCAAAGCGACATAGATCAATTGGTGCAGTTCTTCTACGAGGGTGCCAATCGGGATAGGCTGGACCCGATATTGGACAGCTGTGTGAAGATCTACACTGATGATCTGGATGAGGATCAACAGGTGGACTTCAAAGGCAAAGCTAAAGCCTTTACCAGAGCCTACAACTATCTCTCAGCAATATTGCCTTTCAATAGCGCAGAGTGGGAGAAGCTTTCCACTTTCCTCACGTTTCTGATTCCCAAGCTTCCCGCTCCAATTGAAGATGACCTTGCTCAAGGCATTTTGGAAGCCATTGATATGGACAGCTATCGGGTGGAAAAGCTCACACCCCTGCGACTGAAACTGGATGATGATGACGCCGAATTGCAGCCCTTTAACCCTCAAGGCGGAGGGGGCAAAGCGGAGCCGGAGCTGGACTTTCTTTCTAATATATTGAAGCAGTTCAATGAGCTCTTCGGCAATATCGAATGGAATGACGAAGATAAGATACGAAAGCTGATCACCATAGAGATCCCGGATAAGCTCAGAAACAACCAAGCATATCAGAACGCCATAAAAAACAACGATCGGCAGAATGCCCGTTTTGAACACGATAAAGCCCTACAGGAGATCATTATATCATTCCTGGCAGATCACACGGAGCTGTTCAAACAGTATAGCGATAATCAGTCATTTAAGAAGTGGCTGCAAGAGACGATGTTTGGTGTAACGTACACAGATAGTGGCAGGAATCAAAGCAAGGAGAACTTATGATTAGCAAGCAAACACTAGGATATTCTCTTGTTTGTCATTTGTGGAGAAACTACGCATTAACAGTGTCGGACTTGTTCTTGCCGTTAGTAATGAAGGTCATATACAGAAAATACCACGCATCTATGCATAAGGCAAGTATACCGGAACTAAAGGGAGCTTTTAAACCCTTAGAGGAGGATAGATGACTAAACAAGACTTAGAAATCCATGAATCTCCTGCAGTTATTAAACACATTGAGATTTTGCAGGGAATCATCACTCGAATGGCTGGAAACAGCGCAGCCTGTAAAACGTGGGCTATTCCGATCATAACAGGAATATTGGCTTTCTCAATAGAAAAGCTGTGTATACCTATCTGGGTTAGTTTAATACCAGCAATAATGTTCTTTTTACTTGATTCTTTTTACCTCGGTTTAGAGAGACACTTTATTAAGCAACAACGAGAGTTTGTTGACAAATTATCGGATAATACTATAAAAGTTCAGGACATCTATGTCATAAAGTCAAAGCGCAATTTCTGGATACATTTGAAATTCATGTTAAGTGGTATGGTGTCATTCTCAACGGCCTTTGTTTATCTCCCTATAATTGTTTTAATCAGCTACTTATGGAAGATAGGATATTGATATGGCAAAGAGAGTATTTTTCAGTTTTCATTATCAGGATGTGATAGACTTTAGAGCAAATGTTGTGAGAAACCACTGGCTGACAAAACCAGATAGGAGTGATGCTGGTTTCTTTGATGCATCAATTTGGGAGTCAGCCAAAAAGACTAGTGACTTGGCTGTAAAACGACTGATAAACGATGGACTTAATAATACATCAAATACATGTGTTTTAGTAGGAACTCAAACTTACGCTAGAAGATGGGTAAGATATGAGATTATGAAGAGTTTTGAAAAGGGGAATCACTTATTCGGTGTACATATCAATCAAATAAAAGACAAATCTGGTACAACAAAGAACTTAGGTAACAATCCCTTTGAATATCTTGGTGTTAGATTTAAAGCCGATGGTAGTTGTGATTCATTATGGGAGTGGAAAGGCGGAAAATGGGTGGAATATGAAGATTTGCAAAACTGCAAACTACAGTGGACAGCGCGCGCAAACTTACATGGAGAGTTTTCTACTTTAGATAAATTTTATTCTTGTTATTGTTGGATCAAAAATGATGGTTATAATAGATTCCCGGACTGGGTAAAGTAACAAAGCTATTAAAAACAAGGAGTTCGATCATGCCTAAAAGACAAGTTTTCTACAGCTTTCATTTCAAGAATGATGTTATGAGAGTTCAACAAATCAGAAACATAGGGGCTATTGAAGATAATAAGCCTGTGTCAGCAAATGACTGGGAAGAGATTAGAAGGAAAGGTAAGGCATCTATTCAAAACTGGATCGATGATAATATGAGGCATCGATCCTGTGTAATCGTATTAGTGGGTGAAGATACTGCTGACCGTGAATGGGTTCAATATGAGATAGAGAAAGCATGGAACGATGGAAAGGTGCTACTTGGAATATACATACACAACATTAAGTGCCCGAGAAATGGTAAATGCAATAAAGGCAAGAATCCCTTTGAACAATTTACTTTCAAAGATGGTACAAAGCTATCAACAAAAGTAAAATGCTATAATCCAAAATCTGATGATGCTTATAACGACATAAAAAAGAATCTCGAGGATTGGATCGAAGATGCAATCGAGAGCAGGAAGAAGTAGATATGTATAGGGGGTTCAATATTTGTGATGTTGATCTAAGTGATAAATATCTTGAATCTGGGAAAGAGATGTTAAATACCCATAAAAAAGTCATTATTCGAACATTAGATAATTACGTTAATGATGAGGGTAGACTTGACGGATCACTTATGCAGAGCTCTTGGTTCCCCACAATTAGCACAGATGTTTTTATTTCGCATTCGCATATTGATGAAGCTCAAGCTATTGCATTAGCCGGTGCTTTATATGATGAGTTTGGGTTAATTTCATTTGTAGACTCTTGTGTTTGGGGATATGCGAACAACCTATTAAAACAAATAGACAAAATCTATTGCCCAACTGGTCGTGGAACTTATGATTATGATTTACGCAACAGGTCGACAAGCCACGTTCACATGATGTTAGCCAGTGCCTTAAGCATGATGATCGACAGAGCTGAATGTTTATTCTTTTTAAACACACCAAAGTCGTTGTCAGCGGATGATGTTATAAAAAAGACAATGTCACCTTGGATATATTATGAGCTTATGGCTTTTAAGTACATAAAAAAACCTGATCGTCCACGGCCAGTCACTAAGATGCTCCTAGACGAACAGGTAATAGAAAAACTTGCGCTCGATGTTGAATATAGTGTTGATTTTGACGATTTTGTAGAATTATCTTTTGACGATCTTAACCTTTGGCGTAAGTATTCCAAGAATAAGGGTATATCATCACTCGATGTCCTATATAGATTATTTCCATTAGAAAGTGACTAATCAGTATATTACTGGAAAGAAGTTTTACGAATATACTAGAGTTGTCGTCCTGCATTTCCAATGAAACGGCGGAAACGGAGTATGTGCTCCGGAGACTCCTACCGGGTTCATCTCTGAGTCGTATTCGATCTGATCGTCTTTGATCCAGGGTGCGAGTGCTTTGATGTATTCCCGGGCATCATCTAGGCTGTTGGTCTTGGTATCCAGAGCCATTAGGTTATCCATCACTTCGATTGCATCGTTTAGGGGATAGATCCTATCTTGGGCAGCCA
>ENA-UOOM01003579-UOOM01003579.1-fermentation-metagenome-genome-assembly--contig:-NODE-3579-length-11123-cov-3.811619_pt1 | contig 11123 bp, 10 predicted proteins | sample MGYA00245781_ERZ724031 | MGnify/ENA primary metagenome ERZ724031 (study PRJEB28704, sample SAMN03018317) | fermentation metagenome | biome: anthropogenic terrestrial biome; feature: soil; material... | reverse complement strand
TTCTGTCATCCAGACCAGCCTCAAGAAGAACGACGGGAATCAAACGTTTGTTGATTAGTCCCACGAAGTTGAATTCAGCGGTCTTTTCGGGACCCGACTGAATTCTCCTGTCGATGAGATTCCTGATTTCTCCTTTGTCCATCCGATCCAGAATGCGGATCCTTAAAACCGGCTGCTTTCCCTGCTGCAGCAATTCCCCCGCCTTTCTGCTGATCTGAAGAATCGGCGGTCCGGATACTCCGTAGTTGGTGAACAGAATATCTCCCCTGTCTCCGGCAACGGATTTTCCTCTGTCCAGTATCCCGGCAGTTCCAACGAATTTTACTCCGTTCAGCCGCTTGAACCAGGGCCCATCCAGCATCAGCTGGACCAGGGCAGGAAACAGATCCGTAACATTGTGATCCAGCTTCCTCGCCAGATCCAGGCCATTTCCATCCGATCCGCTGGAAGGCATGGCTTTTCCCCCTGCTGCAAGGATTACCTTATCCGCCTCATAGATTTTCCCATCTTTTGTACGGATCAGAAATCCGCCCTTTCTTTTTTCCAGATCCTGTACATAAGAATCGCATTGAATGCGGACCCCCGATGCATTCAATTCATACAAAAGAACATCAAGCATGCTGGAAGCCTGATCAGACATGGGAAAAACTTTCCCCCTATCCTCCACCTTGTGTTGAATTCCCAGTTTCTCAAAAAATCGTATGGTCTCTTTCGGGGAAAAGGCGGACAGGGCATGGTGCACAAATTTGGGATTGCTCCCCAAATAGCAGTCGGCATCGGCAGTTATATTGGTGAAATTACAACGCCCATTTCCGGTCGCCAGGAGTTTTTTCCCCACCCTGGCATTCCGCTCCAGGATCGTTACCTCTGCACCCATTCTTTTTGCCGATATGGCAGCAATCATTCCGGCTGCCCCTCCTCCTGCCACAATTACATGATTTCTTTTCCGGTCCCGGACCTTTCTTTTCTCACTTTTTCCTGATTTCATTGTCATCCCGTTTCTTTTCCTGCTCTTTCTCCTGCTTTTTTCCCCTTTTCGGATTCGTTTCCCCCGAACCTTCCGGTCCGTCTTCTTCCTTCCGGTTTCGAATAATTTCAAGCAGCCTTTCACAAACCAGCTTCTGACAATAGCTGGAAACAGCCAGCCGCAGTGCAATGTCCGACAGGGATCCGGCATCCCAATCCGTATGAATCTGAGTGGATGTTTCTGTCAGAGCCTGGTCCAGAATGTTGCAGAATTTTTCATAAAAAGCTTCCTGGTTGTCTCCCTGCAGCTCCTGATGAAGAAGGAATCCGGTGTTTTCGACAGATAATATCTGCTTTAATATGCAGATCTCCGTCAATCCGGCCAGATGCTCCCTGGTGTACTTTTTTCCTTTCGCCCGGGGCAGCAACCTGCCCTTGATATAGTTGTTGATCATTGCCGAGGTAAGGCGGCCTTCCTCTTCAAAATGAATTAATTGTCGGTACATGTAGGAAACAACCTGATCCTTGTACAGGCCGATATCCGGAAAATCTGCCCAGTTGACCGGCCGTTCTCCATCCAGCTTTTCTTTTAACTGTATCAGTTCCTCCACTGGAACACTTCCTTCCTCTTTATCACGAACTACTTTATCATTTCCCATATAATTTCGCAAATGTTATTATCCAGCCGGATCTTATGATTTACTTTTTGAATATTGTGAGATATAATAATCAATACTATATTTGATGAGATACGGGAGGCACAAAATGGGAAGTGGGAAAAAATCAGATTTCGCATGCCTGTTCGGAGATTCCATAGGAAGAGGAGTGATTCTGGACAGCGTACGTGGCAGGTACATTCTGTTGAAAAACAGCTTTGTCAATCTTCTGAACAAAAATACAAAAATGAAGGTGGACAACTATGCAAAATTCGGATGCACCATTGAGACAGGAAAGAAAATGGTTGAAAAGCACGGGAAAGACCTTCCCCATTATCAATTTACCGTATTGGAATTTGGGGGAAACGACTGCGATTTTGACTGGGCTGCCATATCCGAGCATCCGAAGGGTTCCCATGTGCCCTTTACCCCATTGGCAAAATTTAGGGCCTTGTATTCTGAGGTAATTGAGCGCGTTTTCGACAGCGGCAGTCAACCCGTTATGCTTTCCCTGCCTCCCCTGGATGCAAAGCGATATTTTTCCTGGATTTCAAGGAACCGGAATGCAGAAAACATCCTTCATTGGCTGGGGGATGTGGAACATATCTATCGATGGCAGGAAATGTACAATCTTGCTGTCGTTGGACTGGCAGCCGCAAAGCAGGTCCCCCTCATCGATATCCGCCGGGCGTTTCTGGAAGCAAGAAACTATCCCAGCCTGTTTTGTGAGGATGGCATCCATCCCAATGAAGCGGGCCATTCCTTGATTACAGATACAATCAGGAGTTTTGTTGCTGAAACGCTTCCGACTCCAGCCGTTTTTTCGGTCTGATGCAGCCGACGGTCACAGCGGTCAGTATGATCAGCCCACCCAGGACGGAAAGAGCTCCGGGAAATTCTCCAACGGTAAGGAACACCCAGACAGGATTCAACAATGGTTCAATCAGGCAGATGAATGCGGACTGCAAAGCGGATATCTTCCGGATTGCAGTCCGCATTCATCTGCCGGATTGCCCTTGCGTAAAGTACATAGGAAAAGCCCAGTTGAAAGATACCCAGAAGGATTAGTCCAATCCAGCTGTTCTCATTTGGCACGGAACGGACCATGGAAGGCAACGTGATGAGGACGGTCAGGACACATCCCCAGAAGACATTTTCCAGCGGATCTGCGTCCTTTTCCCTTCTCATGAATATGGTATTCATTGCCATAGCCACTCCGCTCAAAGCGCCCATCAGGTTCCCCTTCAGGCTGCCGGTGCTCCTGTCATCCAGAAACAGCAAAACCATGCCCGCCAAAACAAACAGGATCACGAACCAATCCTTCGATTCCGCTTTTTCTTTCAGGAGCCGGCCACCAAGAATAGCAATATAAATGGGTGCCGTATACTGGAGCAGTATGGCACTGGCAGCTGTCGTCCTTTTCGTTGCAGAAACGCAGAAAATCATCATGGATGCATAGGATATCGCACCCAACAACTTATTCCATGAAAAATGAAACGTCGGTTTTTGAAGAAACAAAGACACGACGATTGCAGCGATCAGGCTTCGATAACCTGCTATGACCATGGGATTCAGGCTCAGCTGCTTGATCATCATCCCTCCGGTGCTCCAAAGAACCGCTGCGGACAACATCATGACAACAGGCAGGAATCCGGCCTGCTTTTTGACTTTTTTCTCTTGTATGTACATTCTATTTCTCCTGTTTCCATAACTTTTCAGGGCCTGTCCCATATTTCGCCGGACAGTCGGCAATTTTCTCATAGTGTTTATACAAGGAATGGAATTTCCCTCCGTAATTCTTGTTCCACGGTTTCTTTTTCCCGCAAAAATGCAAAAAAACGGTATTCCTTATGATATAATCCATGTCGCACATGCCATTTGTCATTATTTTATAATAATAATAGTATCTGGCATCGTAATTGTAGCGTTTCTCATCCAGAGTCTTTATTTTACTTGCATAAAGGGCATTGATAATATCCTGGTCCGGCATAATCAGTTTAACCCGATTCTTTTCCACAAAATCAAAAACCATCTGTTCGCTGATTTCCTTTCTTTGCAGCTCCAGATTCATCATTAATACGCCTGAATTATAGTAAGCCTTCATTTCCGGGGATTTCAGCCTTATTTTATTGATCTCCCGATTGGGAAGGACATCATGATAGGCAGCAGCAAACAGATATCCTTCCAGATCCGTTTCGTAGAGCTCCCTGACCGGATTGATAGCCAGAATATCCGGATCCAGATACAGGATGCGGGTAATATCGGCAGGCAGAATCTTATAGGCCAGCAAACGATAATACATTTCCCTGGTATAGTGCAGAATGACAGGAGCATCCTGAAACAAATCCTGCTCCATTTTCACAATTTCAAGCTTCTGCCCGTCTTCCTCAACAAAGCGGCTGAGATTTTCCAACTGCCGCTCCGGTATTGCGGATTGCATCAGATAAATACGAAAGTGCTCTCCCGGATTGTTCAAAAACAGGGATTTCAGCATAACCTTCAGCGGGTGGATATAATTGGAGTCCAACGCAACCAGTATATTCATGAATGGCTCCCTCCTTCCATATCAATCAATCAAATTCCTGCCTGCCCCGGCATGAATGCAAATTTTACATAACACTCGTAGAGATATAATACCACGCTCCGGGGAAAAAGCAAGAAAAAACTACCTTGCAGACTGTGCTGCCACCAGGCAGGTGGCACCATATTTCGCCCGCAGGCGCATCTTCTCAATCTTTCCGGTCGGATTACGGGGAACCTTGTCAAAAATGATTTTTTTGGGCCGTTTGTAACGGGGCAGGGAACTGCAATACTCCATGATCTCCCGTTCCGTGCCATGCCAGAAAGGCTTCCGCTCAATCACGGCAGCAGCAATCTCCCCCAGTCTGGAATCCGGCAGCCCGATGACAGCCACATCCCGGATTCCCCTGTGGGAACGGAGAAAATTTTCGATCTGTATCGGATACAGGTTTTCTCCCCCGCTGATAATCACATCTTTTTTGCGGTCGACCAGATAGATAAACCCGTCTTCATCCCTCCTGGCCATATCTCCTGTCCGGAGCCATCCGTCCCGGAGAACCGCAGCAGTTGCTTCCGGGTCCTTATAATAGCATTTCATGACGCCTGGCCCTTTCACCTCCAGCTCCCCCACTGCCCCGTCTGCAGCGGAATCCCCATTTTCATCAACAATCCTTGCATTCCAACGGTATCCCGGTTTTCCGATGGCACCGACTTTTTTTATGTTTTCCACACCGAGATGAATGCATCCGGGTCCGACGGATTCGCTCAGCCCATAATTGGTATCATATTGATGATTTGGAAAATATTTTTTCCAGCGGCGAATCAGACTGGGGGGAACCGGTTGTGCACCGATATGCATCAAACGCCAATGGGAAAGATCATAATCCGGAAGGTTTACTTCTCCCTGCTCTATGGCATCCAGAATATCCTGTGCCCAGGGAACCAGCAGCCAGACTATCGTGACTGCTTCTTCTGAAATGGTTCTCAGAATCCATTCCGGTTTCAATCCGCGCAGCAATACCGCCCTGCTCCCTGTCAGTAGGCTTCCAAACCAGTGCATTTTGGCGCCGGTGTGATACAGTGGCGGAATGCATAAAAAGTTATCCCCATGGGTTTGCCCATGATGCTTTTGTTCCGTATAGCAAGCCGACAGCAGATTCCCATGAGTATGAAGAATCGCTTTGGGAAAGCCGGTGGTGCCGGATGAAAAATAGATGGCAGCTTCCTCTTCGTCCGCAATGGGAATCCCGGGATCCTCCGAACAGCAATTGGCAGTCAGACGATCATAGCTTTCGGCAAAAAGCGGTCGCTCTTCCCCTGCAAAAAACAGCAGGCAGACCTGCGGGATCTGATCCTGTATCGCTTCCATCCGATCGGTAAACTCGCTTCCAAAAACCAAAACCGAAGCATCGGACCGCTCCAGACAATATTTGATTTCCTCTGCCGTATAACGAAAATTCAAAGGCACGGCAACGGCTCCGGCCTTTAATATTCCAAAATAAATCGGAAGCCATTCCAGACAGTTCATCAGAAGAATCGCCGCCTTGTCCCCCTTGTGGATGCCTCTCTGAAGCAGGAGATTGGCAAACCGGTTCGCTTTCTCATCAAATACCTTCCAGGTCATTTCCCTCCGGTATTCCCCCGCAGGGCTGTTTTCAATCAGTTCATAGTCCATCCAGCGGACATGATGATACTCCTGAAGATCCATATTGATCTCCGTAAGACATTTTTCCTGCCCGTATTTCCGGGCATTAAAGGACAATAATTCTGTGACAGGCATACTATTCCTCCATCCTTCCATACTACAGGATCTGATATACTTTGCACTCCATACTACATAATCCCTACAGCCTTGATTATAAAGCATAATCCGCAGACTGGCAACGAAAAAATATCAGAATTTTGGATTTTCATTCATGCTTTATTCACCTTTTATTCACAGAAAATTCATGAAGAATCCCGCTTCCCAGCCGTATCTCCGGGACTTCGTTAACATACAGTTCACAATAGCAAAGTATAATATGGCTCATATGATATACAAAAACAGGAAAACTAACGAATAGAAACGAAAGAACCAACAAGGAGAATACAAAATGGCAAAATTAATTGGTATCGATCTGGGTACCACAAATTCCTGTGTGGCAACCATGGAGGGCAATGAATCCATTATCCTTCCAAATGCAGAAGGAGAGCGTACCACTCCATCCGTTGTTGCATTTTCCAAAACCGGCGAACGACTGGTTGGACAGCTTGCAAAACGCCAGGCAGTGATCAATCATGAACGGACCATCAGCTCAATCAAGCGTAAAATGGGCAGTGATTTCCGTGTTGCAATAGATGGGAAAAAATATTCCCCGCAGGAAATCTCTGCGATGATCCTGCAGAAGCTGAAAACCGATGCGGAAAGTTATCTGGGCGAGAAAGTAACAGATGCCGTCATTACCGTTCCTGCTTATTTTACGGATGCACAGCGGCAGGCCACCAAGGATGCCGGAAAGATTGCAGGTCTGAACGTGCAACGTATCATCAATGAGCCTACGGCAGCCGCACTGGCATATGGCGTGGACAAGGAAACGTCTCAGAAAGTCATGGTCTATGACCTGGGCGGAGGAACTTTCGATGTCTCCATTCTGGACATCAATAATGGGGTAATTGAGGTACTCGCCACAGCAGGAAACAACCAACTGGGAGGAGATGATTTTGACAATTGCATAGTGGATTATCTGATCAACGAGTTCAAAAGGGAACACCGTTTCAATCTTTCCAAGGATCCCACCGCACTGCAGCGTGTCCGGGAAGCGGCAGAAAAGGCCAAGATTGAATTAAGCGGCGTGACATCCACAACAATCAACCTTCCCTTCCTCGTTGCCAGGGGGAAGGAGCCGCTCCATATGAACATGACGCTGACCCGGGCAAAGTTTGACGAATTAACTTCCCATCTCGTTGATGCGACCATGAATCCGGTCCGTCAGGCCATGGAGGATTCGGGCCTTTCCAGGGATGCTGTCAGCAAGGTTCTGCTGGTAGGCGGATCCAGCCGGATTCCCGCTGTTCAGAAGGCAGTGCGGAATTTCACGGGGAAGGAGCCGTTCAAGGGAATCAATCCGGATGAGTGCGTTGCAATGGGTGCCGCATTGCAGGCCGGTGTTCTGGCAGGAGATGTAAAGAGCCTGCTGCTTCTGGACATCACGCCACTTTCCCTGGGGATTGAAACACTTGGCGGGGTCTATACAAAAATCATTGACCGCAACACCACTCTTCCGATCAAAAAAAGTCAGGTCTTCACCACTGCCGCCAACTTTCAAACCTCCGTGGACATCCACGTTTTGCAGGGCGAAAGGGAAATGGCAAAATATAACAAGACCCTGGGCCGGTTCAAGCTGAAGGGAATCCGTCGTGCTCCAAGAGGGGTGCCTCAGATTGAAGTAACCTTCAGCATTGATGCCAATGGGATTGTAAATGTATCTGCCAGGGACCTGGGAACCGGAAAGGCACAGGATATTACCATTACCGCTTCTTCCAACCTGAGCCAGGCGGAGATTGATCAGGCAGTACGCGATGCTCAGGAATACGCCGCCGAAGATACAAGGCACAAAGAAGAAGTCAACGCCCTGAATGAAGCAGAGCAATTGATCTACAGGGCGTCTGCCATTATGAAAAAGTTGGATAAAAATGACCGGGCGCAGCTGAAAGATGCTGTGAAGCGTACCCAAAAGTCAATGAAGAGCAAGGATAATTCGCAGGTCCTGGCTGCCTGTCAGGAGTTGTCCTCCGTTCTGGAGACCATGGAGCAGAAAGTCCCCCATGATACGAAAGAAAAGTGATCCCTGAGCCAGGATGGGAACAATATAGAAAAATGATGGAGTGGGTGATAACGTGTTCGGCTATATTGTTGCCAATATTGACAAACTGACTCCGGAGGAAAAAAAACGATATCGCGGTTGTTACTGTGGTTTGTGCAAGGCATTGGGAGATCGGCATGGTTTGATCAGCCGCATGACCCTGAATTATGATATGACCTTTCTAGTTCTGTTTTTGTCCTCCCTGTATGAGCCGAAGACCACCGTGAAAACCGAAAGATGCATGATACATCCCCTGAAGCCGCATGAATATTGGCAAAACGATGTGGCAGCCTATGCAGCCGATATGAACATCGTTTTATCCTATTACGATCTTCTCGATGACTGGAAGGACGATAAGAAAGTATTGTCCCTGCTGGAGTCCGGACTGCTGGAACAGGAATTTCAAAAGACGGTATCCCGGTATCCGGATAAATCCGCAGTGATCCAGGAAAACCTCAGGAAACTTTCCGACATGGAAATTTCCGGAGAAATCAATCCGGATCTCCCTGCAAATTGTTTTGGTGATATAATGGGAGAAGTATTTGTCCCGAAGCAGGATGAATTCTCTGAAAAACTACGGGCATTCGGAAAATCTCTCGGCAGGTTTATTTATATTATGGATGCCTGTCTGGATCTGGAATCCGATATCCGGAAAGAACGCTATAATCCCATGACAATGCATTCTTCAGAGGATTTTTCGTCCGTTCTCAATCTGATGATGGCAGACTGTACGGAACGATACAAAAGTCTTCCCCTGGACCGGGATCAAAATCTAATTGAAAATATCCTTTATTCCGGAGTGTGGACAAGACTGGTATTCAAAAACAAGAAGAGAAATGAGAGATTGAAAACATGATATCCGATCCTTACAAGGTGCTTGGTGTTTCGCCAAATGCTTCGGATGAAGAAATTACAAAAGCCTATCGTAAATTGGCAAAAAAGTACCATCCGGATTTAAATCAGGGGGACAAGGAAGCTGCCCAAAAAATGAGTGAGGTCAATGCTGCCTACGAACAAATCAAGGAAATGAAAAAATCCGGCAACAGCAGCTATGGAGGACAGAGCTCATATGGCAACAACGGATCCAATCCTTCCGGAAGCCAGCAGGATCCATTCGGCGGGTTCGACCCATTTGGAGGATTTGATCCGTTCGGCGGATTCGGTCCGTTTGGCGGATTCGGTCCGTTTGGGGAAGGCGGATCCTATAACAGAAACAGGCAGCGCAGACAGCAATCTGCATTTGATCCGGTCATCAGTTATCTGAACGCGGGTTATTATGAGGAAGCATTGAATGTACTGGCAGGAATGTCAGACAGGACTGCGGAATGGTATTATTATAGTGCGCTTGCAAATTCCGGTACAGGCAATCGCATCACAGCCCTTGATCATGCAAGAACCGCTGTCCGGATGGATCCGGACAACAGGGAATACCGGAGACTTCTGAATCAAATCGAGCATGGCGGAAGGGTTTATCAGCAGCAAAGCCGGGGGTTTGGCATGCCGGAAGGCACCATCAACCAGATATGTTGCGGGCTTTGCCTGGCAAGAATGTGTTGTCCCATTTATATCGGGCCATGCTAATCATGAGGATAAGGAGCTATAAAATTGGGAAAATTTACTGACAAATTATCGCGTTTCATGTACGGAAGATATGGTGCAGATCAGCTGTATATTGCTTTGTTTGTACTTTATTTTGTAGTATTGGTCATCAATATGTTCACCCGTTCCTGGATTGTTGATGTCCTGATGTGGGCAATTCTGGTCTGGCTGATCTTCCGGACCTTTTCACGCAACATTTACAAAAGACAAAGGGAAAATGAGATATTCCTGAAATTCTGGAACCCCATCCAATCGGAGTTTTCTCTGTTTTTCCGCAGGATACGTGAAATCCGGACCCATCGTTTCCGCAAATGCCCTCATTGCAAAGCGGTGCTTCGCCTTCCCCGCAAACGGGGAAAAAACACGGTAAGATGTCCTCGCTGCCAGACCAGATTTCAGGTGCGGGTTTTCTTTTGATCCTCCTCTTTCCCCGCTGATCAAAGGTCTTTGCACCGGCCTTCTTGCGGGGGGATTATTCTCTCCCCACCAGTGTCCTGCGCCGTTCAGCGGAACAGGAGAAAGTAACCGATCACCAGAATCCCCAGCACAATCCGATACCATCCAAAAGCCTTGAAATCATTGTTCTTGATATAACTCAGCAGAAACTTAATGGCTGCAATGGAAACGACAAAGGCAACGATCATGCCGGTAATCAGAAGGGCAGCTTCCATGCCGGTAAAATGGAGTCCGAATTTGACCAGCTTCAGGGCACTGGCTCCAAACATAACGGGAATGGAGAGAAAGAAGGAATATTCCGCTGCCAATGGACGGGAAGTGCCAAGCAGAATTCCGCCGAGAATGGTTGCTCCGGACCGGGATGTTCCCGGGATCAGGGACAGAACCTGAAACAGCCCGATTTGAAAAGCAGTCTGATACGACAAATTGTGAAAGGACTGCATCGTTGGTCTCCGGGTTTTATTCCGGTTTTCCACAAGGATAAACAAAATACCGTATAGAATCAGGGTAACGGCAACCGTTATGTAGTTATACAGGTGTTCATCCAGCCAGTCATCGAAAAGAACGCCGAGAACCGCTGCCGGTAAAACACCGACGATTACCTTGCCCCAGATTGCCAGGGTATCCTTCTTCTGACGACTGGTTTTCCTCCGGGAAAAAGGATTCAGCTTGTTGAAATAAAGCAAAACGACAGCCAATATGGCTCCCAACTGGATGACAACCAGAAACATCTCCTTAAATGCAGGGGATGTCTTTAATTGAATGAATTCGTCCAGTAAAATCATATGTCCGGTACTGCTGATCGGCAGCCACTCCGTAATTCCTTCCACAATTCCCAGGAGTACTGCTTTCAGCAACTCAATGATTGGCATATTCTTTTCCTCCAGTAACAGTATTTCCTACATTACTTCTTTTCTCTTTTTAAAAATCAATTGCAGGACAGGTATATTCTACATCATAAAAAGAAACCTTTCAACGTACAAAAATATATTGACATTCTCTTCTTTTTGGCTATACTTAAGCTGAACAAAATACTTATCTTTCAGGAAAGGTTGGTAATTGAACATGGAACAAATGGATTCCG
>ENA-UOOM01003578-UOOM01003578.1-fermentation-metagenome-genome-assembly--contig:-NODE-3578-length-11123-cov-5.661456_pt1 | contig 11123 bp, 8 predicted proteins | sample MGYA00245781_ERZ724031 | MGnify/ENA primary metagenome ERZ724031 (study PRJEB28704, sample SAMN03018317) | fermentation metagenome | biome: anthropogenic terrestrial biome; feature: soil; material... | reverse complement strand
GATGTGTACCCGCAGGAATCAATAATGGTAGGGGACAGTCACTTTGATATTGCAACAAAGACGGTGTAAACCACGCCACCATTATAGAATGTCTTGCTCTGCAAGGCGGCGTCCCTTGGTGGTGCCGGTTGCGGTCAGTTGCGGTGGTGCGGTCAAAACACATATAGGGATACTCAGCACTCAGAACTCAGCGTTGTCTCTCATTTCGATCCGTCACCGTCACCTGCGGGATGATCGCACGCCGCGATCCGGGTGACGCACGTTGGAATGAGTAACCATTATTTATGTATTTCCCTGCAGGAGAGGCTCCGGCGCACCTGTTTAGGTGAGGCATTCCCGTGGGGTACCCATCTTTGCGTCAGGCGCGTTGGCTGACGCACTTGTGAAGCATATTCCCCGCACGCAGAAAACCTGCGTACCCGTTTGGGTGACGCAGGTGTCGCCATCGCCCGGCAGAGCCGGTCAAGAGGGTTTTCGTCGTGATTCCTCCTGATATGCATGGCAATGCAAAATGACGAGCAAAAGCCAATTCTGATTGATTACGAGCGAAGAATGACCTTCGTTCAGTACCCCTCACGAGCTGCGTGTTTCGCACCGTTTTACGCTCACACCCCGCTGAATTGCGCTTTATGGGTGTCCATCACTTACCTATGTCCTGACCGGTCACGCTCAACGGTCAACCTTAATTCGGCATTCTGCATTTTGCATTTTGCATTATTCCTTTTATTGTTCCTTCACCCGTTCTTGCTGCAAGCATTGATATTGCTCACTTTTTGGGGCTTGTAGCAGCTGTAGCAGCTATTTATAGCCCTCTCACGGTTTACTGGTAAAATTCCCAACGGCTATAAAACACTGCTACATCTGCTACAAATGGTGTTTCATAAAGTAAACAAGGTTCACCTGCCGGCCTTATTGCCTCTCACGGCCGGATGCCCCGGGAGTCCGGCTCATCCGGCGCGGATACAGACGCATCACTGTGCTTCCCGACGGTCAGACCGCTTGCACCCGGTTCTTCCCCCGGCTTTTGGCAAGATACAGCGCTTTGTCGCTGAGCCGGTAGAATTGATCTATGGTGGTCTCCCTGTCCGGTATCAGGGTGGAGACGCCGATGCTGACCGTATACCGGATCTCCTTATGGCCTTCCATCTTCTGCGCTTCCACGGCCGCCCGCAAGCGTTCCGCGATTGCAAGGCCCTGATTTTTGTCAGCCCCCGGCAGCAGGATGGAAAACTCCTCCCCGCCATACCGGCCGAAAAGGTCATCATCCCTCAGCATGCTTCTGATCGTGGATGCAAAACCGCGCAGGACGGCATCCCCCATCAAATGCCCATGCTGATCATTGACCCGTTTAAAATCATCAATATCCAGCAGCAGGCAGGACACCGGCTCCTGCCTTCCGGCGAACAGCGAGATACTTTCAGCCGAGCGCTTTTCAAAGGTCTGGCGGTTGAGCACATTGGTCAATCCGTCAAGCGTCGCCGCCTTGACCAATTCTGCGTCCATCCTTTCCTTATCCAGCAGGATGAACCCCATACTCCCGGTCACCATGTACAGGTAGAGCACCACATACAGCCAGGAATTGAACGGGTTGGAGGAGGACAGGCTCAGGTCCAGGCCGGAAGTGACGGACGTGACACCTCTGAAAAGCAGCATCAGAACGGTGAGGCTGAAGGATGCCGCGATCAATCTTTGCAAAAGGGATGCCTGTTTGTCTGTGAACAGGCTGTAGACCGGGAAGGCCATCAGGAGGCCAGGACGCAAGAGGCGATGGTGATCTTGATGTTCTCGCCCATCCCAAAGGCTGCCGCGGCGCTGTATGCAAGGAAGCCGCCTGCCAGCAGGGACAAATAGGCTTTTTTGTTTTTCTTGGTAAAGCTTTCCTTAAGTATCAAAAAGGCAATCAGTTCCAGGGTGACTCCTGTGAAAAGCAGGATGTTGGAGGCGGCATTGACGAAAACGCCGGGCATATTGGTTCTGTGGCTCATTAAAATCCAGGCGAATGTCTGCAGCAGCTTTGAAATAAGGAAGGTATTGAGCGCCTTGCTTCTTTCGTGCCGGGAGGTGTACGCCAGGATTACGCAGGATATACGTGGGGACGGATTCCTGCGTCTTGATTCAGAACATTGGGGACGGATACCTGTGTTTTCTCTATTCGGTTAACGGTTTTGCGTTTGTGCCATGCAACGACTAATAAGTGTACGATCCATTTCACTCATGCGCCTCAGCGCATTTCACAAATCCCCGCAGGATCTACTCCATAGAAAAATCCCCGCTGCAGAGCAACAGGGATTTTTATGGTGCGGTCGGAGGGAATCGAACCCTCACGGTAATACCACACGCCCCTCAAGCGTGCGCGTCTGCCAGTTCCGCCACGACCGCTTAAACGATCTCGAGCCTATGTATTATTACAAAATCGGCCCAAATTGTCAATCACGGGAGAAGTTTATAGTATCTTATTTCTTATTTATTAATTTGGATAATTTTTGCCGGCTCAGCAGCTGCCTAAGATCAATCCGGATTTAATGTACGCACTATCCTGGTCGGTAAGATATTTGCTGACGCAGAGTCCAAAGATCAATCCGGAAGCTGACGCTGCAGCAGCCAAAGATAGATCCTGATTCAAAGTTCAGTACACTTGCTCCAGGTCTGTCTACACCTGCCGGTGTTTTCGGGGTAGAATGTCTTTATGAGAGACAGTTACCGCACCTTAAAGCAAGAGGGAAGATCAAGCTACATTGATCGCAAATCTGAATTCATCGGCATAGCCAGGCCGGTCGCATCCGCCGACGAAGCTGAGAAATTTGTCGCTCAGATGCGCTCTGAATTTCCCGATGCCAGACACCATGTTTATGCCTGGATCAGCGGAGGCAAGGAAATCCAGCAGAAGTATTCAGATGATGGTGAACCGCGAGGTACGGGGGGCATGCCTGTTCTGGACGTGCTTTTGCATCAAAACATTGAAGACGCGGCAATCGTAGTTATCAGATATTTCGGCGGGATATTGCTTGGCACCGGAGGGCTGGTCAAAGCATACAGCTCAGCAGCAGCTCAGGCGGTAGAAGCCGCCGCCCCTCAATATATGCAGAAACTGCAGATTTATCGCCTGACCGCCCCCTACAACACAGCTGATAAGCTCAGGTATCAGCTGCAGGAATCTGGCTTCTGGCAGTCAGAGGCTGAGTTTGGTCTAGACGTGGAATGGGAGGTCGGAACTCCGACGAACAGGTCTTCAGAGCTTATGGACCTTGTGCAGGATGTCACATCCGGATCAGCCCTGATAGAATTCCGGCGCAGTGACTTTATGCCTGTGGCAGATCTGGTTTAATACCCCATTACAGAGTTGCACTGACGATACTATTATCGTCGCCGCATCCGCCTGTGACAGATCAGTAATATCTCGATAGTTTCATCCGGAATTGTTTGAGTCAAGTCACTTTGTGCTGTGGCAGATCTATCCTTTGGTACGTCGGCAACGGTGGCGTGCAAGTCACTTTATGTCTGTGTCAGATCTGGTTTGGTGTTCCATTTTGCCGTATTAAGTGAGATGGCGAATAACTGTACCGTTTTATTGTCGCCTTAGTTTAATAACTGGTAGAATATCGGCAGCATTTCATAAGGAGGACTTCCTTTGTCACCTATAGAAAAAACATCTCAGTCTAATTTTCCTGAGGGAGAAAATGTCTCCAATTTGTACAGGGAGCTTTTTGCGGTTTCAGATGATACTCTGCGGCTTTCGCAGCAGGCTCTGACGGATTGCCGAGAGCCTTTTGACGGTATAGAAGCCAGAGTACAGAGAAGACAACTGAAACTGATCAAGGCCATGCAGGATGCGGGAGTCGCTGAAAGCGCTTTTGGCAGTTCTACCGGCTATGGCTATTCGGATCCGGGCAGAGAGCAGCTTGAGCGCTGCTATGCTGCAGCCATGGATGCTGAAGACGCTATCGTGCGTATACAGTTCTCCTCGGGGACGCATGTGCTGGCTGTCTGTTTGCGGGGATTGCTGCTTCCGGGTGATGAGGTTATCTTTGCCACAGGCCAGCCGTATGATACTTTGCTCGACACACTGGAATATCTGCGCAGGCGTCAGGTGAAAGTTACAGTTATTGATCTGCAAGACGGCAAAGTTAATGAGGAGAGACTAAAAGGCAAAATCTCCGCCCAAACCAGTCTTGTTTATATACAAAAATCCCGCGGCTATGATCTGCGCGAGACATTTAAAAATACGGAGATCAAGGTGGTCTGTGATCTGGTTAAGTCGCAAAGCCCGGATATTAATATCATGGTAGATAACTGCTATGGCGAGTTTACGGAAGATCATGAACCTTCCTTTTATGGTGCAGATTTGATTGCCGGTTCTCTGATAAAGAATCCAGGCGCCGGGATTGCGACTTCCGGAGGATATATTGCAGGGAAGCAAGAGCTTCTGGATAAGGTTGCCGAGGCCATGACTGCGCCGGGAGTGGGCAGGCATATCGGACCGCAGCTGGGTTTCAGCCGTTCGCTGCTGCAGGGGCTTTATTTTGCGCCGCAGGTTGTGGGCGAAGCGCTGAAAGGGGCTGTACATGCTGCCAGACTGTTTGAGCTGGCAGGTTATGAGGTTAGTCCTTCAGCCGAAGCAGTGAGAGGGGATATCGTTCAGGCCGTCAATTTGGGCAAGGCTGAGAAACTGATAGCCTTCTGTGAAGCAGTTCAAAAAGCTGCTCCGGTAGACAGTTTTGTTACTCCGATACCTGCGCCCATGCCCGGTTATGATTGTGATATTATTATGGCGTCCGGCTCGTTTGTGCAAGGTTCCTCGATAGAGCTTTCGGCAGACGGACCTATAAGAGAGCCCTATACTGTGTTCCTGCAGGGCGGACTAAACTTTGCCAATGCCAGACTGGGGGCTCTCTTGGCCCTGGATGCTGTCAGGATGTTAGAATATTAACAATGACTAATAATGATTTATCAGGCTTGAGGAGAAAGAAGGAACGCCGCAGAAGAAGGCGTGCCCTGCTCTTATCTGCGATCTCTATCGTGCTGGTCGCAGTTCTGATTTCCGGACTTCTTTTGGTCTTAGATAATAGCAGTGAGACCATTAGACTTGCCTTTTTTAGTACGGATACTATCGAGCGCACAGTGAAGGCGCAAGGCTTAATCGTCAGAGAAGAAGTTCGTCTTTCGGCTCCACAGAGCGGTTATCTGTTGCCGCTTTATCATTCAGGCAGCAAAGTCAGCAAGGCTGATCAGGTCGGTGTGGTATTACCGGCAGATCATGACGGGATAGTTGATGAGCTGCATTCATTGGAGAGGGAGATTTACTTTCGTCAGTCTGAACTCATCAGGGAAAATTATAATCAGCCTGTCGTGCTTGATGCCAGGACTATGGGTCAAAATGAGATTACTGCGGCGATGGCCACTGCCAGACTTGCAGCGGGCAAAGGCGAGATTACAGATATTGTAGCGGCAAAAGAAGAGGTTCAGCGAACGATCAGTCTGAATAGCTATAAGCTGCGCCAGTTAGAATTTACTGATCAGCAACTTAAGACCTTAAATAATCAATACAATACGTTGGTTTCGGGGTTAAAGCAAGGCAATCAGGGCCCGGTCATCACTAATCCCACTCCGGGATGGATATCCTATCGTAATGACAACACTACTTCAATTTTGCCCAGCGATTTGCTGACAGCTAATTATGACCATCTTAATCAGCTGATTATGGCAACTGAGACGCAGTCCTCAAAATCATATCCGGCTCAAGTGGAATATAATGATACTGCTCTCACGTTGATAACCGGACAAGAGCAGTACTTGACTTTTTGCTTGCCCGGATTTTACAGTCAGGATTTCCCGGCTGACAAGAAATATAAGATCAAGTCAGCAGCACTGGAGCAAGAATTGAGTGATTGTGAGATTGTGCGCAGTGAAGAAGGAGCAGAAGGCTTGCTGATTGTCTTCCGGACACGTCAGGGCATCGATAAATTGGCAGATTATGCGAAGGATGATTTTATAATATCCCTGTCTGAAAAAAGAGGATTGATCATGCCGATTGCGAGTTTGCTTGAATATGTGCCCGAACAAAAAGCCGCCCGGATCATGAAAGTTGTTGGAGGGCGTACAGAGATAGTGCCTGTGGTTGTGGAAGCTTCAGATAGTTTTTATGTATTGGTTCGAGGCCGCGATGGCGACCCCCTGGCTCCAAAAGCAGCTGATATCTATGTGCGCAATCCGGAAAACATAGAAGCAGGCATAATCATTGATTAATATTTTTAGGATGGGATAAAATGCTGAAAGAAGAAGGAAGCAGGATTGCCGGTAATCTGGCAAAAGTAAAAGAAGAAATCAGATTAGCTGTCGCAGAAGCTGACAGAAAACCCGAAGAAGTCAAGTTGATCGCAATATCTAAAAACGTCCCCGTGGATGACATCAAGTCAGCAATTGCTGCCGGGCAGGTAGATTTTGGGGAGAATAGAGTACAAGAGCTCACAACGAAAATCGAAGCTCTGTCAGAGTATAAAAACCCGAACTGGCATCTGGTCGGTACTTTGCAGCGCAATAAGGTTAAGTTTATTGTTGGTAAGGTTGCAATGATTCATTCTGTTGACAGTATTCGTCTAATTAAGCAGATAGACCGTATCAGCAGGCAGAATGACTGTATCAGCGACATCTTGCTGCAAGTTAATATTTCCGGCGAGGAAAGCAAATCGGGCTTCGAGCCGGAAGAACTTGATGAAGCTATCAGGGTTAGCCTTGAGGAGTATCCGGCGGTCAGAATCCGCGGGTTGATGACTATGGCTCCCTGGCATGAAGATCCGGATGATGCCCTGCCTGTTTTTGCGGAGGCTAAAAGACTTCTTGACTCATACAAAGAGAAGTTCAGTCTGGAGGATTTCGATCAACTTTCAATGGGGATGAGCCACGACTATAAACAAGCGATCGCCTGTGGCTCCACTATGGTTCGGATCGGCACCGCCATCTTCGGTGAGCGCGACTATACTTAACCATAAGCGTCTTCAATAAGAGCGGGTGGACTTGTCGGCTATGTCGGCTGTGTCTGCACGGCAATACTTAAGCATAAGCGCCTTCGATAAAGCCCATATTAATTAAAATTGCAAAGTTTATTACAGTTACATTACCGCTGCATGTCTCCTGTCACGCTGTCATTGCGCTGAGTTAACAATTGCAGGTGCATTAACGGTATTTTATTGAAATGGCTGCCGGCAATATCTATAATCTTTATACAGAGTATTTATATAACATTGGACTACTTTACGCTGGTTGAGGTGTCCTTGCCCTCAATGAAAGGAGGCGTGTAATGTCTTTTTTCGATAAACTGTTTGGCCGTGATTATGACGAGAACAGATTTGAATACGAAGACGATTATTATGAGCCCGAGACAGAAGTGATGCGGCAGCCGATGAACGTCAGTTCCGGTCACAGATCAGGGCGGGTACTTAATCTGAATTCCAATAATCCCGGACCCGGCGGTCAGCAATTGATTGAGATCGTTGAGCCTCAAAGCATGGAGTCCATGTGGCAGATTTGCGATTATGTCCGGGAAGGGAAAACAGTCATCTGCAATATTGAGGGCATCTCGGCGGAACACAGACAACGTCTGGTAGATTTTGTTACCGGAGCTGCTTATGCGATGGAAGGTGAAATCCAGCCGGTCTCTCAATTAATATTTGTCTTTACTCCGCACACGATCAGAATTAATCGCGATGGACACGGTACCGGTGATTACGCTTTTGCGTCTGATGAATATATGCGTAATGCCAGAGTGTTCGCCAGATAATTCCAAGAGTCTGCCCGATAGTTCTCTATGAGTCTGTTTTATTACTCCGGTGTACTTCAGATTGTCCCGGATTGTTCGCCGATATTTCCAAGAGCGTTTGCCATATTGCCCGGAGACTGTAATACTGTATCTGTAGAAATCATAGGCGCGGTACAATAAGCGCCTTATGTCTGATAGGAGGCGGGGAGAACCTGCTCTTTCGGTTTTCCGGATTGTTATGAGTCAAGTTACAGTAGGTCTGGATATTGGCGGCAGCACAACAAAGATTATCGGCTTCAGGGAGGATATACTTCTTGATGAGTGCCTGGTTAAGGCAAGTGATCCTGTCGCTTCAGCTTATGGAGGCTTTGGAGCTTTTCTCAAACACAACTCCCTTAAACTTCGTGATATTTCCGATATAAGGATTACAGGCGTTGGCGCTTCATACATTGAAGGCAATCTTTTTGATTTGCCTACTACCAAGACTGATGAGTTTTTGTCTGTGGGTTTAGGCGGTCTCTATGCCGCCAAGGTCAAAGAGGCGGTTGTCGTCAGCATGGGCACCGGCACATCTTTTGTTTACGCTAATGGGAAATCTGTACGCCATGTTATCGGTTCCGGCGTTGGCGGCGGAACTTTGCTTGGTCTTGCCAACAAGATACTAAATGTCCACGACATCGATACTTTGACCTATCTGGCTCAGGATGGTGATCTTAGCATGGTAGATCTCACTGTCGGAGATATCTCTCAGAAGATTATTCCGGGCTTGACCGGGGATACAACCGCATCAAACTTCGGCAAAGTGCGTGATACTGCCAGAGCAGAAGATCTGGCCAGAGGTATTGTCAATTTGGTTTTCCAGTCTGTCGGTACAGCGGCGGTATTAGCAGCCAGGGTCGAAAATACCAAGACAATTGTTGTAACAGGGAACTTGATGCGCGTTGACTCGGGAAGGGCAGTTCTTGATTCCTTTTCACAGCTATATGGCGTTGATATTATCATTCCGCACAATGCAGAATATGCCACTGCCGTAGGAGCTGCACTTAGCAGATACCGCACTGATTAGATATTCTGGCTGTGCTTTAATGCTATAAAACGATATCCTCGCTGACTATATAAGGCAGCGTAATATGGTCTGTGTCAGCGCAAGTCCGGTTATATTCCTCTGCCGTGGCACAGGCGTTAGGGTTTCTGGCCCAGGAGCGTCTGGCAACCCCAACCATTACATCCCAGGGCATTGATGATTTAAGAATTTTGTCAACGCGCTCGCTGCCGTCAAGCACCATGCCGAAACCGCCGTTTATAGCATTGCCAATTCCTGTACCGCCGCCGTTATGGAGCGAGACCATGCTCATGCCGCGAGCGCTGTTGCCGGCAAAGCATTGAACCGCCATGTCAGCCATAATATTGGATCCGTCCTTAATATTAGAGGTCTCGCGGAAAGGAGAATCAGTTCCGCCGGTGTCATGATGATCTCTGCCCAGCATTATCGGACCGATTAGTCCCTCTCTGATCATTTCATTAAACTTTAGTGCAATCTTTAATCTGCCTTCCGCATCCTGATAGAGGATTCTACATTTCGTCCCGACAATCAAGTTGTTTTTCCCCGCATCCCTGACCCAGTTATAGTTGTCCCGATCCTGGTATCTTCGCTCGGGGTTGATGCATTCCATGGCAGCTTTGTCCGTTGCTGCCAAATCCTCATCCTTACCGGACAGACAACACCAGCGGAAAGGGCCATAACCGAAATCAAACAAATTTGGTCCCAGAATGTCCTCGACATAGGAGGGAAAAACAAAGCCATCACCCGGATTCTGCCTGTTCTTGCAGACGTCAATCACCCCGGCGTCAAATACCGCCTTTAGAAAACAGTTGCCATAGTCAAAGAAATAGGTTCCCCGATCATGCAGCATACTTATATATTTGTATTGCAGACGAAGACTCTTATCTACTAAGCCGCGAAAATATTCCCGATCCTCGGCCAGAAGCCTGGTGCGCTCCTCGAAACTTATCCCCTGCGGGCAGTAGCCGCCATCATAGGGGACATGACAGGAAGTCTGATCGGATAATAAATCCACATGGATATTATTCTCAACAAGGTAAGAGAGCAGATCAACTATATTGCCGTGGTAGGCGATTGAGCAAGGGTCTTTGTTCTCCTGCATTTGCATAGCCCAGCTTACAGCTTCAGCTAAAGAATCTGTCTTCCTGCTGACCCAGCCCTGCTCATATCTGGTCTTTATCCTGGATTCATCCACTTCGGCGATGATGCTGACAGCGGAAGCAATCTCTGCAGCCTTACCCTGTGCTCCGCTCATGCCGCCAAGCCCGGAGGAAACAAACAATTTACCGGCCAAATCCTGATCCTGGGGTATCCCCAGTTCTATGCGGCCGGCATTAAGCAAAGTATTGAAAGTGCCGTGCACAATTCCCTGAGGTCCGATATACATCCAGCCGCCTGCGGTCATCTGGCCATAATTTGCAACGCCGATAGCGGCAGCCCGGTTAAAGGTTTCCTGATTGTCGGCTATTCCTACCATCAGGCCATTAGTTATAATCACTCGGGGTGAAGTCTTATGCGAATTAAAAAGTCCTGCCGGGTGACCGGACATGACAACCAGCGTTTGCCTGTCAGTTAATACTTCAAGATATTTCCTTATAAGCTGATATTGCATCCAGTTCTGACAGACTTGTCCTGTTTCACCATAAGTTACCAGCTCATAAGGATACAGCGCCACATCAAAATCGAGATTGTTGTCTATCATGACCTGGAAGGCTTTGCCCTCGATACAGTTTCCTTTATACTCATCCAAGCTTTTGCCCCTGATGCTGCCTGCAGGGCGAAAGCGATAGCCATATATTCTGCCATGCTCCTCCAACTCCCGGGAGAATTCTGCAGCCATAAAAGCATGATGCTGAGGGGGGATATAGCGCAGGGCATTTAATACAGCCAGTTTTTTGTCCTCAGCGGACAGATTTGCATGCCGGTGCGGAGCTCTCCTGATTCCTGGTTCAAATTTGGGATATTCCGGTAACTCCCGGAAGAGATTCAATTGGTCGGCAAGATTTAAGCTCATAGACATAATCTACCCTCCTGACTGTCACAGTTACATGATAATCACAGATGAAATATCTTGCAATTTTTCCTATCCGATCAAGTCAAATATTCCACACTTGCTACTATCCGTAATGACATAAGAGGTTACTATATGTTATAATATAAACCAAGTATGCGCAAAAATACCTTAGATTAGCGCACTTATAGTAGTATATTCGCGTTTGTATTTTAAAGTTGACATAATTTGAAAGCGATGATATTCTAGTCGAGCGCCTTTCCTGTGGGAGGGCGAACGGACCTTGAAAATTGAAC
>ENA-UOOM01003577-UOOM01003577.1-fermentation-metagenome-genome-assembly--contig:-NODE-3577-length-11126-cov-4.828019_pt1 | contig 11126 bp, 10 predicted proteins | sample MGYA00245781_ERZ724031 | MGnify/ENA primary metagenome ERZ724031 (study PRJEB28704, sample SAMN03018317) | fermentation metagenome | biome: anthropogenic terrestrial biome; feature: soil; material... | reverse complement strand
ATAAGGGCAGAACAAACCGCCGGCTAAGCCGGCGGTCCTGATTATGCAATTGCTTGTAATGTACTTTATTTATCTATAGAATAGAAGTGAAACATCAAATTAAGCTAAGAAATGAATTAATGCTAAACTTATGAGAGGAGAAGTATGATGAGTAAATATTCCATAGGTATGGATTTTGGAAGTCAATCCGTACGTGCCTTACTTGTCGAAGTGGAAACAGGCAGGGAAATAGCCACAGCTGTGATGGAGTATCCACATGGAGTAATGGATGAATATCTTCCAGACGGTACCAAACTGGAAGCAGACTGGGCCTTACAGCATCCTCAGGATTATCTTGATGTCATGCAGCAAGTTATACCTTCCGTGTTGAGGCAGGCTTCCATAGACCCTAAGGATGTTATAGGCATTGGTGTGGATTTCACTGCCTGTACCATTTTGCCAATTGATAATGCTGGAACACCCTTATGCTTTACGGACGAGTACCATTCTCAGCCGCACGCATATGTCAAACTATGGAAGCATCATGCAGCACAGGACGAAGCAAACCGCTTGACCCAGATTGCCAAGGACAGGGGAGAAAAGTTTCTAAAGCGCTACGGTGGAAAAATTTCATCTGAGTGGCTGGTGCCCAAGGTTTGGCAGATTATTAATGAAGCTCCTGATATATATGATAGGGCAGATCGTTTTATCGAAGCTGGAGATTGGCTGATTCTTCAATTAACAGGAGAAGAAAAAAGAAGCAGTTGCAGTGCCGGCTATAAAGGACTATGGCATAAACAGGAAGGTTATCCTTCACAGGAATTTTTCAAGGCTCTTGATCCCAGACTGGAAAACCTGGTTGAAGAGAAGTTGAGCAGTGATATTTATCCCACTGGCAGTAAAGCAGGAGAACTGACAGAAGCTGCTGCCAAACTTTTAGGATTAAACTCAGGGATCCCAGTAGCAGTTGCTATCATCGATGCTCACGCGGCAGTACCGGGTACAGGCATTACCGAAGAAGGGAAAATGCTAATGGTTATGGGAACATCCACATGTCATATGGTATTGGGCAAAGAAGAGAAATGGGTAAAGGGAATGGGAGGTGTTGTAGAGGATGGAATGATCCCCGGCTATTTTGGATATGAAGCCGGTCAAGCCTGTGTCGGTGACCATTTTGAATGGTTTGTGGAGAATTGTCTCCCTCAGGAGTATCATCTGGAGGCAGGCAGAAAAGGTATCAATCTGCATGAGCTGTTGACAGAAAAGGCAGATAAACAGTCTCCCGGAGAGAGCGGCTTAATTGCTCTGGACTGGTGGAATGGAAATCGTTCCATATTGGTAGATGGAGATCTAACAGGGCTTATAATCGGCTGCACTCTTCGAACCAAACCCGAGGATATTTACCGTGCATTGATTGAGGCTACTGCATATGGCACCAGAATGATTATTGATACCTTTGATGAAAACGATATTGTTATTGAAGAGCTGTATGCTGCCGGCGGCATAGCTGAAAAAAATCAAATGCTTATGCAGATATACGCTGATGTAACCAATCGGGAGATTCGGGTTTCTGCTTCTTCCCAAACTACGGCACTGGGTTCTGCAATGTTTGGTGCAGTGGCAGCCGGGGCTTCAGCCGGAGGATATGACAATATCCAGGAGGCTGCTGTTAAGATGGCTGGTTTAAAAGACTTGGTTTTCAAGCCTATTCCCCAAAACACAGATACTTATGATTTGTTATATGAGGAGTATAAAAAGCTCCATGATTATTTTGGACTTGGCGGAAACAATATCATGAAGCGTTTGAAAAGTATTAAAAACAGATAAGCCAGACAGAGATTTAACTGGAACAACAGGAGTAAATATGAACTATATCGTATATGATACGGAATTCAACCAACCTCAACCAAAATTATATAATCCCAACAGTCGTTTTCGACCCAATCAGTTATGTCCGTTTGAAATCATAGAAATCGGTGCAGCCAAGGTTAGCGAAAATTTGGAAATTACAGATAGCTTCAGCCGTTTGGTCAAGCCTGTTATATACCGCAGGCTGAGTCCTATTGTTATTAGGAAAACCGGCATTAAGCCAACAGATCTGAAAGATGGAGACGGCTTTTCTAATGCTATTGCCGATTTCCGGGAATTTTGCGGGAAAGATTTTCTCCTGTGCACCTGGAGCACAAATGATGTAAGAATACTGCAGAGAAACTGCATTTACCACAAACTACCTTTTGAATGGCTTGGTAATTATCTGGATATACAAAAACAGTGTACCAAAGTTCTGGGTCTTCCAAAAAGCCAGGCGGTCGGTTTGAAAAATGCATTAAGAGCTCTTAATATAAAAGTAGATGGAAGACTGCATAGGGCTATGGATGATGCTATTCATTCGGCAAAAATTTTTATCGAAGTGTTCAGTGATGTAAAAAAGGAACAGATAAGCGAAAAGCAACAGGTGGTCAATGAGAATTAGCATGCTGTATAAATCGTTCGGTATTGTCCTGAGCATCAGCGAAGAATCCACACTGCTGTAATAATTTTGCCCCATGATTCTTCGCTGAACTCGGAATACAACATAATCCTATTTCTTTTTGTTGCTCTGTTTGTTGTCATATCGGTTGCTATAGTGTTCAGTTGCATTTTCGCCCAATTGGTCATTATTGAAAGCAGGTTTCGCTTTATATTCTGCTTTCTTTTTCTTTTCCTTTTTATCCTTGGCCATCTTTGTTCTCCTTTCTGCGAGACTTTTATACTTCTGGTATTTTATCCATAATTATGAATAATATCCTTTTTTTCTACAAAATCTTGACACTATATTGAGGAAAGGATAATATTAAACAGTATTGAGGGTTTGGGTCAGGTGGATTAAATGCAAAGTAAAAACAGGGTTTCCAGCAAGGATGTTGCCAAAGAAGCCGGCGTTTCTCAAGCTACGGTTTCTTATGTATTGAATAATGTAGAGCACATAAAAATACGGCCTGAAACAAGGCAGGCAGTTTGGGATGCAGTAAAAAAGTTAAACTACTATCCCAATCATATTGCCAGAGGTATGAAGTTAAAACGCTCCATGTCTGTAGGTGTAATTACAGACCGCAGTGTTACCAATTATAACTTCATGAAAACCCTGGAAGGAATCAAAAATGGTTTGTCCAAATTCAATTACTCCATTACTCTGCTTTTCGATACCCAGGAAGAACATTTCCAGACCGAGCTTATGAGTTATTACAATACAAGTCGTCTCGACGGGTTTATATTTGCTTTTGCTGACCTGGATGATAGCATACGCGAAAAATTGGATGCCAAGGAAGTACCCTATGTTCTTATCGATTCTCACGCCTCTAACAACGGTGCTCATGTAGTTGCTACGGATCACTTAGCTTATATTCCTGAACTTACAGCCCTGTTCAAAGAAAAAGGTGCAGATAGAATGGCTTATGTCGGTCCTCATTGGAAGCAGCGTACAGACCCAAGACTACAAGCTTTTCAAGAGGCAGTGGAAAATAACCAACAGCAAAATTGCGGCTTATGGCTTGGACCTTTTCGTGATGAGGAAATCCATGAAATGGTGAGAAATTTATTTAAACAGCCTAATCCTCCTCAGGGTATACTGGCCGGCAGCCCGCGGTTTGGCTACCACGCTTTGAAGGCAGCAGCAGAGCTGGGCTTGGCAGTTCCGGAGGATTTGCTGGTGGCATCCCTGGGCACATCTGCTTTCTATGATTTATGCCAACCAAGTATGACAGCGGTAGAGCTTCCCTTATATGACATGGGGTTTGCAGGTGCTGAAGTATTGGTTGATATTATGAATAATAATACTGTAGATAGAGTTCGAATTCTACCTTCTGAAATTTTTCTGCGCGGTTCATTATAAAACCAATTATAAAACTCATTAAGGGCTTGACTTTGTGGCAGGCAGAATTTATAATTAACTTGTAATAACGTTTTTACAATAATGCGTGACATAATTTTATAGGAATAGCCGAAAATTATCAATCTGTCAACAATGTTTATCGAAATTATAAAATAAAATAAAAATAGGAGGATTCACATGAGTAGAATCAGAATACCCGACAGTGAGTATCAAGACAGGATAAAGAGAGCAGCAAAGCTGGCAGCCGAAAAGGAACTGGACGTTTTTCTTGTAAACTCCAACGAGGCAGACTATGCCAATGCACGTTATTTCAGTGGATTTTGGCCCTTGTTTGAAAGAGCAGGCGTTGCAATTACACCTGACGGCAAGGCATCTCTTCTTGTAGGCCCCGAGTGTATTATTTTCGCATCTGATGTCAGTAAAATCGACAAAATCTATCCCCTCCTTGCATATCGTGAATCAGCAGATCCATCCTATCCGGAATTTAAGCCTAATACCTTCCGTGATGTATTCAATGACATGGGAGTAAGCGGCAGCAACATTAGAATCGGAATTGGCAGCTTTCTTGATACCAATGCAGTAATGATGGAAAGCTTAAGGGAAGAATATCCAAATGCTGAAATCATCGAAGTAAAGGATATCATGGTTAACCTGAGGAGTATAAAATCGGAAAACGAACTGGCTTGTATGCGTGAAGGCTTCCGAATTGTAGAGCTGGCTATCGACGAAGTTCTAAAATACCTCAGACCCGGGGTCAGCGAATTATCCATGGTAGGAATTGCACAAAGGGTTATCTATGAAAATGGAGCGGAGTACGAAGGGCTGCCCATGTATGTGTTCAGCGAGGCTTCCACAAGACACGCGATATCCAGGCCTTCCTATCGGCTGATCGGAAAAGGCGACTTAGTTCAACTTAACCTGTCTGCCAAGGTTGACGGATATTCGCCCAGTATCGGTATTCCCGTATGTATTGGCAAGTTAACGGATGAAAAACGTGAATTGGTAGATTTCGGCCTTGAGGCGCATATTTGGACAGAGAAACAGATTAAAGCAGGTGTACCAGCCAGAGACATTGCACAGGGATACTATGATTTGTTTGCAGCCAGAGGCTATAAGGACAACTTTGTATATGGTCCATGCCACGGTACAGGCATGATAGAAGTAGAGGCTCCCTGGATGGAAACCTCATCTCCGTACAAGCTGGCTCCCAATATGACTTTCCAGGTGGATACCTTTGTATCAGGCAGCACTTTTGGTTTGCGTTGGGAAAAAGGTATTGTAGTAACAGAGGATGGTTGTGAGAGTTTGTGCAAGCCTATTGGCGAAATCTATGAACTTGATTTTTAATTAGAGAGAAGGATTTTGAATGAGACTTGAAAAACAATTTCCCAGAGAAATAGAGAAGGCTAAAGAAAACAGAGTTCCACTTATAATACCTGTAGGTACCATTGAGTATCATGGACCTCATTGTTCATATGGCTGCGATACTTTAATAGCGCAGGGGATTTTGGAAAGGCTGGAAAAAGAAAAGGATATGGTAATAGCACCACCTGTCTGGTATGGACCTTCCAGCTGGGCGGTAGCAGGTCCGGAAAAGGGTACGGTTCATGTGGATGTGGATATCTTTGAACAGAACATTTATCACATACTCAAATCCTTTCTGTATGGAGGATGGCAGAATATCTACCTGCTTATACATCATCAATATGAGCAGGAAACTCTGCTTCCTATGACTTTAAGCTGTATGAAGGCAGCTAAGAAGCTTACCTTCCAGTATCTGGAGGAAAAGCGAGGCATGGGATGGTGGGGTGACAACACCAATCAGGAGTTTTATGAGGAATTGGATGGGAATGATAATCCATGGGATTGGATTACCATACTACCTGTCATGAGCAGGGAAGTACAGGCTGCTACCGGTTATGACCATGCAGGTAAATATGAGTGCTCCATATTAAGTGCCTTATATCCCGAAACTGTAAAACTTGACCGTGTGAAAGACAGTAATGAATGGTTTATCCAGGAAGCTGTGGATTCTTCTCCGGAACTTGGGGAAGAAATGATAAAGCTTTGCCTGGCTGACCTTGTACAAAAAATTAAATAGTATTAATCGGAAAAACAAGAAATATTATACATAAAGGCAGGATAGATCATGACTGTAAGGCTGGTTGACATAGCAGAACACCTGGGTATTTCTGTATCTACAGTATCACGTGTTATAAATGGGAAAGACAGGGTAAAAGATGAGACAAGAAAAAGAGTGCTGGAAGCGGTCGAAGAGCTACAGTATCGTCCAAATGAAATTGCCAGAAGCCTGCGCTACCAAAACAGCATGACTATCGCTGTCATTGTTCCAGATCTATCCAATAATTTTTTCAATTTGCTTACAAAAGGGGCTGCTACGGCAGCTAAAGAAGACAACTACCTGACCATTTTGTGCAATAGCGACTATGATCAAAAAATGGAGCAGGAATATATGAATCTGTTGGTTCAAAAACAGGTTGACGGGGTTATTCTAGCAACTGTATGTAAGGAAAAGGATTATTTTGAAAATATAATCACCGATGATATGCCTGTGGTTTTTGTAGATAATCTGCCCGATGTAGATTTGGATTTCAATTATGTTACCATAGACAATGAAAGAGCTGCCTATGATTTAACTGCTCACTTGATTCAGCAAGGATATGAAGATATAGCTGTACTGACAGGCAGCCTGCATGAAACATCAGCAGTAAAAAGGCTGCAAGGCTGGGAGAATGCCATGAAGTCCCATGATATGACAATTAATCAACAATTCATTGGTGTTGGGGATTTCCGAATCGAAAGCGGCTACAATATGATGGCGTCTATGTTAAATCGTCGAAAAAGACCGGATGCCGTACTGGCTGCAAACAACTACCTGGCATATGGTGCTATAAGAGCTGCACAGGACAAGGGCCTGCTGATACCTGATGATTTGTATGTTGTATGTTTTGACGCGGTGGACAAAACAGGTTTAATAAATATAAACATTCCTTCAATAATTCAGCCTGCACAAAAAATAGGAGAAGTAGCTGCAGAGACTTTGGTGAAAAGAATCACAGACAAGAATTATACTCTTTATGACAATATCATCCTGGAACCCATTTTCAAGGGCTGATTGTTAATCTCGCAAGAAAATTACAAAAAGGCTGCAGCTTGACCTGCAGCCTTCCTATTTACAGAAAGAATGAAACCTATTTTACGGAAGCACACGAACTTTAATTACACCATCGATATCCAGTATGGATTGCAGTAGTTCAGATGGAGCCTCACCATCTATGTCAATAATAGTGTAAGCTGTATTGCCCTTGCTTTTATTCATCATATTGGCAATGTTTATATTGCTGTCAGCCAAATGTGAAGTGATCTGACTTACCATATTGGGGACATTCTGATGGGCAACTGTAATACGCAGATGTTCCAGCTTTGGCATCTCACAATGGGGAAAGTTCACCGAGTTTATGATATTTCCTGTTTCTATATAAGTTTGCAGTTGATTGGAAGCCATTAAAGCGCAATTGTCTTCAGACTCCGGTGTTGATGCACCCAGGTGGGGGATTGGTATTACATTCTCGTTATCCAGCATTTGTTCGTTGGGGAAATCAGTAGCGTAGACGCTAACGATGCCATCATCGACAGCTGCCAATAAATCTTCTGTGTTTACCAACTCTCCCCTGGAGAAATTCAGCAGGCGAGCACCTTTTTTCATTTTGGAGAAAGCCTTTTTGTCAATGTAATCATATGTCTCCGGGGTCAAAGGTATATGAATGCTGATATAATCTGATTCTGCCAGTAAGCTTTCCAGACTGTCAGCCCTATGAACAGCACGGGACAAGCTCCAGGCAGCTTTTACAGAAATGAAAGGATCGTATCCGGTTACATCCATGCCAATACCATGGGCATCATTGGCTACCAAGGCTCCAATCGCACCCAGACCAATCACGCCCAGCTTTTTTCCGGTAACTTCCGGACCTGTAAAAGCAGACTTGCCCTTTTCAATGAGCTTGGGTATATCATTTCCCTTATCTTTCAATGTTTTAACCCATTCAATACCTTCATATATTTTCCTGGAAGTCAGAAACAGAGATGCCAAAACCAATTCCTTTACCGCATTGGCATTTGCACCTGGTGTGTTAAAAACAACAATACCCTGCTTAGTGCATTTATCCAAAGGAATGTTATTGACACCAGCGCCGCATCGAGCGATACCCAAGAGCTTGGAAGGCAGCTCCATATCACGCATGTTGGCACTGCGAACCATAACACCATGTGCATTCTCCAAGTCTTCTGTTATTTGAAAAGTATCCGGTGTAAGTTGTGTATATATGATATCTGAAATATTGTTCAGCAGCTTAATATTATACATTGTTGAAAGCCTCCTAATAATGTTCAATCACTTGTTGTTCAATTCAAATTTCTTCATAAAGCCTACCAGAGCCTTTACTCCTTCAATTGGCATAGGGTTGTAGATACTGGCCCGCATACCGCCTACGGAACGATGTCCTGCCAGATTCACCAATCCTGCATCCCTGGCTTCCTTGATAAATTTCCGGTTAAGTTCTTCAGACGGAAGCAGGAAGGGTACATTCATCAAAGAACGGTCTTTCGGTACAACAGTACCATGGAACAGCTCGGATTCGTCTATAAAATTGTACAACAGACTTGCTTTTTCAATATTCAGTTTTTCCATTTCGGGAATACCGCCTTGTTTCCTTAACCAGCGGAACACCAACATAGCTATATATATGGCAAAAGTAGGGGGTGTATTGTACATGGAGTCGTTTTCTGAATGTATCTGATAGTTGAGCATGGTAGGTGTGTATTCCATGGCATTACCGATTAAGTCCTCACGTATAATAACCAGAGTTAAGCCGGCAGGTCCCACATTTTTTTGAGCACCGGCGTAGATTATGCCAAATTTTTGTACGTCATATACTTCGGAAAGAATACAGGAAGAGGCATCTGTTACCAGAGGAACTGAACCTGTATCCGGTAATTCTGTAAATCGGGTTCCATAAATGGTGTTATTCATTGTAATATGGAAGTAGTCTGCGTCTTTGGAAAACAGTGACTCGTCCAAATCGGGGATATAATTGAAGGTAGAATCTTCAGACGAAGCGACGACGTTGATAAAACCATAGCGTTTAGCTTCAGCAATTGCTTTCTTTGACCACATACCTGTATTCACATAATCTGCCTTCCTGCTGTCTGTGAATAAATTGAGGGGTACCATGGAAAACTGGGTGGAAGCACCACCTTGCAGAAACAGAACCTTGTAATTTTCGGGAATATCCATCAATTGTCGAAGCAAGCTTTCTGCTTCATTGTAGATATCCAAAAACATTTTGGTTCTATGGCTCATTTCCATGACTGACATTCCACATCCGTTGGCGTTGGTCATTTGATCTCCAGCTTCCTCCAATACGGTCAGTGGCAGTGCTGATGGACCTGCTGAAAAATTGTAAACCCTTTCCATTAGAAAAGCCTCCCTATTATATATAAAAAAATTAAAAAAAAAGTTCTATACTTCACTTATTATAAAAAAATCCAGGTTTCATTATACTATAATCATTTAGCTATTTAAAGTGTAAAAGCAATCTTTGCTTTTTTCTAGCCGATATATAGATCCTCAGATGGAAAATTTGGATCACTGGTAACATTGATACCCAGCTTGTGAAGAGCCGAATCATCTGCAGAAGCAAGGATATGAGTGGTATGCATTTCACAGCCGTTCAGCTCTTTAAGGCAGGACATTGCCAATTTGGCAGTTGGATTGGTGGTAGCACTTATCCCCAGAGAAATAAGTGTTTCTTCCAGATTCAACCTGGTATTTTTGTCATTCAGGATGTCTCTCTTCAGGCTTTGAATGGATTCAATTACATTTGGAGACAACAAGTGTATGTTATCCGGAATGCCTGCTATCATTTTTATCGCATTCAGAATTACACTGGAAGAAGAATTCATTAGCATGGAGCGTTTTCCCGTAGCCATCTCTCCATTTTTCAGTTCTATGGCTGATCCATATTTGCTGTCTTTGCCATTTTTTGATTTGTCTTTCATAACATTTCTGGCTGCCAATACAGGTTTGCGATCTACTTGAGCCAGTTTAAAGTCTTCCATAAACATTTCCACACGAGAGTAGCAATCCTTTTCTTCCAAACCTTTGACAAATTCGGTCCGGTACCAGAAGTACCGTCTGATTATTTCCTGCTTTGAAGCTTTCTGAACTATCCCATCATCTATAATGCCATATCCTGCACAATTTACCCCCATATCCGTTGGTGATTGATAGATGGATTCTGCAGCTGATACTCGCTCCAGGATTCGTTTCAGCACCGGAAAAATTTCAACATCGCGATTGTAGTTTACAGCAGTTTCTCCATAAGCTTCCAGATGAAAGGGATCGATTATATTGAGATCCTTCAAATCTGCTGTAGCAGCTTCATATGCCACATTTACAGGATGTTTCAGCGGCAGGTTCCAAATAGGGAAAGTTTCAAATTTGGCATACCCGCTTTTGATTCCCCTTTGACCATCATTATAAATTTGAGACAGACAGGTGGCCAGTTTACCGCTGCCGGGGCCTGGACCAGTCACTATTACCAGAGGTTTTTTTGTTTCAACATAGGCATTGCACCCAAATCCTTCCTCACTTAAAATGGCATTTACATCAGTAGGGTAACCGGGAGTAGGTCTATGTATATATGCTCTGACATTTCGTAATTCCAGATTGTTTTTAAACATACGAGCTGCAGGTTGATCCTTGTAGCGGGTAATGACCACTCCTGTAATATCCAAATCCCAGGAGCGCAGGTCATCAATAAGCTTTAGAGCATCCATTTCATATGTAATCCCAAAGTCAGCTCGAATTTTTCGCCGTTCGATGTCGCCGGCATGGATACAAAGGATAATCTCAGCCTGATCTTTCAGTTTGTGCAGCAAACGCACTTTCACATTTGGGTCATATCCAGGCAGCACTCTGGATGCGTGATGATCGAAAAAGAGCTTACCGCCAAATTCCAGGTAGAGCTTTTTGTTAAAGTGTTCGACACGTTTTAGAATTTCCTGTGTCTGTTCCTCGAGGTATTTACTGTTGTCAAAACCAGGGTGAAGCAAGATGAAAAACCTCCTATAATTCAAAAATCATTATGTATAACAGTCCTGATATACAATACCATATTATTCGAACATTTTCATGTTTTCAATAAAATTGTTTTTGGTCCTTCCATACCTCCTTTAACAAAAATTACAGTACGGC
>ENA-UOOM01003576-UOOM01003576.1-fermentation-metagenome-genome-assembly--contig:-NODE-3576-length-11128-cov-16.225323_pt1 | contig 11128 bp, 10 predicted proteins | sample MGYA00245781_ERZ724031 | MGnify/ENA primary metagenome ERZ724031 (study PRJEB28704, sample SAMN03018317) | fermentation metagenome | biome: anthropogenic terrestrial biome; feature: soil... | reverse complement strand
AATACGTCATCAGAATTATACTCTCAACGTGCATATCTTTGTCCCACAAAAGTTCCTGTACTTCCTGCCCGTCTTTATACACTGGGAAGTTAAAGGAAATAGCCTTTAGCGGCACTTCTGTTTCACCACGAGGGTATATCTGAATTTCTTTAATCAAGGAAGATACAAGAGCTTTCCGTTCTTCGTCATTAATTTTATCGTATACTTTTTCAAAATTAATCATTAGTTTATAAACATTATCCAAAGTAATTGCATCTCTCTCAACTGATTTTCGTCTTAATTTCGCATCCTCAATCTTGTCTTCTAACTCAACTATTATATCATACAGATCATTTAAGCGAATAGTCATATCATGTAACTTTCTCTCTCGATGTCTGGCATCTTCTGGTAGTGTGTCAATTTCATTTTCTAACCGGGATTTATTCAAATCTACCTCTCGGAGTTTTGATTCATAATTTTTTATTTCCTTATCAATTGTTGTAGTGTCAATTTGAGTACCTATTCTTGCTTTAACTTCCTTTGCAAATGTTTCATTACTGACCAATTCTCTAATCGCCTCAATTACAAGAGGTTCAATTGTTGTTTTCTTCAGCATTGCTTTATAAGTACAACTTCTACCTGTAACTGCTCGTTTACGGCTACATACATAATAATACACTTCTTTGTATGTACCGTCTTTATTTGTCCAGGCATGTTTATTGGTGTACATAGGTCCCTTACAGATAGGACATTTTAAAATACCTGATAATAAATGTACACGATCTTTACCTATTTTTGAAGGTTGCTTTATTCCTGTTTCTATACGCTTTTCTCGAACCTTATTCCACAATTCTTCACTTATTATAGCTTCATGTTTTCCATCAGCTAAAATATAATTTTCCTGCCAAGCTTGGCGATATTCATTTTTTGTACCCTTTATCTTTTCTCTTGCCCTTCTACCAAAAGCAATCTTTCCATAATAAATAGGGTTGTCTAAAATCTGCCTTACAAAACTGCCACTCCATTCTTTAAGTTTTCCATTCTGTCTTTGAATCTTTTCAATACCTTGAAAGTTAAGGTATTGTGCTACTCCACCATATCCCATATCTGTATTTGCAAATTTATCATATATTAGGCGAATAGCCTCGGCTTCCTTTTCTTGAATAAAAAGCATCTTATCCTTTAAATAATAACCATAGGGAGCAAATCCACCATTCCACCCACCTTGCCTTGCTTTTTCTTTACGTCCATTCATTGTCTGTTCAATGATATTTTCTCTTTCAATTTCAGCCACAGCAGAAAGAACTGATATTAGTAGCTTTCCACTTGTCTGTGATGAATCAATCCCTTCTTCTATACATATTAGGTTTATTCCATAAGATTGTATGAACTCTAAGGAGTTTAAAATATCAGACGCATTTCTTCCAAAGCGTGATAGTTTATATACTAATACATAATCTATCTGTAAACCATTTTCGATATCTGATAGCATCTTCTTAAAAGCAGGTCTAGCCTCAATGGACTTTCCTGATTTCCCTGCATCTTCATAAATATCTACCACTACCATTTCTTCTCTGTCTGCAAAGCGATTTAAACTGGTTAGCTGACCATCTAAACTAAATCCATCAACCTGCATCTCTGTACTGACACGAGGATATAAAACACATTTCATTCCACTTCTACTCATAATCAAAACCTCCTTTTATCTCGGTAAACAGATGGAAAATGTTCTATGTAATGTGCTGTGAAATTACACAGCACAATCTATTTCTTCTAAAATCTCAACTCCGTACTTTTCCACCACAGTTGCCAGTATGTTAATGAAAGTGTCATATTCTTTCGATTGAGAATATCTGGTTTCTTTTTTTGGAGCAAGATTTTTTATTATAGTCCCTTCTTGTATAGGTCTGATATTTTCCATCTGTAAACACCTCCGTGAATACGTACCTCCAGTATAAATAGGTTCTGACTTTATGTGAATTATGTCGATTCTCTTTTCAATCACATCTAATCCTAATATTTTGATAGAAAAAGATATAATTATAGGCTCTCCAATCCTAAACTGATTGAGAGAGCCTTATTGATAGATGCAACTTCTTCTTCACTTATTCTACCGACATATCTTTTTAAACGTCTTTTATCTATTGTAATGATCTGCTCCAGCAAAACCATTGATGGAACTGATAATGCAGAAGAGTTATTTAGTAGATAATGGGTAGGTAATCTAGCTTTGTAGTGAACCTTACCTGTGATTACTGCTACGATAACTGTTGGACTAAACTTATTACCTATATTATTTTGAATGATGAGGACTGGTCGGTATCCTCTCTGCTCTGAACCAATTCCATGATTTAGGCTGGCATAAAAATATCTCCACGCATAACGCAGTCACTCATGCTTTTTCATCTCCTTTCCAGCTAAACTCTTTCTTAAAAACTATATGGTTAAACGGACGACTGTTGGCACAGCTCCACGGGAATTGCACCCTTTCGACGGTCTGCCGAAACCCTACCCATTGCCTGCGACGCTTTTAACGCTCGGACTGTGGCTATAGGGGAGTATCATTGTCCCATTTATATGTCCTCGCCTACAAACTGCCATGTTTGTTTTGTGGCTTGATATTGTTCGCTCACTCTAAACAGAGGTCTTGGCGTATCAACCACTTAGCTCGATATAAATGGAATGTATCCGTTTTACTCTTATACTGCAAAGTCGTTGTCTGACTTGCTTTCTTTTTCAAGGAGCATTTGCCTAATAACTATGGTTAGGAAGTATGGAAAAGGGGGGGATATACTTCACCATAGATTTATCTATTAAGCCACATTAAAGGTTAAGATTTTGGTAATCAGTTTAGTTTCTAATCTGCGGCGTAATACATCATCTACACATAAATGCGGATTGCCACCTTCGTCGTAAAATGTCCTCATAGACAATGCAGCTATGTACCCTTCATAATGTTTCAGAACGGCATTGATAGCATCCACATCGCCACCAGAGGCTAATACGATAACAGGGTAGGAAAGCAAATGATTATTTCTTTTCTTGTTGCTCATAGATATCTACCTCCATAAATTTTTTTAACTTCTGTAGGGTACTCGTTCTTTGGTACTGAACAGTAGAACGTAGCATATTCAGCTTGTCCCCGATTTCTCGGTCAGACAATTCAAGAAAATAGGAAAGCAAGATAATGTCACGCTTGCGTTCTGGCAAGCCTTGTAATGCACCTGCAATAACATCATCTGTAACAATGACATCAAGACCTAAAACATTAAAAATCTGCTCGGTAACAAAGTATTTATCCTCTGTATAAAGCTGATCGATTTCTTTTGCAGACAACTCGGAAAAGGATACTTCTTTATCACGCTGACGTTTCAGTTCATCGTAATAATCCCTTGCCTCATGTTTCAGTACTTTTTTGCAAAAGCTATCAAAGGCATGTCGCTTGTCTTGCTCGTGGTTGTTAGATTTCACATTCTCACCCCCTTTCGGGTGGTGACTCCGCTGTTCCCCTTTCGCCACTATTACGGTGAGAATTGCAAAACTGCCAAACTTTTTAGAAACTTTTTGAAAAAAATTAAAAAAAGGCACAAAAATACCCGATTGAACAAATGTCAGCCGGGTATTGGGAACCACTACTTTTTTTATAAATTTGAAAGCTTGAAAACAATATATGATCACATCGAATTAACCTATCTTTCATGGAAATCATCCCTTTAATCTAATTAAATCCGCTACTTTAATATGTATTTCCTTTTCATCCAGCAAATAATGTAGCTTGTATCTAATATAATTATGTTGAGAGAAGTAAAAATTGGGACAAAATATTACATTGCAAAGCATTGTTTCTATTGGAAATATAAATACATCCCACTGGATTATTCTTATATTCTCTAATGGAATATATAATTATTCTATTGGGAATTAGAAGGGATGTGTGTTAAAATAAGCAAAGAAGAATTAGCACTTCTTATTGGCAATAATATAAGAAAATATCGTTTAAAGCAGAATCTTACTCAAGAACAACTGGCAGAAAAAGTAGGTATAAGCACCTCATTTTATGCCAACTTGGAGCGTAGCAAAAAGTCTATGAGTATTAAGACTTTAAGAGATCTATCCGATGCATTAGAAGTAAGTGTTGACTTTATTTTATATGAGAATAATACGAGAAATCACATAAGAAATATAGAAGTGCTCTTGAATAATAAACCCGAATCTTTTATAATTTCCATGGAAAAAGTGATTAGAGTCTGTACTGCTGAATTTTCAGATACTGATACTAAAAACATATAGCAAAAACCATCAATCAGGGGGGTGGTGTAAAAATGGGGCTTGATGATAATCAACAAAGGTTTATCGAAAAATTATATAAAGAAATGTATTATCCCTTATCTACTTATGCTCTAAATGCATTGAGTAACGATTCACTGGCTGAAGAAGCGGTTCAAGATACATTCAGAATTGCTTGTGCAAAAGTTGACGATATTAAATCTAGCGAAAATCCAAATGGATGGCTATTTAATACTCTAAAATATGTTATTAAGAATATGATTCGTAGCAGGGCACGCCTCACTAACATGATAATATCTTCCTTTGACTTTGATGAAAACATTGATGTAAAGGATTCAGATACATCAGATATTGACCTTCTTTATTCTGATATAGTCGATAGTTCAGAATATAAATTACTTAAAAGGATTGCTTTAGACAAATATACAATGTTAGAGGCAGTACAAGAACTTGGTATATCAGTAGAAGCATGTAAAAAACGTGTGCAACGTGCAAAGAAAAAATTGAAAGGTCATCTTGAAAAAAATAAATGATTTCAAATGTCCCCAAAACCTTATACGGGTACATATATCTAAAGAAAGGAGTTATGTTGATGTCTGAATCTAACGAAAATAATCATCAAAAGTACTCAATATATGACAACATGAGCACAGAAGTTCTGGAAGAAATTCTCCGTGCAGACTCTCAATTACAAAATGATAAGGATTCTGACATGGATACTATTTTATATATTATGGAGGTGATTGCAAAGCGAGAAAAAGAACAACCAACAGGAAAATTTACTGACATTCACACTGCATGGACATCATTTAGTGAAAATTATTTACCTTATCTTGAAAATGATAAATCTCTTTATGATGATGAAGATATTAAAGATGAAACAGGCATCAAACAAATACCTTTATATAACTCCTCAACATCACGAAAAAGCAGACTACAATTGAGAACTGCTTGCATAGTAGCAATCATAACTGTAATGTTATTCGTTGGGACCGTAACTGCAAACGCATTGGGTTTTGATATATGGGAAGCTGTCGCAAAGTGGACAAAAGATACTTTTAGTTTTTCAAATGTGATTATCAATACACAATCACCGGATGATTTGCAGAAAACCCTTGATAAGTATAATATAAACACTAAAGTTGCTCCTAAGTGGCTACCAGAAGGGTATTCATTTAAAAGCGTTGATGTTGCAGAAAGTCCACTTCGTACAATTGTTAATTCAATTTACTCAAATAAGGACGATGAAATTTTAGTTACTATAATTTCATTAGCAGTTCCGTCTGCCAGCACATATGAAAAAGACAGTAGCAACGTTATCAAATATAATGCTGATGGTATTGAACATTACATTATGACAAACTTAGAGAGAACAAAAGTGGTATGGATGACAGGCAATTACGAATGTTCCATCACTGGAAATTTTTCAGTTGAAGAAGCTGAAAAAATAATTGATTCAATTTATGGGAGGTAACAATGAAAAGGAAAACACAAAGAACAATTTCTATTGTTTTAACATTAATTCTTTGCACCGTTTCATCTGCTTTTGCCGCAGATTTTAGCATTCAAGCAAGTGAATATTTGGATCGGTATTATGCTTATATTTATCCTGAAGGGGATGGAGATCTTTCAATATGGTTTGATATAACAGCTACTGGGAAGATGGATGAAGTTGGTGCATTAAGCATACGCTTGCAGCAAAAATCTGATGCATCCTCAACATGGAAAACTGTAAAAACGTTTAGCCATACAAATTATTCCAATATGCTTGTCAATGATAAGACTTTTTATGCTTCCAGTGTCGATTATTCTGGAACAAAAGGATCTTCATATAGGGCTTATGTAACAGTTTGGGCGGGTAAAAATGGAGACGGAGATTCGCGGGAAATACTTACGAACATAGTTGTAGCAAAATAATATAACTACATTAAATTCAAAGAAAACATCAGTGTTCATCATATTTTAGATGAGTGCTGATGTCTTGTCATGATAATGAAAAAAATTATTCCCTTTTGATTGTTTATTATATATAATGAATGGACTATTATAAATACTTTACTGATTATCATTACCATAAGGTTTAATATATTCACAATTTACTTCAACTTTTATAATCCCTATATCCATCATTAGCCTTATAAAGGCATATTATCTGATGTAATTGATACCCTTCTGATATCAGCATCCCACTTAACCTCGCAATCAAGTGCTTCAGAGACAAATCGGAGTGGAACGAGCGTACGATTGTTTTCAATTATTGCAGATGCATCCAGCGTAACAGCCTCACCATTGATAAAAGCGGCATTACTCCCTATGCTTAGTTCAATTTTAGTATTTCCCTTAATTGCAGTGACTTTTCTTGATTGATTATCCCAAGATACATCTGAACCTAAAGCTTCAAATATCTTTCTCATAGGAACCATAGTTCTGTCGTTTACTATCTTCGGTTCAGCATCAAAATAAAGGTCAAGACCGTCAAGATATACGGTGATGGGTCTTTCAAAAGACGGCTTCCTCGTTGCAGCATCAGCGGGAAGTGTGAGAATGCCAAGTCTGCCATTGCTGCCGTTGTAGTCACGTATTTTTACTATGCACGAATCTTTATTGATCATTTCTATACTATCAAATATAAATGGAACAACCTCTTCCCCGTATCTATTTATCATCCCATATAGCGATGTTCCGTATTGCATGGCAACAGCAACGCCTTCTTTAAATTCTGAAATATTTGTATATGAAAAATCCGTCAGCCTGTTACCTTCACCATCCAAAATAGCCTCCATGTAACTTGGGGCACCAAACCATTCAACTAATCCTCTGTCAGGTTCATGTTGGGCTATTAATGCATCACCCTGCCTCTTAACGGGATAATTTTTATGCTCAGTAAGCTTTTTACCAGTTTTGTCTATAATGTAATAATTATACTCACCATCTATAATTTCGGTAACATTGGCCATACCCTTATAAAAATTTGATGCGGAATCATATTGATATGGGATCACTATCTCGCCTTGTTTATCTACATAGCCGTACTTTCCGTTAACAAACACAGGTGCAAGGTTTTCACTGAACTTTCCAGGATAATCAAATATAAACGGAGTAATGTTTTCAGCCTTGATATTTACATATCCCCATTTGCCGTCTTCAGACAATGCAATAATTTCGTTATCACAAACAATGGCGTTTTCATATATAATAGGAATCACCACAGCTGCTTGGTTGTTTACTACTCCAAATTTCCCATCTTTTTCAACAACCATCAATTTTTCAAAGTCATTGATTCCATGAACCCCTATATTGCTATATATCATCCCACTTATTTCTTTGCCAGAATTGTCAAAAAAACCGTATAAGCCATTTTTGCGTGCCCAGATTAAACTACTCTCATTGTTAAAGACCGCATCATAATTGCAAGGCAGTATCTCATGCCCTAATTTATTAATCAGACCGAATTTCCCGTTTGTTTCAGTTTGGGCAAATCCATTATGGAAAGCCTGAACATGATCATAATCGCTTACGTCAAGTATCTCCTTACCTGCTTTGTCAATAAATATTTTTTTGCTGTCTGTTCGGACATAACATAATCCATCTGAAAACCATCCTGTCTCGTCGTATATGATAGATGTTACCATTTCGCCTACCTCATCCACGATTCCATATTTAAAAGTATTGTCATCCAAGGTAACCTGAATCACGCCAAGCCCTTCGCTAAATAGATAATTAGTGTCAATACTTTTATAGCTCATTTTTGGTTCAATCCATTTTACTGAGAGTCCAGATTCCTTAACGAGCGTTTGTCCCTCAGTTTGTGCAAATGTAACCATAGGCGTAAAGACAAGCGAAATAAGCATAAGTGTTATTACTGATCTAAATATTTTTTTCAAATCTAACATAAAAACCTCCTTTTAAAACAAAATTTATATTTCTGTGATGCTGATTCAACACAAGCCTTAAAGTCTTGACCGCATAAATTTAAGCAGTCAAGGCTTCTTGGACAAATTACTGAAATTTATAATTAATTATATAATTATAATGGTCTACAGTCAAGACTGAACAAGTTTGTTGATCCCGAAGTTGGTGTACCTCCGTATCTCATTTGCTGCCAAGTAGGCATAGAACCTGAAGTGTATGGATCAAGCTTTGGGGTTCCAGTAGTTGTCGTACTGTTGGAATCCAAACTATACTGCGTTGTTCCACCTGAATGTCTCAACAATTTTACTTCCTTAAATGTTAAATCACCCATATAGACAGTTTGCGTGTTTGTTATATTACTTGATGACCACAAATCAGTAAAGGTAGTCAAACTCGATGCGATAGTCATCTCTTTCCAGAACTTAACTCCATTTTGAAATTTGTTTTGCCACATACCTGTAGCAAAATTCGCAGACAATGATTTACCAAAACCACTGACGGTAACCTTTCCTGTAGTGCTCGTCAAATAAATAAGCTCAACCGTCAGAGTTGAAGTGCCACTAGCGCTAAATGCGCTTGTCTCATACCACGTTGATCCACCCGATTTTGGTTCTAATGCCGTTCCACCATTAAGAATAAGCTTATATTTTCCGCCACCATAGACTTGGATACCCGCATCAAAGTTACCAGCACTATTATGACATCCAAACATAGCATACGAAACAAAAGTAGGTGTTCCGCTTCCCAGCATAACGCTATTAGTTGGCAGAGTGACATCGCCCCATGCCTTATATCCATCAGTAAAAGTTGCTTTCTTTTCATGAAAAATTATTCCACCCATATTCATAATCCTCCTTTGTCATATGTAGTATCAAAATTTCACTAAAAATTCATATGCAATATCACAATAATTTTTGCATTATCTTTTTAAAATCGTCTTAAAAATCGATTTTGCTGTGTAAATTGTCTCATTTCGTATTTAATATATACCTATTGATATTCACTCCATTCTAATTTCTTCCTTCTACAGAGATATTCACTGTTTCTGTTACCCCATTCGTTGTCACTTTTGAAGTTAAACTAAGGCTATATATATATATCCTCTTGCGACAGCATTCGTTGCAAAAAGCGATATCGATTCTTCTTTTGAACTTATGCTCCAAGAGTTCTCAAGTGACTATCCAAAGAGACCCTTGTACTCTAATGTTAATGTTGCAGATATGTTTGAAGTAATAGAGACTCCGTTAATTATACCTACACCTTGAACCACATTTTTTTGGCAATGTTTCTGCAAATACAGGAATATTTTGGTTTATAAATATCATTCCTATTAAGAGAAAAGTTGCCACCATTTTAATTTTCATTGGTATCGCATCTTTTCAATATAAATCTAAATACTAAAAAATGCGAACTGTAGGATTGATAGAGGTAATATTTTGCTTTTCTAAATAAATGTACTCCCATCCCAATACCAACAAATACAAATAACTGAAATAATGATTAAATATTTTTATTCCATTGATCACTTCCTTTCTTTTCTTGAACACTATTCGAATATGTGTGTCTTTAGCACATAGTTGATATGTGCTTTCATTATATATATGTATTCGAACTGCAAAAAAGGGACAAGTTTTGACAAGTTTTTAAACTTTTCGTAGTTTATCAGGAATTTACGATAAATGCGTCAAACACATACCCGGTATCACAGATAATAGGTATAACCATGCCAATAACAATTTCTACCTAAATCAATAATTTAAAATTATTTATATATTGATTATATTACTTATATCGGCTTTGACAGCTTGCAGTATTAACAATAAAATTAAAGATACTGACAATAACGATGCTGATAATAATGTTGCAGAAGATGACAATACAAACAAAGAGATTATTACAGATAATGATGATTCTGACGAAAATTCGGAAGAGCCATTTGAGCCTATTGTAATTAACACGGATATTCCCCCAACCTACAGTATAGTTGAGGATTCAGTGAGAAAATTGGCAGGCAATTCTTATACTTTTTATAATTTGAATTGGTCCACTTTGAAATTGTCGCCTCTTGACGAAATATACCATGCAGGTGCCTATTTTATTTCTATTCCTGAATATTTAGAGTTTAATATAGATACTTCGTTTTCAATTATCCCTTGGGATAATTTATCTAATTTTCCCGGGCTGCCTCCATCCTCCTTTGTAGAATTAGCATTGAAAGCAGAGAAGCTCGGTACTTATGATGCGGAAAATATTATACGAAGTAATGGGAATAGGGTATATAAAATATCTGATACGGAATATTTATTTTTACAAGGGGAAATTTTTCCTGATGGTTATTTGGGTTATTGTTCCGTCTTAGTATTGAGTTTTACTACCATTCCTACTTCCGAAGATTTGGATGTTATGTGTAACAGTTATTTAGCTTCCCTTGACAGAGATGGTGATTTATGGAGAGTGGATTTAGATCGTAATTCTTTATATTATGCTATATATAGTGAGTTATTAGGGTGTTATCCAAAAAACCATATTGCAATCTATTGTCCCAGATATCCTTTAGATTCATGGGATGAGTTTAAAATGACTATTACAGATTCTACGAACAATATTTTTGATGATCTAATTACATTAACTGATTTTCCGAAGGTAGATTTCGAGGAATATATTTCAGAAAATGAATATGTACCATATACCTTAAACTATCGCCGTGTTAATGAAGAAGATGAATATCCACAAATATATTATTATAGGATATATCAGATTGCTGAAAACAGATACCTTCACTTTTACTTTTCTAATTCAAGAGGTATCGGAGATATGTATAGTCAAGGATTTTTAAATAATAAATAAAGACAAGGTTCCCAATAATAGGCAAAGGCGAGGAAGGCAGAGACAGCAGAGGGATGTTTTGTTTGCCATTAAATAAAGTAAAAAAAGCATCTTTGAGACAGAA
>ENA-UOOM01003574-UOOM01003574.1-fermentation-metagenome-genome-assembly--contig:-NODE-3574-length-11137-cov-19.203664_pt1 | contig 11137 bp, 9 predicted proteins | sample MGYA00245781_ERZ724031 | MGnify/ENA primary metagenome ERZ724031 (study PRJEB28704, sample SAMN03018317) | fermentation metagenome | biome: anthropogenic terrestrial biome; feature: soil; material... | reverse complement strand
TTTAATGATATCAATGATTTTCTGCACAATACTTGAATTAAAATATCACCTAATAGTTAATTTACACAATATACTTTGGTAAATATATCCGAATCAATATATATTTACGAACGTTTTTTTCATTTTTCCTGTAAAGATGTAATCTTTTTCCGAATTATTTATAATACTCCTCCCACACCACTTTCTTGTCGGTTTTGGCAGAAACTTTTGCAGCTTCGAGAATCTTCACCACGATCTCGTTGTTCGGCAAAGCCGAGAGATCGTACGGTTGAGGTTTTATATTGCCGCGAACAACATTGGCAAGGTAGGAAAAAGCATCGTTTTGGTTATCGTTCAATGCAGGAGCCACGATATCGACCGCTACTTTTTCACCGGTTCTGCGAACCGTCATATTCGAGCCGTCCTTGCAAAAAATATATCCAGATTGTCCATAAAGTTGCATATCCTTGCGGTTGTAAGGCCAGTCCCACGATGCCTGAATCACCACCTGAGCCTTGGGATATTGCACAATAATGGTGGCCTCGTCGTCCACTTTCGGATAAACCTGCGGTTTGTTGGTATGGGTAATGGCAGTAACGGAAACGGGTGTTTCGCCCTTCATCAGCCATGTGGAAATGTTGGCTCCGTAGCAACCGAAATCGTTCAGCGCTCCGGCGCCGTTCAACACCGGATCAGTCAGCCAGGCGAGGAACTCTTTGCTACAACCGATCTCTACCGGCCCTTGATGCCCGGTGTGAAACTCAATTTTCCGGATTTCCCCGATTTTCTTTTCCTCGTTAGCAATCCTGTACGCCTCAGCGTTGCTTCCGTACCACGTGGTTTCGTAGTTGGTCAATAGATGAATGTTGTGTTTTTTGGCGAGTGCAGCCATTTTATCGGCGTGAGCCGCACTCACAGCGAGCGGTTTTTCGACCATCACGTGAATGCCTTTGGGAGCGCATTTTTCCACCACTTCCAGATGGCCGAAAATATCGTTGTATGCCATTACTGCCTCGGGTTTAGTTTTTCGAAGCATCTCGTCAAGGCTCGAATAGACGATTTTCTTGTCGAAACCGTAACGTTTTGCCAGTCTTTCCACCAACTCCTTGTTCGGTTCGGCAATGCCCATGATAACGATATCGCCTTTGTCTTTCCGACCCAAAAGGCCGTGAATATGGTCGTGCGTCAATCCTGCCACGCCGATCCGTACTGGTTTTTGCTGCGCAAAAGCCACAACAGGCAGTATAGCTGTACTGAGCGCAAGTATAAGTTTTATGACTGATTTAATCATGATAATTAAGTATTTAGTTTAAAACAATTTTCCCTGTTCATCGGCCATTTTAGGAACATGTAAATTGAGATTGAGCCTTTTGTTAAGCTTTTCTATCAGATACGCCGAAAAAAGCGGTGACGATTTTTCAACATTTTGATGGACAAAATAATACAACTGTTTCAATCCTGAATCTTTCCATTTGACGATACGCTCAATCCAGTCATCCATCCGGCTGTAGTCTATTTCATCCACATTACAGCCTACAAAACGAATGAAAGCCGTTGGAGTTGTTAGCCGCATATGCATCATATCGCGCCGGCCGGCAGTATCCACAATTACATTGGCGGTGTTGTGCGCCTGTAAAAATTCGCAATACTCGTTCCACACCTTTTCATCGGAAAACCAATCCTTGCTGCGCACTTCCACCGCCAATGGGATGACTTTCGGGAAATCCGCCACAAAAGCTTTCAGCTTGTCGAAACCTTTTAACCCAAAATTCTCGTGCAGTTGTAAAAAACACATTCCCAGCTTTTCTTCGAAATAAGAGACAGCATCGCAATAGATTTCTGTTAATTCTTCCACGTTGTCCAATCGGCGCATGTGGCTGATGGATTGTGTGATTTTCGGGAAAAACTTGAATCCTTCCGGTGTTTTATCTTTCCATTTTACTACCTGTTCTGCCTTCGGCATATTGTAAAATACTGAATTCATTTCGATAGAATTAAACTGGCGGGAGTAATAGGTCAATTCATCTTTTGTTCCTTTAGGGTAAAAATCTTTCAGATCGGTCTTGTTCCATTTAGCACAACCGATATATACTTCGAACTCTGTGTCCGGAGAGTTTTTCAACACGTTGGCGGTAGCTGGATTATCGACTGGAATGGTAAAATCTATGCTTGAAGGGTCTTCTGCTTTTCCGTATTTCATTTGTCTTGAGTATTTGAGTCTGAGTAAATTATAGTTTCAGTTATCTGTATTCGGGAATCTTTTTCGGGATTGAGCCACTTGAAGGTGACGTTGTGATCGGCTTTTGGAAGCTGATATTTCCAGGTGATATCGTTTCGGCGGGTTATATATGACGCCGGAAGTTGAGCAACCTCACTCAGCGCTCCGTCGATATATACTTCGAGTTGAGCGACATACGCCGGGTTTCCGGATTGCACGTGGCCTTTCACAACAATCCCCGTTCCGTTAAAAGTGAGAGAATCCACTTCTGTAACGGATTTGTTAACAGCCGTTTTCTTGACTGGGAACAATCCTTCGAACGATTTTTCGTATCGCACGGGAACGGGTTGCTGGTAAGCAATTGTCACCTCATTGTCTGTGACTTTTCCGTTATTTCGTCCGACAAGTTGTAATGCGTGATTAAGGCTCATGCGATATGCGTCGTTTAACGAAATGGTGGTGTAAGCAAAATCCATATCTTCCACTTCTTTCAGGTTATCCATCCACTTAGCGGGAATATTACCGTAACCCATCATCGTGCCGAGAATTCCTGCTGCCGAAGCGGGGTTGCAGTCAGAGTCCTGCCCACATCGGGTAGCGATATCCATCGTTTTGAAGAAATCACCTTCGCCGTAAAGCAATCCGATAATAATGTAAGCGCTGTTGATGAGCGCATCGATATTAAATGGTGAAAAAACGCCGTCGGGACAACCGATATCCTGGCTCCACTTGCATTCACACTCAAACCATGTCTGTTTCCAATCATCAGGATATTGCTTGTGCCAGCCAATAACATCGTTCATCGCTTTATAAAATGAACTTTCAACCGGAATCGTTTTTAGCGCTTCGGTAACGATAAATTCGATATCGTCCGAAACAAACGCGAGGGAATACATGGCGCCGACATAGACTCCTCCGTACCAGCCATCGCCGTAATTCATAATATGGCCGATTTTGTCGGAAATTTCGGATGCGGTGTTAGGCATTCCGGGAGTCATCAGACCGGCGTAATCTGCTTCTATTTGATAGTCAATATCATCGGCGTGAGGGTTGTTCAGCCAGTGTCCCGATTCGGGAGGCATGATGCCCTGAAGAATATTATAACGTGCCGATTGATTGGCGTGCCAAAGTGTGTAACCTGCAGTTGCAAATGCCATGGCAAATGAATCCACCGGCGCATCCAATCCAAGTCTTTCAAACACATCCACAAAAGTCAAGTCCATGTAAATATCGTCGTACAGCCCGGGAACATTCTCGTACCACCATTTCATATTCCCCTTTTCCCAGTCGATGGGCACGTAATCGTGGATCATTCCTCCCTGATACCTGAACTCGGTAGGGCCGCCATATGTACATCCGATAGCCTGTCCGGCCCAGCCCCCTTTTATTTTGTCCATAAGTGTTTCTTTTGAAAGAGTCACTTCCGAAGGAATTTTCTTTTCTTGCTTTTTAGATTCGTTGCAGGAAATCAGCAGTAACCCGGCAATAAGCAAAATCGGATACAATGGAGTGTGTTTCATAGTAGTGCTGTTAATCGTTATTGATATATCTTACAAAAGCGATACTGCTGCCATCGGGTGACCAGCTATGCACGTTGATGGTTCCCTGTCCGCCGTAAAAAACCGGCGTGAGATCACGAACTTCCTTGGTTTCTACATCCAGTAAACGAAGTTTTACGTCTTTACCAAACGGGTGTCCACCTTTTTGGTCTTCCATGTAGGCGATATAAGCTGCGCTTTTGTTATCAGGGGATGGGTGGGGGAACCAGTTATCGTAGTCGTCGAACGTGAGTTGTGTTTGCTCGCTTCCATCGGGGCGCATCCGGTAAACATGCATTCTACCCGTGCGGTGACTGTTGAAATAAATCCACTGGCCGTCATAACTGTATTCCGGGCCGTCATCTAAGCCGTCGGTATCAGTCAATTGGATTTCTTCACCGGTGATAGCGTGTGCCTTGTATACATCCCATTGTCCGTCGCGCATGGCGCAGTATGCGACCCACTTGTTATCGGGACTGACACCGTGCCAGTAACTGGGATTTTTTGTCGTAATTAATCGGGGAACGCCACCGATTGCGGGAAGAATAAAGATGCGCGAACTTCCTCCCGATGAGGTTACTCTAGGATCATTGTGGCTTACGATCAGCCATCTTCCGTCGAAAGTGAGTCCGTGATCGTTGTTGCATCTGTCGGCGAAGCCGGTATCGATAATGCCGAGTTTCTTACCTTTTACCGATACTTTTTCTAATTTCCCATCTGAATTAATGATCAGAAACTTTCCGTCTCTCGACCAGTTAGGCGCTTCGAAATGTCGTTTTTCACGCAGAATGACTTTTTCTTTTCCGGTTTTTACATTCAGTAAAACCAATTCGCTTTCCAAATTTTTTGGAACTTGCGATAAAACAGAAAATGAACAGAGTGTGCACAGAAAAAGTAAATAAAAGTGCTTCATAGTTCTTTAAATTTATATTAAACTCCTGTTGTTATCTTCCAAACGGCTTCCACCCAATCATCAGAATCGTTGAGCGATGGAACAAAAACAAACTTTTCCCCTCCGGCTTTCAAAAATAATTCGCGAGCCTCAATATCGATATCAAATAAAGTTTCCATATTATCTATCGGAAAACCGGGAGCAATAATCGCTACTTTTTTCCATCCAAGACCGGGTAAATCGGAAATATCCGTATCTAAAAATGGTTTAAGCCAATTTCTGCCGCGTTGTGATGCATACAGCAAAAGTGTGTATTGTGATTCAATGTTGAGTTTTTTGCAAAACAGCCGATTGGTTTCTTTCAGTTGATACACGTAATCGAACTCTCTTCCTTTTTCCCATGCTGACTCTACCTGATTTACGGGCAGACTGTGATAACTGAAAACTAATTTGTCGATATCCTTCAGATAAGGTTCGGCATGTTTGGTGAGGGCGTTTATAAATGCCGGATGATCGAAATAAGGTTTCACTATTTTTAATCGATATGAATGCGGACGCTTGTAAAAGATCCGTCCAACTTCATCTATGGAAGTTTGTGTAGTAGATTGCGCATAATGCGGATATAACGGAAATACAATTACCTCGTGCAGAAGCGGACATTTCTTTTCCAGATCCTTCAGTGCCTGTTCAATCGATGGCTCGCCGTAACGCATGGCAATTTCTACAGGAATATTTTTCTTTTCTTCCAGAGACCGAGCTAGTTTCTGCATAAAATAAAGAATGGGAGAGATTATGGGTTCATCTTTCCGCCAGATCAGTTTGTATTTTTCAAAAGATTTGCTGCAAGATGCCGGAGCAATGATCCTTCTTGCAAGAAGAGCAGAAAGCCATTCAGATTTACCCATTACCAGTGGATCGCTTAACATATCTCCGATGAATTTCTTTACATCTGCTTTGTTGCAATCAGCCGGAGTTCCCACATTTATAAATAAAATTCCACGCATAACAATTGCTGTTTGTCCTTTGTGATAATCTATTTTATATATGTTTCCAGTAACTTTGACGTTTCACTGGGTATGATCAGTGTTGATTGAGTATCAGCCGGAAGCAGGATCGTCTCTCCTTGTTCAATAAATATCGAATTTCCTTTGTTGTCTTTGAGCGTGTAATGTCCCTGCATACAAATATAGATAACAAATGAGTCGAGATTCTCGTAATGACGCGCTATTGGAATGTCCATTTCAAGCAGATTGGTTGTGAAATACTCACAGGTAACCAGTTCTACCGGATGGTTCATTTGAGGAGAATACTCTGTTTGATAATTATTATATACCTTGTAATCAATAGCATCTTTTGCTAACTCTGTGTGTAATTCGCGTGAGTTTCCCTGTGCATCTTTACGGTTGTAATCGTAAATCCGATACGTGATGTTGGACGTTTGCTGAATCTCTGCAATAAAGCATCCGGCGCCGATAGCGTGAACCCGGCCTGCGGGCAGAAAAAATACATCGCCCGGTGTTACATTATATTTTTGAAGTTTATCGGTAAGAGTATTATTTTTTACTGTTTCTATATATTCATCGGCAGTCATGGGCGATGCAAAGCCAGTATAGAGAAATGCATCAGGAGTACTTTTAACTACGTACCACATTTCTGTTTTTCCAAAAGAGTTGTGCCGTTCTTTCGCGAGCTCATCGTTTGGATGTACTTGAATGGAAAGATCATCGCGGGCATCAATGAATTTTATAAGAAGAGGAAAAGTATTACCGAATTTATTGTATACTTTCTTGCCGATCAATTGTTCTTTATGTTTGCTCAACAGTTCATCGAGCGATTTCCCTGCCAATTCTCCGTTTGAAACAACTGATACGTTGTCTTCAACACCCGATATTTCCCAGCTTTCGCCAATTCCATCTTGTCGCGGGGATATGTTTTTAAATTCGCTGATATCGGAACCACCCCAAATAACAGATTTGAGGATGGGTTGGAATTTAAAGGGATATAGCGCTCCTAAATCCTCTAAAGGGGATTCGATAGGGTAAGTATTATTGTTTGTTGTCATTTTCTCTTTTTGTTATGAATAAAGCATTTTTAATGCCTAGGTCTCCTCATGTCCGCTGACAGACAGGCTTTATAGGCTTTAGCGGTTTGTGATTTTTTTTAAGACAATTGCAGATCGGGCAGGCAAATAAGTTTTCAGCCAGCCCTTTCCGTCTTTTGCGTATAGCGGGTCGTGATGCGTGAAATGGTGAACGGTATCGTCGTTCAGTCCAAACCCTCCGAATTTTGTGTCATCGGTATCGAGGATGATGCTGTATTCGCCTTTCGGAACCAGCATGCCGTAATCACTAAATGATTTTTCGGGATGGAAATTGAAGATGAATAACAGTTCCTTACGCATATATGCCAGTATGTTATCGCCATCTTTATCCCAGATTTTCACAATAGGCGTAGCCTGAAAATCAGGAACGGATTTGATAAGTTCGATCATGGCCTGATCGAAGTCACCCAGATAGTGATACTTAAGGTTCTGATCGTCGGCTAAATTCCATTGACGTCTGGCGTATTTGTAGGACCAGTTATTCCCTTCCCGGGGGAAATCAATCCATTCGGGATGGCCGAATTCGTTACCCATAAAATTCAGATAACCACCGTTAATGGTAGTTGCTGTTACCAATCGGATCATTTTGTGCAGCGCAATTCCGCGGTCAACCATAAATGAACTGCTCATTAGTTTCGACATAAACCAATACATGTCGGCATCTATCAGTCTGAAAATAATTGTTTTGTCGCCAACTAATGCCTGGTCGTGGCTTTCTACATACGATATGGTTTTTTCATCGGCGCGACGATTCGTCGTTTCCCACCAAATAGCTGTGGGATGCCAGTCTTCGTCTTTTCGTTCCTTTATGATTTTTATCCAAAAATCGGGAATATTCATTGCCATACGATAATCAAAGCCGTAACCTCCCGATTTTATATCCAGCGCCAAGCCCGGCATACCACTCACTTCTTCGGCAACGGTTATTGCATTTGGATTCACTTCGTGAATGAGTTTATTGGCTAATGTCAGGTAACAGATAGCGTCAGGATCTTGTCTGTCATTGTAATAGTCGTCGTATTGTGTGAAACTTTCTTCCAACCCGTGACTGTAATATAACATAGACGTTACTCCATCGAAACGAAAGCCATCAAAATTATACTCTTCCATCCAGTATTTGCAGTTTGAAAGCAGAAAATGCACTACTTCATTTTTCCCGTAATCGAAGCAGAGAGAGTCCCACGCAGGATGGTTTCTGCGATTAGGATCGCTTGGGAAATACTGGTCGTAAGAACCGTCGAGTCGGGCAATCCCTTCCAACTCGTTTTTTACAGCGTGCGAATGCACTATGTCCATAATTACCGCAATTCCCATTTCGTGTGCTGCGTCAACCAAATGGCGAAGTTCGTCGGGTGTACCACTTCGCGAAGATGGAGCAAAAAAATTGGAAACATGATAACCAAAAGAACCATAGTAGGGATGTTCCTGAATCGCCATCAGTTGGATTGCATTGTACCCATTTTTTTTGATTCGTGGTAAGATATTCTCTCTGAATTCATTGTACGTACCCACTTTTTCTTCAGCGGTTCCCATTCCAACATGACATTCGTAAATTAGTAATGGTGATGTATCGGGTATAAAGTTTTTTATTTTGAATTTGTACGGAATTTCAGGATCCCAGACCTGAGCACTGAATATGTGTGTCTGTGAGTCTTGCACAACTCGCCGGCACCAGGCGGGAATTCTTTCGCCACTTCCGCCATCCCAGCTGATTATAAGCTTATATAAATCCTGATGCTGAATACGTTCCAACGGAATCTTTACTTCCCAAACTCCGTTTTCGATTCGTTTTAACCGATACGATTCCATTCGTTGCCAGTTGTTGAATGTTCCGACAAGAAAAATCTCGGTAGCATTCGGCGCCCATTCACGAAAAATCCACCCGTCAACTGTTTTGTGCAGACCAAAATATAAGTATCCGGTAGCAAAGTCCGATAATGTGATTTTCCCGTTTTGCGTCAACTCCTTTTCTTTTTTCAAAAACTGATTATTCCGGTCTTCAATTTTTTGTTTGAAAGGTTCAAGCCAGGGATCATTTTTTATGATATTCAACATGAATTATACAAATTAAAGGTTTATAATACAGCAACTTTAATGATGATCTTCTTAGTAATACCCTCACCAATGAGCGGAGCATGAGCATCTTCGGGAGAGAAAATAATAAACTCGCCGGGAAGTACTTTTATAAAAGCAGATGGTTTATCGTTGAACAGTTGAAAATCGTTTTGGCTGCTGTATTCTTCTATGGGCTCTTTCAAATTACTCAAAGACTTCCATCCAAAGGTTTCTTCTTTGGCAACAGGGATTTGTATATCGATATATTTCTTGTGAATTTCCAATTTTGCTTCTGTGTCGTTTATCAGAGCAGGTTCAACTATCGATGCTTTAAGATACATTCCTTCAATTTCTTCAGAACCGTTTGCAAGATTGTCCATATCTAAGTTAATGATATAATCGAAAGCCTTTTCAAACAAAGGATGCAAACCAAAATAATTGGGAGCGTTCTCTATATTATCCAATATCATATTTTACGGTTGATTTTATATCTTATTTGCACAAAGATAACGGAATTTGTGAACATTTAGTTTCATTTTTTCTCAAAATAAGCTGCCCGAAGTTTCCAATTAGAAAAAAAACGTATCTTTGTTGTTTGATAAAACGATACTACAATGAAACGAATATTATCTACATTAATTATAATTCTAATATCCGTTGGCGTTTTCTCTCAAAATGATCAAACCACCTGTAATCTGGGATTCTCGTTCAAAATAAGTAACAATCCCAACTGGGGTAACAATGAGCCCATAGTCACGGAGGTTACCCCCGGATCACCCGCTGAAAAAGCCGGCTTAAGAACTAATGATATTATACTGGAGGTTAATGGAAACGGAACTTACCTAAAACCGTCACATACTATTATGTCGTGGTTTATGGAAAGACCTGCCGATATGTCGATTTCTATCCGGAACTTCGAGTCATCATTTAAACCGATGAATATTGCCAAAGATTGCAGGTTGCGAAACGGGTTGAGTGAAGCTCAGCTGGCACCCGTTTTTTCGTTTTACAGCCTTGAAGATGTGCAGGACAGAAAATTTATAATTCCGGTTAAGACTACCATAAACCCTGAGGCTGATTTCTTTAATTATCGAACTTATGATTTTGCTCCGTCCGATGAAAGTTCAAGAGTGCTGGATGAGCGTATTAATTCGATATTTATAAGGGTTTTATCTCAGTTTGGTCTTAAACGTGACAGTGAAGATCCCGATTTCATTATTCAAACCTTTTACAGTTATCAGAATAATCCCATGTTTAAGCCCGAATCTCCAACACGTGGTACATATCCCGGAACATGGCGTTTTGATATGCGTAATAACCGTATGGTTAAAATTCCCGTGTTTGATCCAACTCAGCCCGTGAAAATTGATGATGTAATGTATGAACTTGAGTTTGGTTATCGGTTTTACGACAGAAAATTCACTGAGCCCGGTAAGTCGATGTTGGTTTTCGAGAGTGAGGTAAAGGAACGACTGAGTGATAATTATGGCCTTCTGGATTATCTGGAAATGAATCTTCCCTTGATATTAAGAAAATTTCCAAATTCAGGTAACTTAGAAAGAGCAACCTATCATGTGAAATACTCGCGATATAACTACACGGGTATCAATTACGATCTGAACGATTTAAAAACAATTGTTGCGGTTGATGCAGGTTCCCCTGCAGCTCGCGCCGGAGTCAGAGCAGGAGATATAGTAATAAAAGTACAAGACCACAATTTTAATCACGATGCAAAATCGCTTACTGCGAGTTATCGGCGTTTTATTGCAGAAACAATGAAGTATCGAGATCAAGCCACCAGATACACTGATGCAAACGGATTTCAAAACGCCATGTATTGGGACATTACACATTATAATAATGTGGCTAAAGAAATAAATGATAAAAAAAGATACAGATCAGGATTCTCATATTTATTTAATTTCAATCAATATATAGATTGGAACACTCCCAGTACAGTAAATTTTGAAGTTGAAAGAAATGGAGAAAGATTGTTTTTTGAGATAAAACCAATAATAATCAGTCGTTCCCAGATTTCGGCAGATTAAATTTTTCTTATAAATCTTCGTTGCACTTTCAAACGAAGAAAAAAATATCAAAAAAAGTCAGTTTTTTTTTGTCATTAAAATTAAATGTTCTATCTTTGTAACCCTTTCGCAATAAACGGAGGGGTTTGTTATCGAGATAACAAATAAAGGTGTAAGGCTGGAAAATTAAAATCGTAAAACCATCTGAAAATCAATTTGAGAAAATATTTTTCAAAAAATTTTCAGATTTTATTTTGCAGTTTCAAAAATAGTTTCTACCTTTGCACTCGCTTTCCAAAAATAGCAGGTAAGCTTGGAGGGAGGGCA
>ENA-UOOM01003571-UOOM01003571.1-fermentation-metagenome-genome-assembly--contig:-NODE-3571-length-11162-cov-6.310075_pt1 | contig 11162 bp, 7 predicted proteins | sample MGYA00245781_ERZ724031 | MGnify/ENA primary metagenome ERZ724031 (study PRJEB28704, sample SAMN03018317) | fermentation metagenome | biome: anthropogenic terrestrial biome; feature: soil; material... | reverse complement strand
TGTGCTTTTTTCTTTGTTTATTTATTTGAGAACTTTCCTATTAAATAAAAAATGCCGACTGGAGTGAATTTCCAATCGGCTTTATTTTTTAATAGTACTCTCGAATGTAGTTATATGCTTTATCAAATAGCTCGTTGTCCTTATGTAACTGCTGTCTCATCAAAGCCTTTCTCAATGCGATTTTTACCTCACGAGTACCTTTATTAGACCATTGCCATTTATCAAACCTAACAACATTGACCAATTTATCAATCTCTGACACCAAATTTTCAATTGCCACCGGAGTCTTTTCTGTTTTAACAGATTGGAATAATTCCGTCAATGCAGCTTTTGCCTGCTTGCGATTATCTTCCGGTTCAACCTCACGTTCAGCCATTACAGTTTCTTTCGCAATATCCAGCAAGCTCTTTAAAAATTCAAGACTATTAAAGAATCCTTCTTCATACTTCTGTTTGAGTTCTTCCAAACGATCCCCTAACTTTTTAAATTTGGGGTTATTCTTATGCTTGCGAAGGCGGGTACAGATTTTAATTTCAAGTTCCTTTATCTTTGTTTCATCAGGATTATCAAGCAAGTCCTTGACCACTTCTTCATCCAGAACAAGAGTTTCCAAATCATCTCTTATTGCTTCAATATGGACATTTTCATTTACTATTTCAATAGTCTTTGATCCAAGAGCGTGCCAGATTAAACGCCCAACACCTCCGGATGGTTGTACTGATTCATAAATCTGTGACAGCCATTTATAATCATCTTTATATGTTGAGAGTAAAGGGTCCGGCGATAACGTTTCCCAAAGCTGTGCAAGATAATTATAGTCCACTGCAAATTTGTCACGAACCTCGTTGTTTGGCAAACACTCTTGTGCAGCAATAAGTGCCTCAAATCCAGTCAATGTAGGGTCAACCCCAGCAAAGTATGCCATACATTTTTCCATAGCCACAGGAAACTCATCACGAAGCTCATCAAGTATTGTTGCTACCTTTTCAACTTCTCTTTCATCAAATTCAAGAGCTTTTGCGACTTCATCGAATACCCCTATGTAATCAACAATAATTCCATGATGCTTATCCTGATATGGTCTATTGATTCTGCATATCGCTTGCAAAAGAGTATGCCCTTTCATAGGCTTATCTAAATACATTGCCTGCATTATTGGTGCATCAAAACCAGTTAATAGCTTTGCTGTTACAATAAGGATTTTCAATGGATCATCTGGGTCACGATAACGGTCAAGGAGCTTGTTTTCATCTTCCTTTTTTCTATCCCACTGCTTATATTCAATAGGATCACCTTTGACTGACGTCATAACAACATCAGTTGCATCTGCGGGAAACAAAGTGTCCATTGCACGTTTATATTCAGCACAACAGTTTCTATCATAACAAACAATCATTGCTTTGAAACCATTAGGTTCAACATTATCAGTATAGTGCTTTGCAATATCCTCTGCAATTTTGAAAATACGTTCTGAAGAACGCACTATTGTCGGCATATTTCCTGCACGTTTTGATAGCTCCTCCATAGCCTCTTCGTCAAGCGAATCAGCCATCTTTGCAAATTCCTCATCGATTACTGCTCTGTCAATACGCATTTCAACCAAGCGTGGCTGAAAATGAAGTGGTACCGTTGTCTTATCTCTCAATGAATCTTCAATGGAGTATTTATCCAAATACCCGCCTTCGTCAACGGAAGTTCCAAAAGTATTAAATGTGTTCCTATCTCTCTGATTTATTGGAGTACCTGTCAAACCAAATAAATAGGCATTTGGTAAAGCAGTTCTCATCTTCAGACCTAAATCACCATCTTGTGTTCTGTGAGCTTCATCCACAAGCATTATAATATTATCTCTTCGGTCGACAACCCCGTCAAAATCAGCAAATTTCTGTATAGTGGTAACAAGAACTTTTCTTGTCCCTGCAGCAAGTAATCTTTGTAGATGGTCTTTATCCTCTACCTGCTCCATATTAGGAATATCAGTTGCCTTAAAAGTCCCAGTAATCTGAGAATCAAGGTCTTTTCTATCTACAACAACAATAACTGTTGGATTGTTAAGGGAAGCCTCCTTACGCAGTTTTTGAGCAATAAAAGCCATAAGCAATGATTTTCCGGAGCCTTGAAAATGCCATATAAGTCCTTGCTTGGTAGTTCCTTTTTTAACACGCTCATACATTTTATTTGCTGCATAATACTGCTGAGCTCTGCATATAATCTTCGTTTTCTGTCCTTTGCTATCCGTTGCAAACAACGTGAAGTATTGCAGAATATCCAGTACCGCTTCAGGGTTTAACATTTGGGCTATTGGAGCATCGACATCCTTTAATTCCGTCATCAATTTTTCCTGTGATGATTCACGCCAAGGTGCCCATTTTTCAGGAGGATTGCCCACAGCACCATATCTATAAGTTTTACCTTCAGTTGCAAAACAAATTACATTAGGAACAAACAATTCAGGAATAGTTTGATGATAGTCTTCAGTTATGTCATATGCTCCATCAAACCAAGTTACAGCTTTACGGAAAGCCGTTTTTATTTCCCCTACCACAACTGGAATACCATTGATAAGCATGACGATATCCGGGCGTTTTTCAAGACTACCATTGTTAACTACATACTGATTGGTAACAATATAACTGTTTTTTGTTTTATCAGGATCATCAAAATCAATTAGCTTTATAGATACATGGGCATTATCAATACCAACAGGAAACGAAGGCTCATCACGAATTAACTTCATGAGAGTTTCATTTGCTGTAATTATTCCATCAGAACGCTGACTCATAACAGCTGCCCGAACTCTATATAGTATTTCGTCTGCATTGCCCGGTTCCCTTGCTATATCCGGATTAATACGGATAAGTGCCTCTTTTAACAATTCCTCGTCAATGACATTATTTGTTGTCCTTTTTAGTTGTGTTGCCGGAACATATGTCCAGCCCGCCTTCTTTATCTGTTCTATGATATAAGGCTCTATTGTGTTCGGTTCGCTGTGAGTGCTGGTCATTGATGGTCACCTCCTACATGTAATAGTTTTGATAGCATAGATTTCTTAAAATTCTTTAATGTCCTAACCATTTCTTCTTCTTTCTTTACAATCTCTTTTATATTAGCTATTTTTTCAGCTAAACTCTGTTGAACTTCCAGTTTTGGTATTTTAAGCTTGATACTGCCTAAGTCACTTCTGGTTATTCGTTGTCTTGTAGAACCCCTTGCATATTTTTTGCATTCAGCCAACTGTTTTTGTTTGTTAAGTAAGAAGCATATATAATCTACATCAAACCGCTCCTGATCAATTTTCAGTATAGTACAATCAACTGCTGTGATCATTTTTACTCCCAAATTTGGAACTACACATGCTCTTCCGACCGGATCTGCCAAACGACAAATCAAAATATCCCCTGGCTCTACTTCTGTGCAATTAAGACTTTGAAATGTATCTTCAGCAATGTATTTTTTATCCTCTTTATCTATAAAACCCCCTATACCAATATTACCTGTTTGAATAAGACGAATTCCATCTTTCGATAGATATTCGGCTTCTATCCAGTCTCCATCAATAAACCCATTCTTTGTACCTGATTTAGCTAGGTTCTGTATTGATACTACTTCATATTCATCGGTATTCGCTTCTAATTTAGAAATCAGCACTTCTTCAATCTCGATATTTTTTTTGTGTGCCTTAATACTCTCATCAAAAGCCTTCATTAACTCCGCAATTTTATGCTGAGTATCTGTGACAGGTAAATCCACTTCATATTCTGCAAGGTGTTTCCACTTTACTCGTGGGGATAAAGAACCTGCTGATTCGCTTACTGCATAGGCAAAGAAAGAATCATTTTGAATAATATAAGGTAATAGTTCTGTCACCACTTTTCCTTGAATTGGTTCAATAACTGTAATATCCCCAGAGCAAATCCCATCAAAGTCTGGTACAGCTGCTTTCCTCTGGTATGCCCTACGTCTCCCAAATAGTATTTGACCGGCTTTAAATTTTCTTGTAAATGATACACCGTCTGCTATGTTACCCCATCTAGAAATTTTGAGTTCATCTGGGTCTAAATGTTCCAATCCAACATAACGCTCAAGCCCAGCTTCAAGCGGCTTTGTTTCTGTCTCTTTTACCTCCCTTGCAATTTGCCCAAGCTTCATTCTTCAACCTCCGTTTCTTCAAGTTGTGCAATTAGTTGCTCCAGATTTTCGTACAGTTCGTTAGTTTGGTTAAGCCATTTTTGATATTGATTCGCAACTACATACTCTGTGTGTTCTTCTGCAATCATAAATTCATTTTTTCTTACATAAAGCGGAATAGAAAGGCTACAATCACGCAGGTCAGAAATATTAACCACTTTAGAAAAACCATCTTCGTCAACAAATGCTTTATAAACTCTTTCAATACGCTCAATATTAGCTTCTGTTAAGAAACTTTGTGCTTGTTCTCTCCTAACTTCATTAACTGCATTTATAAAAAGGATTTTATTTTTACACTTGGGTGTTTTTTTAGCTCTACAGATAATTATGCATGCTTCCATTGGAGAATTATAAAACAAGTTTGCTCCAAGTCCAATAACACACTCAATTTTATCTTCTTTTATAATGCTTTCTCTCATACCCTTCTCAAAATCTCTAAATAAAACCCCATGAGGAAATAGTATTGCACATCTGCCGGTTTCTTTGTCCATACTCTTCAAAATATGAGCAAAAAAAGCATAATCTGCACATCCCTGTGGTGGAACCCCATAAATATTCCGCTTATATGGATCCTTCTCAAAACTCGCCCTATCCCACTGCTTTATAGAATATGGCGGATTTGCAAGGACAACATTGAATGTTCTCAGTTTATCTTTTTCCTTAAAAGCCGGTTTAGAAAGCGTATCCCCTTGTGCAATCTTAAAATCTTCAATCCCATGTAGGTACATATTCATTCTTGCAACTGCCGATGTTATTATGTTAATTTCCTGTCCATAAAGCTTAAGATTTCTATATTCTTTTCCCTGCTTCTTTAGGTGAGCGGCAGTCACCATGAGCATGCCTCCAGTACCACATGTTGGGTCGTAAATTGATTCTCCCGGCTCAATATCAAGCAGGGTTGTCATAAGCTCAATTACAGTACGATTGGTATAAAACTCTGCAGCAGTGTGACCGCTATCATCTGCAAAGTATTTTATTAAAAATTCATAAGCATTGCCAAGCTCATCTTGTCCGGCATGTGTATTATCAAGTTTCATCATAGAAAACCTTTCGATAAGTTCCTTCAAGGTTTCATCCGTAAGACGATCTTTATTTGTCCATTTTGCGTCCCCAAAAATACCAGTCAGATTTTCCTTATTGTCAAATTCTATACCACGTAAAGCTTTATTGAGTTTATCCCCAACATTTGTAGATGCTTTTCGCACCTCATTCCAATGGTTTTCTGGTCTCACAACGAATCTATGTTCATAAAGCTTCTCGGCGTACTCTTCATCGCCATCTGACTCTTCTAACGCTTCCGCTATCTCCTCATCATAAACATCACAAATTCTCTTATAAAATAGAAGTGGGAATATATATTGTTTATAATCTCCCGCATCAATATCTCCACGCAGAAGATTTGCAGCAGCTTTCAGATGTGATTCAATTTCCGACTGTGTAAGTCTCTTATCACTCATTTATATCACCCCCAACTCTATCAGCTTCTGTTTTAATACTGCATCTGCAGCTCGACTTATATTAACAGCTTCTTTCAAATTTTCTATTGCCTCACTCATTGATATTATTTCTTGATTGTCTTCCTGTTCAATGTATAGAGAAATACTAAGATTCAATCCGTTTTTCACAATCTCATTTTTATCAACTATTTTTACTAAGTGTGGTACATTTTTTCGATTACGATACAATTCATAAATCGTGCCAACATCACTATCTTCCATTATGTTTTGTGAACGTTGTTGCTTATAAATCTTAGAAGCATCAATAAATAATACGCTATTTTTTTGTTCTACAAGTTTTCTTTGCCTTATTACAAGTATACATGCGGCAAGATTAGTTCCATAAAACAGATTCTCACCTAAACCAATAATCGCTTCTAACTTATCATTCTCTATCAATTTTTCTCGAATTGCCTGTTCACTGCCTTTTCTAAATAACACCCCATGTGGTACTACAACCGCTAAACGTCCGGTAGTAGGAGCCATTGATTTTATCATATGCTGCACCCAAGCAAAATCACCATATTGTGAAGGGGGCATGCCATATTCATTACGTTTCCATTTATCATGCTCCCAAACTTCCTCTCCCCAGTTTTTAAGGGAAAATGGAGGATTTGCAATAACACAATCAAAAGTAGCTATCTTGTTTCTGTCCCTAAATATTGGGTTACGCAAAGTATCTCCTCGTTCAATATCAAAGTCTTCAAGCCCATGAATAATTAGGTTCATACGAGCAATAGCTGACGTAGTCAAATTCCTTTCTTGACCATAAAGCTCTAAAGTTCGCACATCCTGCCCTTTATCCCTGACATGACTTAGTGCCTGAAGCAGCATACCTCCAGTACCACAAGCAGGATCATAGACCGATTCCTTTTCACAAGGGTCAAGTATTAATGTCATAAGCTTCACAATGCTTCGAGGTGTATAAAATTCTCCCGCTTTTTTATTGGTTTTATCCGCAAATTTTTTTATTAAAAATTCATATGCTCGCCCCGCCATATCAGGCTCAACATTGGCAATTGAGAGGTTGTGGAGTGAAAAATGTTCAATAAGGTTTTTCAATCTCTCATCCGACAATTTTTCCTTATTTGTCCATTCAACGTCACCAAAAATTCCGTATAAGGTCTTGCTGTTTGCTTTTTCAATCTTTCTAAATATGCTTTTTATTGCTGCTCCTATATTAGAAGTCTTCGCCTGAAGGTCACTCCATTTGCAACCTTTTGGTATATTAAACCTGTGATTTTCAGAAAACTCCGCATATTCAATGTCCCCGTTGGAGTCTATTAAAGCTTGAGAATACTCTTCCTCATACACATCTGATATGCGTTTAAAAAACAACATAGGGAATATGTACGCTTTGTAGTCACTTGGGTCTACGGGTCCCCTTATTATATTTGCTGCATTATACAGCCAGCTCTCTAACTGTGGTAGGCTCATCATTTATTTAACCTCTTTCCGAGTTGCAATTCATACTAATTTATAACAAAACAATTTTATCACTAATTGTAGTAATTTGCAACTACTTGTAGTAATTATAGTTACATTTTATCTTCTTGTTTAGAAGGTATTATTTTCATATCAAACAATTTCATTTCTTCAGTAAGTTTAAGTTTGCTGAGTGCATATCCTATTTCAGTATCACAACCTATTCGCTCTTTTATTTGCTCTTCACGAATTCCTAGCTCTTTCATTAGCAAAACTCTAATAACAAATTTACATATAATAATTGTATAAAACATATCATGATCGGAAAAGATTTTATCCACAAGGGATTCATTAAAATGCGTATAATAATTTCTCGTAGTAGCGATTTTATAGGCAAGTTTTGCAAAAGCCCCTTTACTCACTGAAAATGCAAACGCTGTTTCCTTTAATAGCTTTGTTATCCTTGACTGAAAACTGGGCTCATTCAATATAGGAGTTTCAAATACTTTTGATAACCACTCATAGTCTTTCTTATCACTAACGTATCCCAGTATTCTACCCAACCTTTGTTCATGTTCCTCTGCTGGCAATACTGTTTCATGCCTCATTCGACGTGAAAACGTCTCTAAAGCTTGAACTATCTTTAAAAATGATGAAACTATATTGTGACTTGCTTCGTGTATTTCTACGAATCTTTGAATAACAGGCATCAATAGTTCCTTTTTACTATACCAGTTTTCAATGCATACACCAAACGACTCCCTTATATCAGTATAAGTGATAAATAAAAGTGGCTTTAGCTTTGTGGATAAATTACTATTAAGTGTTGTATTCTCTATAATTTGGATTCTCTGTCCATTGTTATCCATCCCACACATTTTCATTGGTATGGTTTTTGTGCCCATGCAAAGGGTTAAGAATGATGCAAAATCATAAACTTTATTAAGCAAATCATCGAAACTCATATTATTTCCAGTAAAATATATCTTTTGAGATTGTAATATGTTAAATTCACTATATGAATTTGATTTTATATCTGCTTGAAAATCAAATCCAATTTCACAATTCTGCAATTTCCAGGATTGTTTTTGTGGAATTGAATAATTTAAGTGTATCTCAGGAGTTTCAGGAATTTTAAATATTTGAAATGGTCTTATTTCAAGCCAAGTTTCAAGACCATTAAATTCTGCTGATACCTCATTGCAACAAATTTCATTTTCACTTGAATATTCCGCTCCTACAATAATATATAGTGGAGAAAATTCACTAACTATCATACCTGGCATATTTATTTGCTGGTTAGGTTTACTACAATTTAACAATGTTATTTTCTTACCATTCTCAGTGAAACCGTTTATTATTGCTATTTTTTCGGTGTGAATATCATTTAATCCGTCAAAACAATTAATCGTTTTAAGGACATATACTCCATTAGCATTCTTTATAAGTGTTCCTTCGCATTCTGAATCAGACTTTCCGGGAATTGACCATACTCCCATTACACTATCATTTAAAATATCCATGGTTTCTACCCCTATATCCTTTCTATGATTTCATTAAATCTTACATTCAAATGAGCCAGTTTGTCATACAACACCTTATTCCTATTAACAAGATCAGTTATATCTTGAACTTGTATAGCTGTATCAATAGATTCCTGCATGTAAACACCCGCACACAAATTGCATTGGTTATCAAGAACTTCCTCTTTGTTTATTCTTCTGGAAAGCCCATCAACTTCAAGTCTGTTTTTGACCATTTCAGAAATTATATCTATCCCATGCTCTGTTATTGTTAAGCCTGTCTTTGATACTTTTTCAAAGTATTCTTTTGCCGCTTCCTTACTTAAATCCAGAATATATATGTCTTGACTGCTGCGATGCTTTTTAAATATTACCAATGCAGTTTTTACTGCGGTACCAGGAATGACTCCAATCGGAAATTCAATAACAGCATCAATATAATTGTCATCAATCATTTGCCTTCTTATTTTTTCATCATTCCCTCCTCTAAAAAGTGCTCCAACCGGCAGCAATATAACTCCTACACCTTCTTTTGTAAGTGATGCCAACAAATGTCTTGTAAATAACAAATCCCCACTTAATTTGAAATCATAATAATACTGATATGCAGAAGATAGCTCGTTACTAAAATGAAAATTCTCTCTGTCACTAATTCGGATACCAAATGGTGGTACTACAGATATCCGTTCAAATGTGTCTTTATTTGTATATGCTAAGTTTATTGGATCCTTAATGCTATCTCCGCAACGAACCTCTGCATTTCTGACTCCACTTAGGACAAAAAGGATAATTGACACTGCTACACTTATCTTATTAATATCCTGAACATATACCGTCACATTTTTACCCTTAACAGACTGGGTGGCTGAGATACCATAACCACATGCGAAGTCATAAAAACGCATTCCATCATCAACTTCTGTGATTTTAGCCATTAACTTTGCCAGTCCCACGTCAGTGATAAACTCCCCAGCGAAACGAATTTCTTTTCTTGATTGTATTGAGATAAAATTAATAAGAGAATCATATGCCACCATAGGTTCTGATAAATCCAACCTATTTAAATAATCAAGCAATGCTGCCACTTGCTCCCTTACATTCATTAAATCCAATCCTGCGACATAGCTGGCAAGAATTCTATTTTCATATCCAAGCTGCTTTTCTACAAGGGAGACAAAATCCACAAGTTCATCTTGGTCAATCTTCTGTTGAAATAATAAGGTTAAATAATCAAAGTTATACTTTTCCGGATATTCAAGCTGCAGCGTCTCCTTATTGTCAGAAATAAATTTTAAAAAGGTGAGAAACGCTAATGCAGCCATAGGATTATCATTTACAGTGTTCCTTAAATTCCACTTGCATAATTCACTATAAACCACATCAAAAACTTGCATGATGTTTTCATTTTTACTGTTCATTTTCTTGTGCCTCCTTTACAGATTTTAGAATTACATTGTTAATTAATGTCTGCTCATTATCGAGCATCTCTTTTAATAAGTCCTGCTTCTGGCAGCTTATTGAATATGCCTGACCAAGTAGGCGTTGTTTTTCTATGGTTATAGGCGGAAGCTCCAAGTCTTTCACATCGCTTATCTTAATCATTGCCATTGTTGTACCTGCAACCTTTGATTTTAATTGTTCTCGGATATAGTCGGTATTCATATATGCTGCTATAAACTCAGCATCTGCTTTATTACTATCAATTCCCCTAATAATGCAACAGAAAGACGGAACAACCAAACCTTCATCACATTCTTCAATGTAAGCTGTATCATACGGAGTAGAAAGCTTTAAAACAACATCGCCTCTTTTTGTAATCCTTCCATTATCAACCTCTTTCTTAATCTTCACAGTACCTAAGTCAGAATGGTTGACTCTCCCTGCAGAAATTGCTTTTGGTATTAAAACCTTTTTCTCTGCCAAAACTGTATCTCCAACATCTTCTTTTGCCTCAACTCTTGATATTATTTGACCTGAGTATATGGTTTTTGTTATTTCACCTAATTTCATAAAGTCATCGCTCCTTATTTTTATTTCATGGTTTTGTTTGAAATATTTTTTATATTCAGCTGATGATTTTATTCTATCACCCATTAAATGACATGTCAATATGTTTCAAGAAAGTTTTTGAAATATTTTTTATATTCATTTAATTTGGTATTTTGCGGATATGCTTTATAGATATTATTGAAATGCCTCATAAGCTGAAGCCCTTGTTATTTATTCGTTTCTACGCAATTCATATTTCCTCAAACAAAGGTTTATTGGTATGATAACATAGTCGGCAACTTACCTCTCACAAGGGTTTAGAAGTGTAGTTTTCATTTTGCTGCGTTTTATTTGCCATCGCTTATATCTTCACAAAATGCCTCTGAAAATCAAAAAACCGCAGCTTTACAAGTTTGCTCAAATCCTTGTATACTGCGGTTTTGAAAGCATTTATTTATCCGTTCGTGACAGCAGACAACAACACTCCACGTGTGTCGGTTGAGGAATAGGAAGGCAAATCTTTTACATCATTTTGAGTTCT
>ENA-UOOM01003570-UOOM01003570.1-fermentation-metagenome-genome-assembly--contig:-NODE-3570-length-11164-cov-18.021154_pt1 | contig 11164 bp, 6 predicted proteins | sample MGYA00245781_ERZ724031 | MGnify/ENA primary metagenome ERZ724031 (study PRJEB28704, sample SAMN03018317) | fermentation metagenome | biome: anthropogenic terrestrial biome; feature: soil; material... | reverse complement strand
CGTTCGTTTTCGGTAAATTTGGAGACATCGGTTCCGTTCAGCAAATACTGTCCCGATGTGGGATTATCCAACAAGCCCAGAATGTTGAGCAGCGTGGTTTTTCCGCAGCCCGATGGACCCATAATGGCGACAAATTCGCCTTCGTTGATTTCGATGTTCACTTCGGTCAATGCCCAAGTTTCTACTTCTTCCGTGCGGAAGATTTTTTGGAGGTTTTCTGTTTTAATCATTTTGTTTAATTATTTAGATAGTTAGACTATAAGAATTTAGACTGTCAGATTTTCGGGACACGAACGCTTTTAGCTTCGTGTTTTTTACGAAGCCACAGGCATCGTCTCCCGATTACGGCATAACCGGCGGCTCATCCACTTCCTACGCTTCGTAAATTTTGTTGGTATCCACAACTTCTGTTTGTTGCGCTTCACTTTCTTTGGGTTGCTTGCTTTTTCCGGTGCAGTTTGCGAGGAGGAAAAAGATTGCGAAAGCGAGTAAGATTGTTTTACCCCTAAATCCCCTAAAGGGGACTTTTGCGGGCTGTGAAATTGTTTTTGTTTTCATCTTGTTTTTATTTTTGCCGGATAAAATTTTGTTGTTCGGTGGTTTGTAGAGACGCAATGCTTGCGTCTTATCTACATGGAGACGCAAGCATTGCGTCTCTACGGTGGGGCGTTAGTCCGATTTTACCACATCCGCGGGATGGGTATTCGCAATTTTATTCAATTTCCAAAACATTGTTATCAGCACAAAAAATGCCACGACGCACAACGTAAGAAGCAACATCGGATAAATCTTCGGCCGATATACTACGGATACGTTATCAAACTGTTTTCCAAATATCCACACCACCAATGCCGATGAAAAAGTAAACGATGCAATCATCAGAAAGATGTAGATTTTACCGAAAAGCAGGTAGATATCTATCTTCATAGCGCCGTTTATTTTGCGTATCGCCACGTTTTTTTGCTTTTTCTGCGTATCTACCGTTACCGCCGTGTATATCCCGAACAGGGCAATGATGAGGCTGAAAAAAGAAACGAAATAAATAACGAAATAAAAAACGGACGAGTATCCGTTTCGACGTTCCTGTTGCTCAGAAAATGTTTCTACTTTATACGCAATGGATTCGGGCAGATATTCGCGAATGATCGACAACAACGCTTTGCGAATATCGGTTTCGTTGCCCTTGTTGCTCTTTACCCACACGCCGGAAACAACATCGGGAATGGGCGGCGCTATCCATACCGAGCCTTGCATTGCCGGAGTAAACGGCATATTGTCCACCACGCCCGCAATGCGGAAAATTCCGCCGCCCAAATCGATGGATTCTGTGTGGGGAAAATCTTTCAGTTTGTCCATAAAAGCGCGCGAAACAAGAGCCTCATCGGGTGCGAGCGAGCCAACGTTCAATCCGCGCGTATCGATATTGAAAACGGAAAAGAAGTCGGGTTCTGCCGCAATGAGCGTGAAAGGAGTGTGGATGCTGTCGGGCAGCACGTATTCGGTTTGCAGAGCGAAATACGACTGCATATCGTTGTCCATGGCTTCGCCGGGCATCATAAACGAACCCATTTTCGCCACTTCGTCCACGCCTTTCAGGGTTTTTATTTTTTCGATGATTTCCGCTTGATATTCGGGCAGGGTAAAGTCGAGCAGCGGAACGGCAAATATTCGCGCAGCATCGGTTTTCGTCATCAATATTCGCTCTTCCGAAGCCATCCGATTATAAAACTTAAACAAGATAAACGTGCTGCTCAACAAAAAGAAGGCAAACAGCAGTTGCACGCCCAAGGAGATGTTTCGAAACAGATAACGGTTTGTTTTCGAAACGCTTCCGCCCCGTATTCCTTCCGTGGCAAGCGTTTTGTTGATTTTCCGCATAAAAACGCCCATAATGAGAATGCTGAGAACAAGTACGATACCCATTGTTTTCAGCTGAACATAAAACACTTCCGCTGGATAAAAATTGATGGGAATGTGAATGATTTCGGAAATAAGCGATAGTTTGGTCAGTAATATTTCTGTAAATCCAAACGAAAGCAGTAGCGAAAGCAACAAAAAAGGCAAAATTTCGAACATCAACTGTAAGAAAATAGCTGTTTGTCCTGCACCGGCAATTTTACGCATGGTAAACTGACGAATGCGAGACGAGACGGAGTGAGTGAGCAGATTGAAGAAATTAATCAGTGCCGAAAACAGCACCAGTAACGAAAGCAACAGAACGCCTATCGCGAATCCGTCTTCCTTGCGAAACAGGGGACGTTTTTGCGAAATGAACTTTGCCTTCGGCGAAATAATTTCGTTTTTCGCTTCATCCACTCGCTGAATGGTAGTTAATTGATGGTTCAGCGCGTCTAAATCGGCGTTTTTCTTCAACAGAGCAAACACGAATGGCGACGACGCAGCATCGTAATCCGATACATATATTTCTCCGCCCATCGCATCCACCCGAATGTCTTTTATGACGCCCACAACGCGGTATGAACCAAATACGTGGTGTGTTTCGTCGGTTAGTTCGATAACGTTATCCAACGGATTTTCGTTTCCAAACACTTTTTTTGCAAACGATTGGCTGATAATGGCCGAGTTTTTATCCCACACTTGGTTGGAGCCTTTTAGAAACCGTGCGCTAAAAACATCGAAAAATTCTTGGTTGGCCACCCTAATCCACGAAGTGGTGAAAGGCATAAATTTTTCGGGTTGCCGCACTACGTTCACGTAATCCACATTGTGCACGCCGGCAATTATTGCCATAGCTTCTGTTTGCGGAAGTGGCATTTGCTGTATTTTCTGCCAATCGTCGGCGCTCAACGGATAATCTTTATCGTTTGCTGCATCGTGAGCCGAAAAGTGTACAATCCGTTCGTGATACTTAAATACGCTCACGTCTTTTCCCTTCGTTTGAAACAGCAGAAAATAGGCGAACGAGAAAATAACCAATCCCACGGCTATTCCTAACGATGTCAATAGAAACCGGAGCGGATTTTGCCGGATTTCTCTGAAAATTGTTTTTAGATAATGTAGAAACATAATTTATTTTTTAGACATTTAGATTGTTAGAATATAAGAATTTAGACTGTTGCTGTTTTCTTCATCCGTCAGACCGCATATCGGTCGGACGGGGGGGATACGAACGCTTTTAGCTTCGTGTTTTTTAACGAAGGCGCAGCCTTCGTCTCCCGCGATTACTCCGATTTCAAACTTTTTACCGGATTAGCTTTTGCCGTGCGCCACACGTGCCAGCCAACGGTTAAGAATGTGATAACGCCAACCAGCAACAGCGCAAGCAAAAACGAGCCGGTCGATATATCCACTCTGTACACAAATTGCTGCAACCACCGTTCCAGCAGCCACCACGCCAACGGAACGGCTACAGCAAATCCTATCGCCATCCATACAAACATCGGTTTCATTAGTAACCAAAGGAGGTGTGGCGTTTTGGCGCCGTTTATTTTTCGGATTCCGATTTCTTTTGTACGTTGTTTGACGGCGTAAAAAGTGATACCGAACAACCCGAAACAGGTGAGCAAAATACTGATAAGCGAATACATTTTGAGCAGGCGCGACATTTCGAAAATCTTACTGTTGCGCTGTTTGAAAACGGAGTATATATCGGTATATGTAAAATATTCATCGGGAAAACTTTTTTTCCACGCTGTTCGTATATTTGAAATGATTTTCGACGCATCTTTTGGGTCGAGTTTTACCAGCATAGTATAATATTCTTCCTGCAATGGTTTTATGCGCTCAATGATAAGCGGCACATCTTTGTTTTCCAACGACTGATAATTAAAATCTTCAACCACTCCGGCTATAACGGCCGAAGCGTAATCTGCTTCAAAATATTTTATGAGTGGTTGTCCGATGATATTTTCGGGTGATTCTGCCACTAAATCGGCAAATGTTTTGTTGATGAAAACCGAATTAGGGTACTTGTCTGGAACGGTTTCCCATACTTCGCCGGTAAGCTGATGAAGTTGAAGTGTTTTTATCAAACCTTCATCTCCTGATATTCTGAGAACTGTGGTTTGAAACTCCGTTGCGTCTTTCTGTTTTAATGTTCCATAGATAATCCACGGATACATAATGTTAAGGTTTCCTCTTGAAACATTAGCTACGCCCGGAACTGACATCAAGGTTTTATCAAAATTTTTCAGATTTGCTTTGCTTTGTGCGCTGCCAATGGAAATGAGATTCCGGAAATGCTTTCCCGAATTTATGGTTAATGCTACTTGCCTGTTAACTGTTATTGTTGCAATTATCAGGCATATTGTTATTACAAACTGAACCGCAGCCAACGTGCCCACCCAACGATTCTTCCTGGTTATGAAAAACATCCGGTAATCGCTTCCCGACAGGCGGCTGATTTTGCGACTCATCAGCAGCGCGGGAATTACCGTCAGCAGAAAAATCAACACAATAAGTAGTGGAAAGAAATCTTTGCTGTAAAAATATTTCGATGAAAAATCGACGGCTACTATTTGATTAAATACGGGCAACAAATCGTGCATCATTAGCATAGCCAGTACAAACGAAATAAATACGGTGAGAAACGTATCTAGAAAAATTTGCCAACGCACGTCGGTGGGTTTTGCGCCCATCAGTTTTTGGGAATGAAGCGTTTTTACTTGCTGCAATATGCGCGAAAAACTCATATTCACATAGTTGAAAATAGCGATAAGGAATACCAATATGGCGGAAATAAGTCCCACCATCAATAAATTATTTTTGCGGTAATGCCAATAAGTCAATTCTTGCTGGGAGTAGGTGGAAGAAATGGCGTGGTTAAAGGTGTGAAAATAATATTGACCTTCAGAAAGTGTAGGAGTTTTATCTGTCTTTACCTTCGTTTCAAACTGAGAGAGGTTGGTATTTGGGGGCATCATCAACAGCGTTGGCCCGCCCCAGTTATTATCGGAGTCGCAAATCAATCCATCGAAAATAACAGCCGATTGTGGTCGGTTTCTGGTTACGGCTCCCACCGTATAAACAGTTATCACTTCCGAATCGAATCCTTCCGAACATACGGTTATTTGTTTTCCCAACGCGTTTTCATTGCCAAAGAATCGTTGCGCCATTTGTTCGCTAATGATAATTGACTGTGGATTATTAAACGCCTCCCACGAACCATACAGCAACCGGAACGGGAAAAATTGGGGGAAAGACTTATCTACATTGATAATTTGTATCGGGTCGAACCGTTGATTGTTTACTTCTACGTATTTTATATCGAAACTGTTCAGTTGCAGAAAATCTTCCACTTCGGGATACTTCTCTTTCAACTGTTGGGGAACATCGCTACTCATATACGCCACTTTCTCTCCGGGATTCGAAGGCATATCCTGCATTACCCACACCAGTTTATTGAGATTGGGGTTGTTTTTTTCTATTCCGTATTCATACGAAACAAACGAAATCAACAATGCCGTACAAGCGATACCCACCGTAAGGCTGATAAGGGAAATGAGCGTAAACGTTTTGTTGCGCCACCAATTCCGAAGGATGATTTTGATTGCTGTTTTGAACATATACTGCCTAATTGCAAATTATTAATTACCAATTACTAAATAGATTTTTAGAGCCAAGATGGATAGACAATAGACTGTTAGATTGTTAGACTTTGAATTTTAAACTTTTCACTCCGATTTTACCACCTCCGCCGGATTTTCATTCGCAGCTTTCCACACCCTGAAAATAATGCTGGCAAAAACAATAGCAGCCACCAATACGAATACACCTGCAAAAAGCCACCATTCCATTGATACCCTTCGGGTATATTGTTCCAACCAACGTTGCATCACATAAACACCAACGGGAAACGCTACCATGCACGCTGCTATCGTTACCGCAAAATATTGCCGGAAAAACAACGCCAGAACTTCTTTCACCTTCGCACCGTTTACTTTGCGAATGGCAACTTCCTTACGCCGTTGGCTGCACGCCAGCGTAATCATGGAATAAATACCAAAAACGGCAATGAGAATGGTAACGGCGGTCATGACGCCCAACAGCACGAGCAACCAACGCTCAGATTTAGTGTATTTGGAATAAACGTCTTCCATATTCTCAAAATGCACTCTGTTGTACGGCATATTGTCTTTTTTACCTGCAAGCTCTTCTATGGTCTGTTCCGTCTTTTCTCGAAAATCTTTCATGTATTTATACGCGATGGTTTGTCCTTCCATATTTTCATTGCCTGCTTCTTTAGATGTTCGGTATAAAGTAGGCTTAATGGGTAACAAAGGAGATTGAACGTGCAAATCGGGTATTACTCCAACAATTGTCCAGTGATCGTTCAGTTTTTCACCAATGGGATTTTCCTTTCCAATTATTCTTTTTGCGGTTTCATTTATTACGCAGACCTGTGTTTCATTTTCATTCATTGTACGTCCCTGAAGTATTTTGATACCAAAGAATTCAAAAAAATCAGGTGACTGCACATTAAATAATTCAAAATCTTGTATACGTTCCGAGGGAGTTCCCTTGTCTATGGAAACTTCAGTAGATGCACTGCTCAAAGTCGGCAAGAAAGCTTGAGGGAAGTAGATAGCATCTTCTATACCCGGAATGCTTTTCACTTCTTCCAATAGAATAGGGTCGTGCAATGCTCTCATAACAACTTGGTTGACGTTATACCTGTTGAAGCCAATATCGGTACGGTTTAAAAGCCACATTTGTTGGAAAAAAACCGATGTGCATAAAATAAGCAATACGCCTATTAAGAGCTGTAACCCAATACTAATGAGTGTGAAACTGTTTTTGAAGCCCAGGTATCGTTTTGTTTCGGGCTGAATATTTTCACGAACGCTGCGTCTCATAAAATAACGGATGGGAATGAAAACAAAAAGTCCCGAAACGATGATAAGCCCAATGGCATACAGCAACATTTCACGCGCAAAATAAGTTTTGGCGGCTTCAATTTGCGACAGTTTTGAGAAAGCAGGGAAAAGCAATTCGGTAAGAACGCCTCCAATAAACAGGGACAAGAGTAGAATAAGCATAAACTCGCAAAGCAGCAAAGCCAACAATTGCACGGTCCCGCTTCCGCTCACTTTTCGTAACGCCAGCTCTCGGCTTCTGATTTTTATCCGGTTGATAAATAACATCACATAATTGAACAGCGCACACAAAATAACCAGCAACGCTACACCCGCAAATACCCGCAAGTGGTTAAATTTGATGTTTGTTTCAGCATCGGGGATGGTATAATGCACTTCTTTTAAAGGAATAAGCTTGTAAGACATCAATCCTTGCATTGAGTTTACAACCTCTACACTATCGAGTTTCTGTTGCAAAGCATCGATTTTTATTCCGGGATAAACGCGTATAAATGCCGATTTTGAATGATATACCCACGGCGAATATCTTTCGTCGGGAAGTTTGTATGGGCGGATATTGATTTCGTCGTAAGCAACGTTGCTGTGGAAAGTTTTCTCGGAAATTAACTTGTAATTTATCAGTAAACTGTCAGGCAATCCACTTTGTTTCAACGTTTGATAACCGGATGATGTGATAAAAGTAATTCCGTTATCGGGCAACGATTCAGGAAACAAAACAGGGATATCGGGGTAAAAGACGTTAAAAAAAGCGGTGTCCGTTTCAAGGAAATGTATGGATACCAAAGAGTCTTTTACTTGCATATTCGGATACGATCGTACCAAAGTAGCGGCTTCCACTTCGGGAAAAGTTTTCTTCAGATATTCTGCCAAAGCATCCGGCACTAAATTTGATAAGCCTCCTGCCCTTTTTTCATCTACTTTGGCAACCATATAAATCCTGTCTCTGTCAGGATTATGGCTGTCATATCCCATCTCATACCGTATCCACGACATAGTAAACGAAAATGCCGTGAACCCGATTGCCAAACTAGCAATACTGACTATGGTTTGGGTTTTGTATTTTAGAAGGTTTCGAAATGCTATTTTTAGATAATGTATGAGCATAATTTAGACTGTTAGATATATAGACATATATTTTAGAACCAAGAACCAAGACAGATAGACAATAGACTGATAGACGTTGAACTTTAAACTAACTGAATACTGCCTACTGTTAACTGTCAACTATTTAATTACCAGTTCTTCCACTTCGCCAAAATTGGCATATCCGTTAACCACTACGCGGTCGCCCGCTTGCAAGCCGCTCACAATTTCGTATTGCACCGGATTTTGTCGTCCCACGCTGATGGGTGTTTTTACTGCTTTGTTGCCTTGGCGGTTGAGTTTGTAAATCCATTGTCCGCCGGTAGTTTGGAAGAAATCGCCGCGCGGAATAACGATGGCAGTTTCGGGTTGCCCCAGTTCCACCTGCACCCGGAAACTACGCCCGATGCGCACGTTGTCCGGCATTTCGCCCGTGAATACAAAATCCACATCAAACTGGCGGTCTTTCACTTCGGGCACCACTTTTGATACACGCAAGGCGTATTTTTTACCCTGATACGTTACCGAAGCGGGAAGTCCTACCTGTACACGGTCTATATAATATTCGCTCAATCGGGTGTGCAGTTTAAAGTTGTCCATCACTTTTATTTCGCCAATGCTTTCCGATTGTCCCACCCGCTGCCCCAGCGTAACGTTGAGGAAGCTCAATTGTCCGTCCATCGGGGCGCGCACAATTAAATTATCCATTCGTCCACGGGCGTGAGAAGTGGTTTTTCGTACACGCTCCAAATCGTTGTCCATCAACGAACAGCGCAGGTGCGTAGCTGCGCTGTCTTGCCGAAGTCCGTCTAATTGCAAGGCCGTACTTTTGGTTTTGTAATTGTATTCTTCGCGCTGCACATCCAGTTGCGCCTTGCTTTTTATGCCCATTTTAAACTCTTCTTCGCCCAATGCAAAATCTTTTTGCAGTCGGCTCAGCTCGTAGCGTGCCTGCAAAGTTTGCTGTTTGAGCAGAATGGTTTTTTGTTCCATCTCCAGTTTTTTCTCTTCGTACAGAATGCGTTGTTTTTCCCATTCGGCCTGCTGCTCTTCAATGGTGCGCTCCAGTTCGAGGTTTTGTAGCACGAGAATGACGTCGCCTTTTTTCAGCATCGCGCCTTCTTCGGCAACCACCTCCTGCACTATTCCGCTTTCGAGCGCGTTGAGTTTGATGGTTTGTATGGGTTGCACAATGCCTTCGGCGTCCACGTAATCGAGAAACGGGGCTTCCGTAACGTCGGCAATCCCAATTTTTTCGTTGTCCACGCGCAACTTTCGTCCGCCCGATATGCTGATGATTACGAACACGAGGAATGCTAGAAATACCGCGCCACCCAATAAATGAAATTTATATTTTTGGATAAACGGGCGTTTAGGCAGGCGTTTGTCCATAGATGAGTCGCGGGATTCGTGGAAAGAGTTTATGTTGTCAGAATTATTCATTTCCAATTCGTATTTAAAATTCTTGTCTTGAAACAATGATCGATTGATTTCTCTCGAAATCCCACCCAGTAATGCTCCGTAAACCATAATACAAACTCCAGTAGTTTTGCAGTTCGCGGATATAAGCACGTTGCGAGTTATCTTTTTCGGCAATAGCAGCGTTGAGATCGAGAACGGTTGATTTGCCGAGCAGATAAAGGCGGTACGCCACATCGTTGCGGCGAGTAGCTCGTTCCGATGTTTTTTTGGCTATCTCCACCTTGTCGGCTTGCAAGTTAAACTGTTTTACCAATTTTATCACGTTGGCATCAAAGTCGGTACGCGCTTGCGCGATATCTATTTTCACTTTTTCGAGGTTGCTTTTTGCCACTTCCACACGTCCCCGGCCCACGCCCCAGTCCAAAATCGGGATTCGGATTCCCAAGCTTACCAATTGCTGGTTAAGCGGATTGTGATATACATTATTGAAATCGCGTGCGGTTTGCGATAAACCGAACTGCATATACAAATCGGCTTTAAATCCGCGCGAAGCTTTAGCGTAAGCCACCGAACTTTCGCTTTGCAGTTTTTGCAGGGCAAGCATTTCCATATCGGGACTGTTTTGGTGGGCAAGATACAACGCGTCGTCCACGGAAACAATGAACTTGGGAATCGTTTCGCTCACTTCCGCCACAATTTCTACGTTATCCGTAATGCCCAGAAAACTGCGCAAATCCTGAATATAGTCATCCATCTCGATGCGGGCATTCAATCGGTTGGTTTGCTCCGAAAGATAGTTTATTTCCAGTTGCAACATTTCGTTTTCAGTTATCGTACCAATTTCGTATCGTCCTTTGGCATAGTTAAACAAGGTATCGGCATTGGCGTAATTATAATTTGCCGACCGAAAATTGCTCTGAGCCGTAGCAAGCTGAAAAAATTTCATTGCCGCAGACGAGGCAACCAACTCTAAGGTTTCGGTGTATTGCTTTTGTGCCGCTGTATATCGCACCGGTTCGATGCGTTTGTTCCATTTCAGGGAATTATAACCAAATAGGTTTTGCGAATAACCGATAACCACCGGCGTGGATTTGAACGAGTATTGATTATCGGAAAAAATATCCAATCGTTGCAATCCGCTTTGTACGAACACACTGCCGCCTAATAACGAAATGTTTTGGTTAATGGTCATTGCACCATCGTTGAGCAGTTGGTTGCGGTGTACAAAACTATCGGTTCCGTCGGGCAGCGTAATGGGGCTGATGGAGCGGTTAAGCTGCGAATTGGACGAAAACGTTAAACTCGGCAAGTAATCGGCTTTGAACGAGCGCCAGTTCCAGTGAGCCGCCCGATACTGATGCCGTGCCGCCACTGCTTGCGGTGATTGTTCCCGGGCAAGCGCGACCGCTTCATCCAGCGTAAGGTGAAGCGTATCTTGCGCCTTAAGCTGCCCTATGGTGAATAAAATGAGAATAATGAAATAAGCTTGCTTCATAAAAAAGCAATGACAAAAGCCGTGCCAAAAAGATAATATTCTTATAATCAATGTATTATATTTTTACGTTTTTCAAAAAGAGTGCGTTATCGCACAATAGGAGTTCGATTTCGCACATTATTATAAAAATATATTGTTTATATTTGCGATGGGAATTGAGTTTAAATTTTTAGGTTCACCGTTTATGCTTTAAAATGAGTGTATTTTAAATAGCTGTTTTGTGCAAATATAAAATAATATCTGTGTAAATTTAAAATATTTCTCGTGTAATAATAAAATATTTCTCGTGTAATAATAAAATATTTCTCGTGTAATAATAAAATATTTC
>ENA-UOOM01003569-UOOM01003569.1-fermentation-metagenome-genome-assembly--contig:-NODE-3569-length-11165-cov-5.006031_pt1 | contig 11165 bp, 10 predicted proteins | sample MGYA00245781_ERZ724031 | MGnify/ENA primary metagenome ERZ724031 (study PRJEB28704, sample SAMN03018317) | fermentation metagenome | biome: anthropogenic terrestrial biome; feature: soil; material... | reverse complement strand
AGCTGAAGCTTGCTGTTTCCCCCGGCATAGCCGGGGGTTTATTTGTTGTCAACAACAAAAAAACTTAGGTTATCACCTAAGTTATGTTTGGATATTAGATCTGAGATACCGTCGTTTCAATTTTGACACCTATCTCTCGATAGGTGGGTATCCGCAGAATATCTTCTACCGTCCCCTGCCAAACCTGGACTTACTGCGGGCTTGATATCCAATACCCTTATTGGATTCCCGGATGCAATACGTAGGTTCAAAATAGAAACCATTCGTATATCCCAGAACACTGTCTCTCTGTTGTATATTTATTATACTATATTCAGAGCATGCGTCAATAGAAATTTTTTACATGAATGCATGCAAGCCTGAGTTATACCGATTTCGCTATGGTTTGCAACTCTCCTTTATATTATTTTAGTCCGGAAAAAAATTACATTTGCAGTAGAAAGCTGATTTTCACGGAAATCAACTATACACTGGAAAGCTTACCTGTTAGGAACTATCTCCAGCCAATACCCATCGGGATCTTCAATGAAATAAATCCCCATACCCGGGTTTTCATAGCAGATGCAGCCCATCTCTGCATGAAGCTCATGCGCTGCTTCAAAATCATCTACTTTAAAAGCAAGATGAAATTCATTGTCTCCCAGGTCATAAGGACGTTCCCATTCCTTAAGCCAGGTCAGCTCCAGTTTATGACTGCTTACACCATCTCCCAGGAAAACCAGAGTAAAACTCCCGTCAGATGCTTCCTTTCTGCGTACTTCCTCAAGACCAAGTGCTTTTTTGTAAAAAGTCAGACTTTTCTCCAGATTCAGCACATTAAAGTTGTTGTGTGCAAAAGTAAATTTCACAGGGTATACCTCCTTCTTCTATAATCTTTAATTATCTCTAAATACCTCGCTCGTATAATATATTTTGTAAGCAGCAATATACACTGCTTACACATCAATACAACATTTTTATAAACAGTTATTGCTTATTGTATTCATATGTTTGTCCCCCGGTTGTTATTTCTAACACTGGTACAGCTGACTGGCTCATCTTCTTTGAAAACTTCTTTGTAATTCCGCTGTTATTACCAAAATGCATGGGTACAAACAAACCCGGTTGGAAAATCTTAAGCATATAGGCACCACCCATCCAATAATGCTCTCCCAGTCTGGGATCCACAGGGAAGAAAAGAATATCAATCCTTTCTCCGCTCATTTTTGCCACTTCGTTCTTGAACTTCCATTCCTCTTCCTCCAATTCCTGCCCGGTAGATTCATCTGCCCAATGCCACCAATTCAAATCACCAGCATGGAAAATCCGAAGTCCGTCCACATCCACAAGAAAAGACACCCCAATATCCGTTGAACCAAAAGTGGAAATTGTCACAGCATTTTTTGATGCATGTTCATAAGGAGCCATACTGATATAATGAAAATCTGAAAGGGAATCCAGAGCATTGTATTCCAATTTTATATCGCTGCTTAATATGTATGTTAACCGGGGATTCTCTCTCTTCCACTTGAATATGGATGAACTAAAATGATCATGATGGCTATGGCTGGCAAACACAAATGGATATTTACTGTTTGCAATCTTTTCTCGAATATCCCTGCCTGCAGCCCCGGATTCAACAGTATTATCCGAAGGGTCGAAAAAGTCGAATATCAGAAAATAGTCACCTGTCTCAACTGTAAATCCACTGTGGAATAAATATTGAATTAAGGCCTTTTTATTAGAATACACAACATCCATCCCTTTCCAGGAAATCCTATGTATGAAATTAATAATCTTTCATAATCTATATTTAATCAGACTTTCCACTTTGAAACAAGCTATAATATTTATCCCAAGTAGATTTCTTCCTGCTGTCTTATTTTTCATGTATATTTTTGCTGGATTTGGAAGAAATATATGAAGAGGAGGGATTCCCTATGCTAAAAAAAATACTGTCTTTTATTTTTGTATTTTTATTCTTAACACTTACTGCCTGTTCATTCCCTCGCGTGGAGTCTCCAGATACTGAGGAAGCTCCGACTCCCCAACCGCAGCTGGAAGATGAACAGAACGAGACACCACCCTCACCAACACAGCAGCCTGAGAACCTGGACGAGCTGCCTAAATCCAATGAGGCAGCTGTGGAAGAAAACATCAACGCTTATGATATCAGCAATGATCAGGATATTACCCGCCAAGCCGAATCATTATTGATGACCCAGATTAACACAGCTGTAGATCAGACGGAGATCACACAATTAACTGAAGGAAATTCCAGCACTGCTGGAGAGAATGTTGTAATGCTCTATGAAAAACGACTGCCTGAACGAATTAGCTACAGTGTTCAATATGAGAAATATAATCTCACTTATGACTATTTTTTAATTACCAGTGAAAATGAAGTACCAATCCATGAAAACCCAAATCCAGGCTCCAAGGAAGTTTGTTCAGCTGTAAACAGTGAAAAGCTTGCACTTCATCAGAAGCTGACAGGTGAAACACAGAAAGACTCTGATATCTGGTATAAGGTTTCCTGTAAGACTGATGGCAGTATTGTAACAGGTTACATTCATTCTTCTGCCGGCATCACCAGAACTTTTCAGTTCGACAAGATGCTGGAAGCCATACATGACCTTCAGCAGCAGGTGTCTGAGGGCAAGCTCAACCATGTCAGCAATTATAAGAACGTCAACGGTGTTGCTCCTAAAAAAGGAGAAGGAGCAACTGATGAGTATGGCATGCGCATCTATCAAAGTGCTCCCGGATATTTGCAAGACAATGCACAATCTGATTTTCGCTATGTTCCCGACGGAATGCTTGTACGAATATTGGAAGATTCTGGTGTATTTTACCGGGTAAAGGTGGAGTCCTTTGATCAGGAAGTTTATATCCCTAAAAATTTTATTGATCCTAATGATACATTGAGTAATCTTACCCATGCCATTGTCATCGACCGCAACCAACAGAATCAGGCAGCCTTTGAGCTGTCTGGTGATGAGATTCGAATGATCTCATACACTCTGGCCACCACCGGTCTCCAAGGTCAATCTTCTTTTGAGACTCCTTTAGGTACCTTCAGGACTCTGGAGAAAAAAGATCGCTTTCAATATCTAAAGAGCAATTCCAGTGAGATAGCCGGTTATGCACCCTATGCCATCCGATTTTGCGGTGGTGCTTATGTTCATGGTGTACCGGTGAATTATGAAGAAAAAGACGGTGAGCTGGTGGATCCGGGTATCATCGAATACCTGCAAACCATTGGAACCTTCCCTCGTTCTCATATGTGCGTTCGAAATTTCTCCAGCCATGCAGAGTTTCTGTATAACTGGATAGAGCTTGCAAACGGAGCTGTGATCATAATCGAATAAAACTAAAAAATCCTTTGCAAATGCTCAGGATAACATTAAAAGATTTTAATAGGGTACAAGATGCTGCGAGTACTGAGTTCAGCTGGAAAAATAACATACTGGAGGTCTTTATAAATGCAATCACGAGAAGGATTTAATGTCCCGCCACAATCTTATTGGATGGCTTCGGTACCTTTTACCCAATACGAACCATTAACGGGCAATCTGGATGTAGATGTTGTCATTGTCGGCGGAGGGATAACAGGAATTACATCGGCATTTTTGCTCAAACAAAGTGGTCTTAAGGTTGCACTTCTGGAGGCAACAAGGATACTTCATGGGACAACCGGTCATACCACTGCAAAGGTAACAGCTCAGCATGATATTATTTATTATACTATAAAAAGCAAAATGGATCAGGAAAGTGCAGAGCAGTACGCCAAGGCCAATCAGGCAGCTATAAGCGCTATTGATACCATTATACAGCAAAATAATATTGATTGTGACTTCTCCTGGCAGCCGGCCTATGTATATACCCAAGATGAAAACTATATTCTGCAAATACAGGAAGAAACTGAGCTTGCTTTTGGACTGGGTTTTTCTGCAGCATTTATGGAAGAAATCCCCCTGCCTGTTAAGGTAAAAGCAGCTTTGCGCTTTGACAATCAGGCACAATTTCATCCTCTTAAATATTTACAGGCACTGGCTCAACAGATTTCGGGGAACGGCAGCTATCTTTTCGAGAATACAAAGGCCTTGGATATTCAAACTCAAAATGCTTACACTGTGACCACCAATACAGGTTTCCATGTGAAAGCGCCAAATGTCATTATAGCTACCCATTATCCATTTTATGATGGAAACGGCATGTATTTCTCTCGAATATACCCTGAACGTTCATATGCTGTTGGTTTAACAATCTCTGATCAATACCCTGGCGGCATGTACATATCCGCTGAAGATCCAGGCCGCTCTTATCGTTCTCAACCAATGGATGATGGTCGGGTATTAATCATAGTTGGAGGTGAGCATCACAAAACCGGACAGAGTATAGACACCAGCCTTCACTATCAAAACTTGCTGAATACAGCAAACAGTATTTTCCAAGTCGATGAAGTACTTTATCGTTGGTCTACTCAGGACTATACCACTATGGATCAGGTGCCCTATATCGGACCATTGAATTCAAAAGACCCTGGACTTTATGTTGCGACGGGATTTAGAAAATGGGGAATGACTAACGGAACAGTGGCAGCTATGATTCTTAGAGATTACATTCTGGATAAGGAAAACGAATGGGCTCCTGTTTTTATGCCATCCCGCTTCAGGCCTGGTGCAGCTGCAGGTAAATTTATTAAAGAAAATGCCAATGCAGCGAAGCATCTGGTATCCAGCAAATTATCCTCTGCTGAACACTTTGAAGACATTGAACCTGGTGAAGGAAAAGTTGTTGAGATAGAAGGCGAAAAAGCAGGTGCATATAGAGATTTACAGGGCCAATTATTTATAGTAGACACTACCTGTACTCATATGGGCTGTGAGCTTTCATGGAATTCTGCTGAGTACTCCTGGGATTGTCCTTGTCATGGTTCACGCTTTACCTATAAAGGGAAAGTCATAGAAGGACCTGCACAAAATCCCTTAAATAAGGTAGAAATCGATAACAGTTTTTCAAGAAAACAATAATAAATTATAGTAATATTATATTGGATTCTTGACAACACTCATGCATTTCATCAGGCCAGACTGAAGATTGAACCTCCCCGATATGAGCCTTGTTGAGTAGAAACATACAGATTCTGGATTGACCTATACCGCCTCCTATGGTGTACGGTAGTCGTCCGTTTAATAGCTCGCTGTGAAAAAACAGGTCTTTTCTATCTTCACAATCAGCAAGCTTAAGTTGTCTCTGTAATGCCTCCTCATCAACCCGGATACCCATGGAAGATACTTCAAAGGCTCGTTCCAAAATCGGGAACCAGAATATGATATCACCATTTAACTCCCAATCATCATAATCCGGTGCTCTACCGTCATGAGGTTCGCCGGAACGAAGCTGACCGCCGATTTTCATTATAAACACTGCCTTATACTCTTTTGAAACAGCATCTTCCCTTTGCTTTGCATTTAAGCCGGGGTATTTGTCCTCCAACTCCTGGGAAGTAATAAAAGTGATTTTATCGGGCAAATAAGACTTCAACCTAGGAAATCTTTTCTGTATGAAGCTCTCAGAATCTTTAAAAACCTTGTATATACTGTTAACCGCAGAACGCAAGGTTTCTTCATTTCTCTCTTTTTTGAGAATAATTTTTTCCCAGTCCCATTGATCAACATAAACGGAGTGCATGTTGTCTAAATCTTCATCTCTACGTATGGCATTCATATCTGTGTATAAACCTTCCTGAGAATCAAACCCATAGCGTTTCAGAGCCAGCCTTTTCCACTTGGCAAGAGAATGGACAATTTCCACCGTATTGCCATCTATTCCCTTTACATCAAATACAACAGGTCTCTCTACTCCATTCAGGTTATCGTTCAACCCCGATTCAGGTCTGACAAAAAGAGGCGCTGATACCCGGACCAGATTCAACTCTCGAGCCAGTCTGTTTTCAAAAAAATCTTTAATGAGCTTGATAGCAATTACGGTATCACGTAAATCCAAGGGTGATTTATAGCCTTCAGGTACAATAAGTCCCTTCACTTCTCCATTCATTGGAAAACCTCCATCAAAAATGTGCTTTTCCTATTGTACTACAAATCCTTTGTAAGGGAAATAAAATTTTTGACAGTATAATTAAAGCATACTATAATATTTGACATGATAAGCGCGGGATACGGGATACGGGATGCGGGATACGGGATGCGAGATACGGGTTACGGGATGCGAGATACGGGTTACGGGTTACGGGATAACAACTGTCTTTCGTACTACTCGCATCTCGTATCTCGTAACAACTAACAGCAGGGATGTGTAAAATATGGTATTTGTATCGAATTTAAGCAACTCCAGCATTACTTTGGCAGTCTTCGAGTCCGATGGAAAGCTTGTTTTTAGATCAGATATTTCATCAGACAGAGGGAAAAGCGAAGAAGAATACTTTATCCTGCTAAAAAGTATTTTCAGCTTGTACGACACTGAACCGTCAGCCATTGAAGGAGCTATTATATCGTCAGTGGTTCCCCCGCTTTCCAATGTATTCAGCAGTACCGTCGAAAGGCTCGCAGGCTGTAAACCTCTATTTGTAGGTCCCGGCATCAAAACCGGTCTTGATATAAAAATTGATCATCATGCTCAGCTAGGTTCCGATTTAGTTGCCAATACAGTTGCAGCCTTGGCTTTATACAAAAAGCCCTTTACAATAATTAACATGGATGATACCGCTACTACCTTTACTGCTGTTAACAAGGCAGGGGAATTGTGCGGTGTCATAATATTACCAGGTGTTCGAATTTCTCTGGATGCATTATCTGCCAGCGCAGCAGAGCTTCCCTATATATCTCTTGTTTCACCAAAGTCTTTGCTTGGTACAAATACGGTAGACTCAATGAATTCGGGGTTGATCTATGGTACTGCATCCATGCTTGATGGACTTATTCACCAACTCAGTGAGGAGTTTTCCGTTACTGAAATGAATATCATCGCTACCGGAGGATTGGCTGAATACATTATTCCATATTGCAGCCATGAAATAATCTATAACCCCGACCTGATTCTTGAAGGCTTATTTCGAATATACAAGCGGAATCAAAAAAGAAATAAATCGATATAAATGCGTTTTTTACGCTTTTATAAATAAAATGCATTGCACCCTGAAACAATAAATAAGGGGCGATAGCAAAGGAGACGTTCAAATGAACAACAACACATCACCACGTACAGTCAAGATGGTACTATTGGCCATACTTGCCGCTATCATGCTTGTCTTGACATTTACCCCTCTGGGCTACCTTAAGGTTGGAATTATTGAAATAACCTTTATGACTATACCTGTTGCAGTGGGAGCTATTGTGCTGGGTCCTGCAGCAGGTGCGATACTCGGCGGTGTTTTTGGTGCCACCAGCTTTGCACATGCTTTGCTGGGCTTAAGTCCCTTTGGTGTGGCACTGATGGGTATTAATCCCTTTTACACATTTATACTCACTATGGTACCACGTATACTAATGGGATGGCTGACTGGTTTAATTTTTCAAGGGCTGCATGGAAAAGAAAGAACAAGGAAAATCTCCTACGGGGCAGCCAGCCTTTCTGCTGCACTATTGAACACGATATTTTTCTTATCGCTGCTGGTCCTGTTGTTTTCGAATACAGAATACTTCAAAGATTTTCAAGGCAATCTATCTGGTCTTCTGGCTTTAATGGGGACAATTTTTGTCACAAATGGCCTTGCTGAAGCTGCTGCAACAATGATTATCGGCGGTACCATTGCTCGTGTATTGATACGATACAGAGGAAAGTGAAACAACGAAAACGTAACATAATTTTTAACGGCGGTCAAGCTGATGCTGTCCGCCGTTTTTGCTTAAAAATGGTAAAACAAATTTAATTATAATGTTTGTTTTCAAGATAAGGTAATGATATGATATTCATAATAAAATAAAATATCGTATTAAGACAAATTTCTTACAAAAAATAAAGCAGTTATAGAGTATGGAAATTTATCAAGGAATCATGAAATGTGTAAAATAAGAAGCATAATATGGAGGCAATGCTAATGAACGGAACAAAAAAATCAGAGATAGTGAAAAAATCAAGGGATTACCTAAAGAACATTTTATTGATTCTTTTTGTTACAGTATTTATAGCTGCCAATATAAGCTTTACTGCGCTGCCTGCTTTCGCTTCAACTACGGAAGATACCAGTTCAGAAGATGCAACGCAAGATTCCACTACTGATGAAAATACGGATAACAGTACAGAAGGCGCAGAAACAGATGAAACTGCCGAGCTGCAATTTGATTCGATTGCTAATGCAGCTCTGCTTATGGAAGCCTCTACCGGGGAAATCTTGTATGAAAAAGCTTCTAACGAAGCACTTCATCCAGCCAGCATTACAAAAGTTATGACCTTATTGTTAACCTTCGAAGCCTTGGAACGAGGTGATATCTCCCTGGATGATGAAGTCTATATTTCCAAAGATGCCTGGCTGGTAGAGGGATCTGAAATGTTTTTATTAGTTGATACCAAAGTTCCTCTTGAATTGATTATTACAGGAATTTCCGTAGTATCCGCCAATGATGGTTGTATAGCAGTGGCAGAGCATATAAGCGGTTCTCAGGATGCATTTGTCCAGTTGATGAACAAACGTGCCCAGGAACTGGGGTTAAGTAATACACAGTTTCAAAACCCTCATGGCTTAAGTGCAGAAGGACATTATATGAGTGCCAGGGATATTGCAGTTTTAGCTAGACACTTGATCGAACATTACCCTGAGATTCTGGAGATCGAATCATTAACTGAGTTTACCTATAATGATATACTTCAGTATAATCGTAATCCACTATTAGGCGTTTATCCTGGTGCAGATGGGTTGAAAACCGGTTGGCACGAAAAAGCAGGCTTTTGTTTAGTAGGCACAGCAAAACGAAACGATATGCGTTTGATTTCTGTTGTTCTAAAGACAAAAAATAAAGAAGAGCGGCTGGACGCTTCCAGGGAACTTTTGGACTATGGATATCAGAACTTTGAAATCAAAGAAGTTATTTCTGAAGGAGAATCCTTGGGAGATACAGACGTAAAGAATGGTAAGGAGTTAAGTGTTCCCATAAAGGCCGATAATTCCATTACCCTTATTATCCAAAAGGATAAAATAAAAGATATTCAAACACAGCTGGTGCTTGATGAAGAGATCCTTCTGGCACCGATAGAAAAGGATTCCAAAGTCGGAAAGCTTGATATTGAGCTGGATGGTGAAGTGCTGGCATCCACTGAAGTCAGTACCGCTCAGGAAGTAGAAAAAGCAGGTTTTTTCGAGCTTCTTTGGAGAGGAATAACAAGCTTCTTTAAATCTCTGTTTAATGTTTCCAAAGGAGAATGACTTTGTTTGATATTTTAGGAGGGTATGGATATGTCAATTATCGTAGGTATTGATATAGGCGGCAGCACCACAAAAATAGTCGGTTTGAATCAAAATAAAATTATAAGTCCAATGCTGGTAAAAGCCAATGATCCCGTTGCATCTATTTACGGGGCTTTTGGTAAATTCTTAAGTGCGAATCAGCTTCACCTAAATGATATTCGGCAGATTATGGTTACAGGAGTGGGTTCTTCATATATAACCCAATCCTTATACAACATCCCCACAGGAAAAGTTGATGAATTTCATGCCATAGGCAAAGGCGGTTTGTTCCTGACAAATCTTAATCGCGCCATTGTGGTTAGTATGGGTACAGGAACAGCATTTATTATTGCGGATCATAGCGGTGAAAAACACATAGGCGGCACTGGAATAGGCGGAGGCACACTCCTGGGTCTTTCCAATAAAATGCTCAACATACGTCATTTTGAAGATTTGATCGAAATGGCCCGCGGCGGAAATCTGGCAAATGTTGATCTGAATATATCCGATATTACCAAAGACAAGCTGGAGACTCTGCCACCTGAAATTACAGCATCAAACTTTGGGAAAATCAGTGACCTGGCCACTAAAGCCGATATTGCCCTGGGTATTATCAATCTGGTTTTTCAAACCATTGGTGTGTTTGCAGTTTTTGCATCTCGGATTCATAAAACAGACGATGTTGTATTAACAGGGAATCTGGCCAATGTACCTCAGTCACGAATCGTTTTTGATACTCTGCATGCCTTGCATAAGGTTAATTATCATTTGCCAAACCATGCAGAATTTGCCACTGCTGTAGGTGCAGCCTTGTCAAATCCCAAAGAAATACTGTAATTGTTCGTGATTAGTAATAATATTTACCTGTAGCGGCTTGGAATGCATCTTCTATATGATTGATAAGAAAAGTCCCATCAGATTGCGCTTTAACTTCCAAGACGTCAAAACGACATGAAACATCTTTCCAGCCTGTATCATTAAGAAAGTATAAGGCAGTGCCGGTAAGCTTTGCCTGCTTTCTGTAATTAACTGCTTCTCCCGGGCGGCCATATGATGCGGTTCGCCTGGTTTTTACTTCCACAAAAACCAGTTGTTCACCCTTTCGAGCTATAATATCAATTTCTCCAATACGACATTTGTAATTTCTTCGTAATATTCGGTACCCATCTGCTTCCAAAAAACTGCAGCTCTGTTCTTCGCCCCACTTTCCCAAACTTTTTCTATCATCTTGCATAGCTTTCCTCCATATTATCCCCACTAGAACTTTCTCAAGGCAGTTGCAACTGTCATAAATATATTCTACATCCCGCTAAAAATCCCCTTCTTCAATGGGATAGAAGACTCCTGTGATGTAGGATCAATCGTGTTAACCGGATTATTCCCGCAATATGCATACAGGTGCTGCGTCCACGGGTCTTAGATTACCTATAATATAAATATCTTATTATCAGTAATTCCTGTCTAGGATATCTTGGGATTTGTATTTACGATCCATGATACTAGTGGTTGACACGCCGACAGGCAGACCTGTTTATTAATTTACATTTTATGTTGTATTATTACATCACATCCCAGCATACCCATAATTTGTTTATATTCTCTATTCTACGTTTGTTTTTGTTTTCCTGCTGGGATTCCCGTAAATGAAAAATAATTATTGTATAAAGGCCGATGTCTATCACATCTGTCATATTATATAAATTTATATATAAAATTTCAACAAATTCGTGGGCGGACAAAGTAAATGCAACCTTTGACGGAGTAAATGTACGGTAATAGC
>ENA-UOOM01003567-UOOM01003567.1-fermentation-metagenome-genome-assembly--contig:-NODE-3567-length-11168-cov-4.451183_pt1 | contig 11168 bp, 7 predicted proteins | sample MGYA00245781_ERZ724031 | MGnify/ENA primary metagenome ERZ724031 (study PRJEB28704, sample SAMN03018317) | fermentation metagenome | biome: anthropogenic terrestrial biome; feature: soil; material... | reverse complement strand
ATGAGTCAAATTCTGCACAGGGTAAAGCATTAATCGATAAGACTTATCGTAAAAACCAAGGGCAGAATTGCCTACAAACTTTCCAATTAATAAATTGTCTAAATTTCTCGAAAAGTAATTCACTAAACTAAAGGCAAATTGATACGATGAAAATCCTTTGATCTTTTTATAGCTATCTGTATTAATTTTTAGGACAAACTTTAATTTTACTGTGCTAAAATTCCATATAAATGTAATAAAAGAAACCAAAATAGAGTGAATAACTAAAGCGTAATATTTAAACCCAATAAGGGCTAGTATAATCGTAGGTATCGCTGACAAAACAGACACTAAAACCAATCGCAAATTCACTAATTTAAACCTTTGTGCTTTTAGAAGAAGTGAATTCGGCACAATATTTACAGTGTTAAAAAGCAAAGATATGGCCAACAATGCGCCTATAGGAATGTACACGCTGTCATCATAAAAAATAGAGATTGGGATAGAAAAAAGAGCAAACAAAATTCCAATAACTAAGCCAATATAAATCGTCAAGGAGAATAAATGATTAATATCCTCTTCATCTATATTTCGGTGCTGAATAATAGCTGGCCCAATACCTATATTTGCAATCAAAGAAAAGAAGGTCGTAAATACGGTTACTACTGCCACAACGCCAAAATCTTCTGGAGATAGTATTCTGGCTAAAATTGCGCTGTATATTAACTGCACAAATATATTCGTGTATTTTCCGAAAAAGTTGATAGTAGTAGCTTTTCGAATAGACATTGATTTTTTTTCTGGATTCATTTGATCAATTCCTTCTCATGTATTTTCTGCTTAAGATATTCTATAATACACTATTATTTGCAATTATTTCTTAAAATTCACTATATACTATACCACATTCATATTGAACGGAACAATAATCCAACCATAGACAAACAACAATTGAACTGTTTATCAAATGGTAGTAGAAGAGTGGTTACTTTTTTTCATTCCGAATTCAGCTTTTTACATAATCTATCCTGAATTGACAGATAATATAAAAATCCCACGAAGCGCCATTAAAAGAAGCTTGTATTTATTAAGAGAAACTTTTCATTACTTTATCACAAAAACAGGAGGATTATATGAAAAAAAGCTTAAAATTTATCAGCATCCTACTATTTATTGCAATTTTGACAACCACATTCTTTGGATGTCAAGGTGGAGATAAGAAAAAAAAATTTACTGCTGGTACTTATGAAGGAACAGGAGAAGGTCACGGCGGTACTATTACAGCAAGAGTTACCGTTACAGCAGATGAAATTACCGAAATCAAAATTGACGCTCCACATGAAACAGAGAGCATCGGTGGCAGCGCAAAAGACAAAGTTATTGAAAGCGTGCTTTCAAGCCAAAGTCTCGCCATTGACACCGTTAGCGGTGCAACAGAGTCCAGTACAGGAATGATTGCAGCGATTACTGCAGCCCTTGAAAAATCAGGCGCAGATATGAAAGCATTACAAGATCCTAATGCAGGCGAAACAAGTGAAGAAGCGCAAAAAGACATGAATATAGATGTGGTAATTGTCGGAGCTGGTGGAGCTGGAATGAGTGCCGCGTTAGAAGTAGCAAACGCAGGAAAATCCGTGCTTATCGTTGAAAAAATGCCTATTATTGGTGGCAATACAAATTACGCAACTGGTGGTATGAATGCTGCAGAAACACCTTATCAAGAAGCTGCCAAAATCAAAGACACCAAGCAAACATTTTACGATGATACTATGAAAGGTGGAAAAGACAAGAACGACCCTGAACTCCTTAAAACTTTAGTAGACAATGCTCCCGATGCAGTGGAATGGTTAAATGATTTGGGGGCTGGGTTAAAAAGGGTTACTCTATCAGGTGGAGCTACAAATCCAAGAATTCACACTCCAGAAGATGGTTCCCCTGTAGGACCAGTAGTGGTACAGGTTTTATCTAAAAAATTAGAAGAACAAAATATCGAGATTATGTTAGAAACAACCGCAGAAAAAATTATCGAAAAAGATGGCGCAGTTGCTGGAATACAGGCAACAGACAAAAGTGGAAACTCGTTTAATATCAATGCAAAAGCAGTAATCCTTGCAACCGGAGGTTTTGGTGCTAATAGTCAAATGGTAGAAAAATACCGCCCTGATTTAAAAGGCTTCTCAACTACAAATCATAACGGCGCAACGGGCGATGGAATCGTTATGGCACAAGAAGTAGGTGGTGATTTAACAGATATTGAAGAAATCCAAATCCATCCTACTACCGATCCAGAAACAGGATACTTGTTCACAGAGGGTTTAAGAGGTGATGGGGCTATATTAGTAAATCTTGATGGAAAGCGATTTACTGATGAACTTCTTACACGAGATGTGGTTTCCGCTAATATCTTGAAACAAAAAAATGGAATTGCCTATCTGATTGTTAATGAAGCAATGCGAGAAGAAAATGCTTCTTTAGCTGGATATATTGAAGAGGACTATGCTGTACAAGGAGAAACCATCAAAGATTTAGCAAAAACTTTAAAAATTGACGAAGCAACCCTTGAAAACACCTTAAAAATCTATACAGGTTATGTTAAGGCTGGTAAAGACGAAGAATTCGAAAGAGCTCATCTAACTCAAACCCTTGAAGAGGGTCCATACTACGCATTAGAAGTAACACCTGGTATTCACCACACAATGGGTGGCGTAAAAATTGATACAAAAGCTCATATTATCAATACTGAAGGCCTTGCTATCAAAGGATTGTACGCAGCTGGTGAAGTCACTGGCGGAATTCACGGAGGAAACCGTATAGGTGGTAATGCAGTAGCTGATATAGTCGTATTCGGTCGTATAGCTGGACAAACAGCAGCAAGTGAGCTGCAATAATTTTATGGTGGTCAGCAGAAATATATTAGTTACCATCTTTCTACTCTTACCTTTCAAGCTTAAAACAAGAAGTTAATACTAAAAGTCATAAAAAACAACCGTCAAATTTATTGATGGTTGTTTTTATTCACAGAAACCACTACACTTTTCCTCCTAAAACGAAGCGAAGAATTTTAAGACCAAAAGAGATGTTCCAGATCATCCAGAGGATCACATCAACGAGGTCCCTACATATCACCTATGGCTAAACAAATGCCCCCTTGATTTTTTAGACTCCGTAACATTTGATGGAACAACAAGCTTATTAGCAAGTATTTCTTCCATATTTGTTGTAATCTCTTGATAGATTTCCTTACCTACTATCTTTTGTATCTTATGAAGACCACTTCTCAACTTGCTGTAGTCATCAGGTGTACTAGCATGAGTTCCTAAAGTATATATTCTGTTAGATTTAAGTAATGTTTTTGCTGTCATTTTGATTATGTTGCCGTGATGCCCTTCTATGCTTTTTATATCCATTTGGAGTAGGATATCCCTCGCGATTAGCTCTCTTGCGATATCAGGATTTTCTATTATAAAATCGTACTTTTCTATTTGACTTAGGATTACCCTATATCCCGCGATTTGTAATTTAAACACGCTTTCAATTATGGTGTAAAAGCTACAATTTTCATAGAATCGCACTAATATGTATTGCGTACCATTAATAGTAGCAATTTCTTTTCTCTTTAAACAATCGATCACTTCTGATGAAAAATCGATTTCACTGCCTAAAACAATCTGTACATTTATATTATTTTCTCTGAGGATGCTATTTAGGTATTCACACTTTTTCAAATCATAATCATATGTAGAAACAAAATCCTTTTGGTATGTAAATCTAGAAGCAGAAACGAGCTTTGTAAATCCAGCCTTACTAGCAGCCTTAGCAAGCTCCATTGTTTTTTTGAGACTATCAGGTATGGAGTTTTCTAGAAATAAGATATTGCTGTAAAAATCTATCATAATAAGTTTCCTCTTTTCGTTTACTATTTATAGTTCTTATATTCATCACGAAGAGCGTTCTATACTGTATCGTTTATTTTGCTATAGGCTTACATTCTATTTATTCTTTAATAAACTTCTACCTTTCTTTGAAATAAAAAAGCCACCAAAATATAAGCGATCTTAATTTTGGCGGCCGAACCATCTTGGTCTTTTAGTAAAATTATGTATTAGTCATCCAATGGCCCATACACAAGTATTCGAATATCTAATACAATAGGAATACCAAAACAGATCATTAATTACTTTATAGACTTTAGACTTCATGCTTTGCGTCCCTACCTTTCAGTAGGTTTGCCTTTTTCTATTTTATGGTAATGTTCTATTTTATATTAATATTTTCTTAATAATTTGTCAAGCTATTTTATTGTAACATTTTATTATAACATTTTATTGTAACATTTTGCAAACTTAATATTTTTATCTATAACAAACATAGGAAACCACTCCTATGTTATCAGGATTATTTATTAAAACAATATGTAACAAAAATCAATAACGCCTTCACTAAGATAGATTGATCTCAATGCTCTCTAGATGGCTTAAGAAGAATTTCACAGAATTTCTCTTACAATAATCATTTCTATATATTGGAGGTTCTGTTATGCATTACTATTTATCAGATAAGGATTTTGGTTCTTCTGGTTGATAAAAGCCCCATATGCAAGCTGAACCAGCAAATAAAACAGCTACCGTAGTTAGTAGCATAGATGCTATTGAAAATATTTTCTTTCTCACGTAATTCACCTCCTATACATAACTCGAGTCAATCCTTGATCTATTTTTGCTAAAACACTTCGTCCAATTATTGTAAGAGAAAAAACTTGAAATAACATTCCTCCAGATATATCTAAAACAAATATGTAAAAATCTACATTATTTGTAAACTGATACGATAACAAAAAAACAATACTAAGAATAAGGTATGTCGCAGCAATGATAAAAGATCTTTTTCTCATTTTTTTTCGTTTAGCTTCTGATTTAATAGGCTTAGCTTTACTATCTACAGGTGCATACTTATTGATTATATAAAAGGCAATCAAAAAGCTGATGCCGTCTACAATAAGTATGGTATTTACATTCATAAAATTTCCTATGTACTTCATGAATAAAGCCAAACCAACACTTACTACAGTTCCAATTACAGCACAACTTCCAGGTCTGCTAGCATGAGTTCCACCTGAATACTGCCTTAAGATGCTAGTAGAAAAAGAAACTATAAGAGCTTGAAGCATAACCCCAAATAACAACCCAAAAACAGCTACCGCTATAATACAAAGGGAAATCTGCATGATTACAAATGCTCCATAACGAATAATCTCATACTGCTCTTCCTCTAGATTCAGTTCATCAGATATTTTCTTTGCCAGTTGATCCTGTATATTCATCATCCAACCTTCTTTTCATCCTAATCTTGTAAATAAATAATATAAACAAGCCTAAACCCACTAAATAAGGCAAACCAATGAGAGAAAACATGCAAAGAGTATTAAAATCTGAGGAAGGCTATTTAATTCCAGTTGTATCTCCCCTTTAAATGTCGTTCATTATTTTATATAATAATACCATAATTACACAAAAAATTACATTTTCTCTAGATTATTTATAATCCTATTAATTTATTCAATAATCGAAGAACCAACTTATCCATGTCCCCAGGTTCACTTAATTCGAGGTGTTTCCTATCATTTTCGTAAGTATGAAATTTAAAAAATTTAAAACATCTTGTAAATCTAATAATAAAAATCAAAAAACATGATATAATGAAGTATAAAGATATAGGAATTAACGAATGAAATCGTTAGGAGGTTGTAAGATGGATAAAACGCAGCCAAGTTTATACTATTTAACTTATGATCAACTCAAGGCTAATAAAGATTTTCCAAAGTCCTTTTCTCATTTTTGGTGGTGGTTGTTGCAACGCACAGGTAGGGGTATAAAAAAAGGATTTGTAAAGAATATCATAACCCTATTTTTTGTTATGTTAGCCACTTTTATCTTAAACTCTGTATTTCTAATTTTTATTAACGATACCATGTATTTAGAAAATAGAGGCGGAAATAGTAGCTTAATCGCATATATTTTTTCAGGTATTTTAGATTCATCTACTGAAATTAAAGGTTTTCAGTTTATCAGCGCAAGAATACCAAATATCTTTTGGACGCTTCCTATGATGTTTTTACTTTCTGGATTAATTTTTAATATTTTTAGACGTATACGAGCAAACGGTTTCAAGAAGCTTATAAGCGAAATTCTTCATTCAGGTAAACTAGCTAAAGTTTACGCTAGTGGATCATCAAAAACCATAAATTATTTTATATTATCTGGCTGTTTTTGGGCTACCATAATAGGCTTTATTGTACAAAACCCAATAACCCTTTTTTTGCTTCCAATTATTCTCTTTCTTTCTTTTACCCTAAAAGAAAATAGTAAAATTATTAGTTTAATTTCAACCTACTTAATCGCAATAAATATTAATAAAAAGAAACCGAGAAATGTAAACGTAGCAAATATAGCACTGAGCATTTTAGGGCTTTCTATAGGATTTGCTATTCATTTTGTTTTCGCCCTTGTAATATGGATTGTTTTTGATTATGCACTATTAGCGAGGATAATTTTTAGCATCATTTTAGCAGTGCTTTTTTATATTCTAAAAAGGGGAAATAACAAAATCCATACAAACAAAGTGATGAAAGCCTCTGGTTTGATTTTTTCTTTTGTATGTATTACAACTTTTTGTAATTACATTGTCTATGCAGATGATGGTGGATGGGTTGAATCTGGCAGAAGTCTAATGGGATGGTTATCGAACCCTGGATCAAAAATTATTTCCAGGTTGGGACTTGGCCAAGCAGCAGCTGTTGGACTTGGTTGGATAGCAGATACTGCCTTAGGTGGATTGGCTAATCACTTTAATTTAAGCGAATTAATGACTCTAGCTGGTTTAGGTGCTGGGTCTAGCTCTCCGGAATCTTTAGGGAAAGCGGCATTAGGTGCGGCACTTGGCCCACTTGGAGACATTCTTGGAAACACTTGGGGTGGCGTTAACGATGCTTTAGCCGGCGGAGGAGCTGAAGATGATGGTTCTGGTGGTGACTCTAGCAGCGGTAGTTCAAGCGACAGTGGCCATTTTGATAATGACACTGGCAGGAGCAGGCCGCGTGATAAGAAACCCAATAAGAAAAGTGATAAATCTAGTAACAATAGCTCTAATGGGCATGACACTTAATACAGCAGTAGGAATGATGGTAATGTGCAAACAATAATGTGAAATAGATGAATTTATATTATACAGAAAAACAAGGGGGAAATATAATTGAAAAAGCTAACAACTTTAGTACTGTTTGGTATGGTTTTAATATTACTTTCTGCCTGCTCTATGACAGAAAAAAACGAACTCGTTATATATACCTCTGTAGATCAAATTTATTCTGAGCCAATTTTCAATCTTTTTGAAAAAGAAACAGGTATAAAGGTGAAAGCAGTTTACGATGTAGAATCACAAAAAACAACAGGAATGGCATCTCGTTTGGAAGCCGAAAAAAGCAAACCAGTTGCGGATTTGTTTTGGAACGGTGAGTTTACTAAAACTATAGCGCTGACAGAAAAAGGGGTTTTGTCTGACTATATCGCTTTTGGAGGTAGGGCTAGAGTTCTACTGGTCAATACAGAAAAAATAAAGCCAGATGATTACCCTACGACATTAACTGATTTGCTAAGTGAAAAATACCAACCATCTATGATTGCTATCGCTCGACCTATGTTTGGCACAACCTTTTCACAAGCTTGCGCTTTATATGCTCAACTCGGAGATGAGCCAGGGAAGATTTTTTTTGAGCAAGTAAAGAATAGGGGTATTAAGATAGTAGAAGGAAATTCTGTCGTTCGAGATATGGTTGTATCAGGAGAAGTAGCAATGGGACTAACCGATACGGATGATGCTTATGATGCGATAAACAAAGAGAAGCCCGTTGCCATAATATTTTTAGATCAAAAGAGTGATGAAATGGGAACTTTAATTATTCCAAATACCATTGCTTTCGTTAGTGGCAGACCTGAGAGCTCTAGTGCAAAAGAATTTATGGACTTTATTACGTCAGATAAGGCGGCAGTCCTCTTATATGAAAGTGGTTGGATCGATTTTGTAGAAAAACCTGAATTGATTAAAAATCAACGGTTTGACTTCTCTAAAGTAAAAGGTATGAAAATATCACTAGAAGAAATTTGTGAACAACAAGATGTAGTCGTAGAAGATTTGACGAAATTATTTATGGATTAAGGTGGAAATATGGAAGTAAAACGATATAAAAAAACTTCTAAAAAACTTCTTTCTTTCCTAAACTGGATCCCATTCGCAATTCTTATGATCCCGCTATTGGGATTAATCTATAGCTCCATAATAGAAGATGGCAAAACAATTGATATTTTCTCCCTTGTTTTGCCCACAGGGCGAAGGTTCAGTTTATTGATTCGCAGTATCTTGCTTTCGTTGTCAGTCAGTTTAACTAGTTTATTTATTGCACTATCAAGCGCATTAAAACTATATAGTGTCTCGCCAAAAAACAAGAGAGTAACAGATACTATTTGGCGAATATCTATCCTCATGTTGTTACTGCCCTCATTTATTCATTCTCAAAGTTGGTGGAAAACTTTTGGAATACTTTCTTTGCCTACCAGCGGATTATTGCCTGCCTGGTGGGTTTCTGTTATGTATTTCCTGCCATTACCTTTTACTCTCATCTCCCTTTCCTTAAAAGCTATAGATAAGGATGCCTTAGAAGCAGGAGCTGTATTTTTTAGCCCCGGAGTTGCTTTATTGAGAGTAGTATTGCCTTCTGTTTTACCGGCTATTTTAGGTGGAGCTTTACTGGTTTTTCTTTTGTCTTTGGCAGATTATAGTATACCGTCTATCTTTTCCTTAAATGTTTATTCCCTTGATATATTTGCACAGTTTAGTGTTTCAGGTTCGGTGGCCGATTCCTTTTTTTATTCCTTACCATTACTTATGATTGCTTCTGTTGTTGTAATTGTAGGATTAAATCTACTTCAAGATCTTTCTTTAACTACAAAAGGTGAGACCATCAGAAATCATGTGACAATTGTACTCCCCCCTTCAGTTTCATTATTATCTGGAATGGGATTAGTCATATCGCTACTCTGTATACTCATCCCCAGTTCAAATCTGATATTAGGGATGTTCCAAAGTGTTAACACAGTTGAAACTATTGAGATGGGATTAAGTGAACTCATAAATTCACTTATCATTTCATCAGGAAGTTTGCTTATTTCCTTGCCTTTATCACTTTCAATCGGGATGCAGATGAGTAATAAAAAACTTTCTGGCTTAGCCTATTTTGTTTTAATACTGCCCCTAATCATGCCGGCATCTTTAATTGGAATTGGATTAATTGGTGTGTTTCACAGCACTTATTGGTATAACTCTATTGTGATGCCCATCCTAGCTATTGCTATAAGATATACTCCAGTAGGTGCACTACTTTGTTATAGTGGTTTTAAGGGACTAGACAAAGAAATGATTAACGCTAGCTTAGTGTATCAAAAATCTACCTTAAACGGTTTCTTGAAAATTTTATTTCCTGTCCTCTTTCCGATTATCCTGATGGCAGCACTAAGTATTTTTATTATAGGTACCGGTGAGATTGGCGCAACCATTATGGTTTTGCCACCAGGATTTAATACATTATCAATTAAAATATACAATTATCTGCATTATGGTTCTTCACAAGTTGTATCTGTATTATGTTTCATGCTTGTCTCCGCAATTATAATTGTAGTAGGTATTGCTCAACTCGGTACTTTTTATACCCAAAAAGGACGTGATAAAAATGACAGCTAATTATATATTAGAAATAAGCGATTTAACAAAAAGTTACACCACAAAAAAAGATAAAAAAGTAACGCGTGTTTTGCAGGGCATTTCTTTATATGTAAAAAAAGGAGAACGGTTAGGTATTAGTGGTTCATCTGGATGTGGAAAGACCACATTACTTCATCTAATTGCAGGATTGGTGGCTCCTGACCACGGAAGTATTATCATAGATAATACTACAGTTTCATCTAACGAAGTACATATAGCCCCCCACATGCGGGGTATCGGTTATGTTTTTCAATCACCTGCACTCTGGCCCCATATGACCGTTGAGCAAAATATATTATATCCAATTCAAAATAAGGATGTTGATATAGAAGGTTTACTTGATGCTTTTGAAATATCAAACCTTATGAAACGATATCCATCACAAATTTCTGGTGGGCAAGCAAAACGGGTAGCTATTGTTCGGGCGTTATCCGCTAGTAACAAGTTGATTTTAATGGATGAACCCCTTACAAATCTTGAAAAAAATTTAAAGATGAATATACTGCAAACTCTGGATCTTTATATCAAGAAGACAAATAAAACTATCGTTTACATAACTCATGACATGGATGAATTAGAGTTTATAGCATCAAAAAAATATGTACTTAAGGATGGAACATTAAAAAATGCGTAAAATTCGAGATTCAAATATGGTTAAACAGTACAAAGTACGAAATATAGCAACTATCATAATTTCTTTATTTCTTATCCTATTAGCGACTATATGCTTGCTACAGTTTCAACAGGTAGAAAAGGAAAAAATAGAAAAGCAGAAGTTAAATGGTCTTCGTATATTTTTCCCAGAAAGTGAGATTTCAGCACTTCTATACGATGGAAAACATATTTGGGTAGGTGGGCGTGATGGCGTTTATCTTATCGATCCTCAAAGTGGCAAAATAATAAGGGAGATCGCCAAAGACATCCAAATGACGTACACAGCTGGCATATGTCAACTTGATGATAATAGCGTATGGATAGGTCATGAAAATGGCGTAACTATTTTCAATGATAACCATCGGATTGACTTTACCTCTCCACAGATCCCAAGTGGACGGGTAAATACAGTAGTAAGCGATGGATCTGCTGGAGTGTGGGCGGGAACGCAAACAGGTGCAGTTCATTTTTTAAAAAAAGATGGTAACTATGTTATCGATAAAATACTAACTTCTAAAGATGGGTTAAAAGAAGACGCTGTAAATACGATTGCATTGAGAGAAAATCATAGCATATGGTTTGGTGCATATCTTGCCAATAAAGTAGGTGGACTCAGTATATTAAAAGATGGTGAGTGGCAATATTTTTCCGTACAGCAGGGGTTACCTCATAGATATATTACTGCTACGATACCTATTAGCGAGGAGTATATGTTGGTTGGATTA
>ENA-UOOM01003565-UOOM01003565.1-fermentation-metagenome-genome-assembly--contig:-NODE-3565-length-11172-cov-4.395161_pt1 | contig 11172 bp, 5 predicted proteins | sample MGYA00245781_ERZ724031 | MGnify/ENA primary metagenome ERZ724031 (study PRJEB28704, sample SAMN03018317) | fermentation metagenome | biome: anthropogenic terrestrial biome; feature: soil; material... | reverse complement strand
TGGCAGCACTGAGCATGCAAAGCAATGTACAAGACCAGCGTTTGGGGCTGATTTCAACGGACCTTAACAGCAGTTCGTACACCCAATTGCTGGATACGGGCTACGCTTACATCGCCGGGTGGATGCCGGATGGCAAAAGCGTGATCTTCCTGACTGCCGCGCTTAACCTGAATGGCTGGAAGGTGCAGCGTTACGATCTTGAGAACAAAGCGAACGAAGAGTTGTTTACCATGAATACGGGCACGATCAAGTACCTGGACCCGGAGCTTTCACCCGATGGTGAGTGGTTGGCTTACCGGGCGCTGGACAGCAGCTCGGTGCGCGTCGTGCGCCTGGACGGCAGCGAGGACCATCTGCTCGCGGAAAGTTTGCACGCCGTGGAGCTCAGTTGGGCCAGCCCGGAGCTGCTGGCGCTCAGCCTGAGCGGCATGCCCGCTGGGATGGAGCGCACCGTGCTGGTAAACATCAATACCTGCGCGGTGCAAGCCCTGCCCGAGGAATATAGCGGTACGGTGGCGGGGATCAAAATCGAGTAAGCCTGGCCGCGGGGTGTTCAGCGCTGCCTGGCATTAAGGTTCCGGTGGAAAAAAAGCTGGCCCTTCATCAGGGCCAGCCTTATAGCTTATTTCATGGTAACTCAGGCGTTGCGTGCCTGGGCTTCGGCCTGGTACTTTTTGTAGGTCATGGTTTTCATGATCTCTGCGGCGATCGAAGGCAGGAAGATAAGCGGCAGGATCTCCAGCCAGTGCACCGGTTCGATAGGCAAAGTGCCGAAGATGTTCTGCAGGAAGGGCACGTAAACCACCAGAATAATCAGGGCCAGCGAGACCAGAACTGCCAGGTTCATATTCTTGTTGGTAAAGATGCCGATCTTGGTGAGCGGGTAGTACTCGCTGCGGGCGGTGTAGGCACGCAGGAGCTCGCTCATGGAAAGGGTCACAAAGGCATAAGTCTCGCTGAGGTGAACTGCCTCGGGCGCCGCGCCGCGGAATGCCCCGCCGCCCAGGAAGAAGGCGCCCAGGGTGGCGAGCGTGATGGCCACCGTCTGGACGATGATGCCGCGCATCATGTAACTATTGATAATTGGTTCGTCGGTTGGGCGGGGCGGGTGGTCCATGATGTCCGGGTCGCCTTTTTCGGAGCCCAGGGCCAGGGCCGGAGCGCCATCGGTCACCAGGTTCAGCCAGAGCAGCTGGATGGGCGAGAGCGGCGTATTCCAACCGAAGACCGTGGCCAGGAAGATGATCATGATCTCCGCCACGTTGCAGCTCACCAGGTAGTAAACGAACTTGCGGATGTTGCTGTAGATGATGCGGCCCTGCTCCACCGCGCTGACGATGCTGGCATAGTTGTCATCGGTCAGCACCATATCTGCGGTTTCCTTGGCTACGTCGGTGCCGGTAATGCCCATCGCCACGCCGATATCGGCGCGTTTGATGGCCGGAGCGTCGTTCACGCCGTCGCCGGTCATGGCCACAATCTCGCCATTGGCGCGCAGGGCGTCTACGATCTTCATCTTGTGTTCGGGGCTCACCCGGGCGTAAACGTCGGTGATCTTGACGATCTCCTGCATTTCCTCCGGAGTGCTGGTTTCAATATCGGCGCCGGTAAGCACCTGATGCCCGGCCTGGAGCAAGCCGATGTCTTCGGCGATGGCTTTGGCGGTGTTGGGGAAGTCGCCCGTAATCATCACCGAGCGGATGCCGGCACCCTGGGCTTCCTTGAGGGCGGGTTTCACTTCCGGCCGGCTGGGGTCGATCATACCGATCAGGCCGGCGAAAATCAGGTCTTTCTCCAGGTATTCAGGGGTGATCTCGGAGGGTTTATCCGGCACGGGGCGGTAGGCCACGCCCAGCACGCGCAGGGCTTGTTTGGTCATATTATCGTTGGCGTCCAAAACGGCCTGCCGCAGCTCGGGGGTGAGTTCGGTGACCGTGTTATCCATTTTTTGGAAGCTGTTACACAGTTTGAGCACCAGGTCCGGGGCACCTTTAACGTTCACCACGTACTTGTTGGCTTTTTCATCGGAATAGAAGGGGCTGATGTCCCCGCCGCCGGGTTTGACGATCTCGTGCACGGTGACCATGCGCTTGCGCTCGCTATCAAAGGGGATCTCCTGCGCGCGGGGGTAGTTGGCGTTCAATTCCTTGGCGGGAGCGCCGGCCTTATGCGCGGCCACCAGGATGGAACCCTCGGTGGGGTCGCCGACCATGCGGTAGGTCTTGCGGCCTTCGCTTTCGCCGGTGAGCTCCAACTGGGCATCGTTATTCAGCGAGCCGACCCAAAGCGCGTTGCGCGCGCCTTGGTACTTGGTGAGGTCGATGACCTGGCCGTCAATTGAGAACTCGCCAACCGGTTCGTATCCGGCGCCGGAGATCTTGATGAACTGATTGTCCACCCAGAGGTCGGTGACGGTCATTTGGTTTTGGGTGAGGGTGCCGGTTTTATCGGTGCAGATAGTGGTGACCGAACCCAGTGTCTCTACGGAAGCCAGTTTGCGGATGAGCGCGTGGCGGTTGACCATTTCGCGCATGCCGCCAGCCAGGCTGATGGTCACCACGGCGGGCAGGCCTTCAGGAACGGCGGCGATGGCCAGTGAAACGGCGATCATGAACAAAGCGATGATGTGGTCCCAGAACTCGCGGGAGCCGACCGCGGCGGTACCTTCAAGCATGAAGCGGCCAACGCCGATCACAAAGACCAGCACACAAACCACCATGGCGGCGATGCCCAGGGTTTTGCCCAGCTGGTCCAGGCGTTTTTGCAGCGGGGTCTGCTCTTCTTCAACGGTTTGAAGCATCGTAGCGATCATGCCGAGCTGCGTGTGCATGCCGGTACCGGTAACAATACCCTTGCCGCGGCCGTAGGTGACCGTGGTGCCCATAAAGGCCGAATTGTCGCGGTCGCCCAGGGGGATATCGGCCATCAGGTGGCCTTCGGCAGTCTTTTTGGCAGGTACCGATTCACCGGTAAGCGAAGCCTCTTCGATGCTCAGGTTCACAGCTTCCAGGAGGCGCAGGTCCGCGGGGATATGGTTGCCAGCCTCCACAAAAACGATGTCGCCCGGGACCAGTTGGCGGCCAGGCACGCTTTGGCGGTGCCCGTCGCGCAGCACCTGGGCTTCGGGCGCGGCCATTTTCTTGAGCGCGGCCAGAGAGGCCTCAGCGCGGGATTCCTGCACGATGCCCATCACGGCATTCAGGACCACGATGAGCAAAATGGCACCGGCTTCAACCCAATCGCCCAGGAGGGCGGAGATGACCGCGGCGCCGATGAGCAGCCAGATCACAAAGCTGTTGATCTGCGCCCAGAGCATTTGCATGAAGGTGGTGCGCTTCTTTTCGGTTAATTCGTTGGGGCCGTGTTTTTCCAGGCGGGCGGCGGCTTCAGCGCTTGTAAGGCCGGTTTCCTGGGGCACTTCAAGCTGTTCCAGCACCTCGTGGGGTTCCAAGGCATGCCAGAAAACTTGCAGGCTTTCGCCTTGAGTGGTCTTGGGTTTTTCTTCGCTCATTCATGACTCCTTAATGGATAGAGAGTACTTCCCTAAGCAAAAAATTATAGCCGATTATTCGACTTCTCCCTTTGCATAGCATAGTTTTGCAGCCTGGGGACGAGTAAAAATGCGGCTATGTTAAAATGCTGGCATGCACTGGAACCTCTACGGGCACGACGCGGCCGTAACCCTGCTGCAGCAGCATACCTTGCCGGATGCCATGCGGCATGCCTACCTGATCACCGGGCCGCAGGGCGTGGGGCGGCGCAGCCTGGCATTGGCTTTTGCCAAGGCGCTCAACTGCCAGAACCCGCCCGAACAGGGGCATTTTTGCGGGGAGTGCCTGCCCTGCCGGCAGATCGACGCCCAGGCTTTTGCCGACCTGGCGATCATCGAAGCCGAGCCGGGCAAGGACCTGAAGATCGACCAGATCCGCAACATGCAGCAGAGCCTGGCGCTAAAGCCTTATCAATCGCGCTACCGGATTGTGCTCATTCTGGATTTTCAGAAGGCCACGCCATCGGCCAGCAATGCACTGCTGAAATCCCTGGAGGAGCCCCCAGCCCATGCCGTGATCATCCTCACTGCCGATGCCTCCGAGAGCCTGCTGGAGACCATCGTTTCCCGCTGCGAGCTCATCCGCCTGCGGCCAGCCAGCCTGGAAACCAGCCTGGAGGCCCTGCAGGGTTTGGGTTTAGGGGCGGAGGAAGCTGCCCGCCTGGCGCATCTTTCCGGCGGCCGCCTGGGCCTGGCGCGGCGTTTACAGGAAGACGACGCGCTGCTGGCAGAACGGATGGAGGCCCTGGACCACCTCTTTGAACTCTTGCCCCTGAAGCGGCGCGAGCGCCTGCAATGGAGCGAGGCGTATCTGCGCCAAAAAGCATCGCCGCGCGACCTGGTGGGGGCGCTTTTGCCCGTGTGGCTAACCTTTTGGCGGGATGTGCTCATCCAGGCTTCCGGCGCGGACCTGCCCCTGGTCAACCTGGACCAGGCCAAGGAGATCCGGGCGGTTGCCAGCCAGATGCAGGCAGATGAAATTCTGCCAATACTGCAAGCGCACGAGGCGGCTTTGGGGCAGGTGGAAGCTTACGTGAACCCGCGGCTCTTGCTGGAAAACCTGCTGCTGCAGGCGCCGCTGCTCAGGTTTTGATATTGCGTTTGAGACTGCAGAGGCCTTGGGTTTGGTGCCCCGTGCTCATCGGTTGAAACTGAACGGACTGAGGGATAAGATAGAGCAGTTCAAGGAGGAAGAATGCCTAAATGCCCAGCGGATATGATGGACGCTGTAAGCGATAACATGAAAGAGCGCACCGGCCGCAGCCTGGAGGAATGGGTGGCGCTGGTGCAGGCCAGCGGCCTGGATGCCCTGGACCAAAACAGCGTGCGCAAATGGCTTAAAAGCGAGCATGGCGTGCTGCAGAACAGCCAGTGGGCCATAGCCGATGCCGCCGCCCGCGCAGCCGGCTGGGAGCGCCCCAGCGTGGAGGGCTACATCGATAGCCAATACACCGGCGCCAAGGCAGCCTTGCGCCCCATCTTCGAGGCCATCCGCGAATTTGTGATGAGCCTGGGCGAGGATATCAGCATTGAAGGCCGCGGCACATATACCCCCTTTGTGCGCAAGCGCCAGTTCGCGACTGCCATGGCGGCCAAAGACCGCCTGGACCTGGGTTTACGCTACAAGGACCTGCCGGCAGACCCACGCCTGGAAGCCACCAACCGCGTTGGGCAGGCGACGCATAAACTGAGCCTGTACAGCCCCGCCGACCTTGACGACGGCGTCAAGGCCTTAATCCGAGCTGCTTACGAACAGAACGGATAAACTGCCGGGGTAAACGGTAATTAGCCAAGTTGCCAACCCCATCTCATCGGAACCAGGACCACACTTTGAAAGAAACGCAACCCATCCGCAGCCAAAAGGCCTTGCTTATATACCTCGTCCTGGCGCTTTATGTGTACCTGCTGAACGCTGCCGGCCCCATCACGCGCTACCTGCAGGACGAACTGAGTTTAAGCTATACCATGCGCAGTTTACACACCAGCGCCTTCGCCGCGGGCATGGTGCTCATCGGCATGTTCGGCAACCTGCTCTTCAAGCGCATGAACTACTGGCTTGCGGTGGCGCTTGGGGCGGTGGGCCTGGGCAGCGGCGGTTTGCTGCTGGTGCTGGCGCGCAGTTCAGCACTAAGCCTGGCGGGGTTGTTCATCATGGGGACGATCGGTACCTTTATCCTGGCCCTGTACCCGGCCATCATCGACCGGGAGATGCGCCAGCATGCCGCCCTGGGCATTGCTGAGGCGAATGTGCTTTCCAGCATCTTTGCCGCGCTGGCGCCGGTGGCTATCGGCTTTTTTGCCAGCAAGGTGGTGGGCTGGCGGCTGGCGGTGATTCTGGTTGCGGGCGCGGCTGGACTGATCGGTGTTTACCTGTTTACCCGTAAGGATACTTTTACGCCCCCGCTGGCCCTGGACCTGGCGCAGGAAAAACACGCAGAAGCCAGGCTGCCCCGCCTGTACTGGGTGCTTTGGCTGGCGATGATTTTAAGCGTGACGGTGGAGTTTTGCACCATTTATTGGGGCGCGGATTATCTTGAGAAGGTGCGCGGGATTGCGCATAACAGCGCTACCCAGGCCGTGAGCCTCTTTTTGATCGGCATGATCATCGGGCGGATTGTGAGCAGCCGGCTCCTGGACCGCCTTGGCGCCCGCCTGGTGCTCATGGTATCGATCATTTTGGGGCTGCTGGGGTTCCTGATGTTTTGGGCGGTGCCCTTCCCGGCGGTGAGCATTGCTGGCCTGCTGGTAAGCGGTTTGGGCGTGGCCAGCCTTTACCCGACCAACCTGGCGCTTTCCATCGATGCCAGCAACGGGCTGAAGGCATTGGCAGGGTCCCGGTCCACTCTGGCCAGCGGCATTGCTGTTTTGCTTATGCCGCTCTTGCTGGGGGTACTGGCCGATAACCTGGGCATCAGGCCGGCGTTTCTGATCATGCCGGTTGCTTACGGCCTGCTGGTTTTGGTGCTGGCGCTGGCCAGGCGCATGCGTGCGGAGGCATAAAGCGGCAGGGAGGCCGCGCGGCTAATCAAGGAACTTGGCGCTGCAGCCATTGACCGGCTGCGGCAGGTTTTAGGAGGGATAATGCGACGCCGAATTTACAAGCTATTTATGCTGATAGGGGCATTAAGCCTGGCCATCAGCGCATGCAACCCCAGCAAAATGCTTGAGCCTGCCATCGCGACGATGGTCTTTGAAGCTGCAGGGGAGGCAACCCAAAGCTCAAAGCCCGCGGAAAGCAACCCGCAGGTTGTCAGCGGTTTGGACGGTTTTGGAATGGGCTCGGCGACTTACTTGCGCACCAAGGACATCGAGACACAGTACCGCGAAATGGCAGCCTTGGGGATTAAGTACATCCGCGAGGAGATTCCTTGGGCCGAGGCGCAAGCCAGGCCGGGCAGCCTCAATCTGGACTATCGCAATGGAGATTTAGCCAGGGCGCTTGACCTGGCAGAGAGATACGGGCTGCAGTTTGTGGCCTTGCTGGCCTACAGCCCGGGCTTTGAAGTGAGCAATAAAGCCGAGTTCTTAAACTACTGGAGCAGTTTTGTTGGAGCGCTGGTTGCCCGGTTTGGCAATCAGATTGACCACTGGGAAATTGGTAATGAGATGAATACCTGGTGGGGCAAGGTGCGGCCCGGCAAGGCCTTTGAGGCGGATTGGTATATGGGCATGCTGGCTGAGGCGCACCGCATCATCAAGGCGGCCGACCCGAACGATACCGTGATCGTTGGCGGCCTGGTGAATACGGATTCGCGCTCCCAGGGTTTGGACCCCTTTGAGACCCTTCGGCTTCTGGCTGGCCTGAACGTGGAAACCTATGCCGATGTCCTGGCATTGCACTTGTACTGGCCGAACCAACTGCCGGAAGAGCCCAAAGCCACCCTGGCTTACGGTGAAACGGTTCAACTGAACATGCCAGATTATGTCCGCGAATTTATTGCTCAGAGCCAAAGGCATTTAGGCCGCGACCTGCCCATTTGGGTGACCGAGACGGGGGTGGACCTCCACGCCCTTCAAGGCCTGGCAGCGAAACTGAGTGTGGAAACTGAACACCTGCAGGCGGTGGGCCTGGCGCGTACGTATTTACACCTGCTTTCGATCCCTGAGGTGCGCGCTGTTTTTTGGTATACCTGGCTGAACGATTCAACCGGCCAAAGCTTTGCCATGAACGCAAAGAGCAAGGAAGTATTGCAAACGATGACCCAGGCGCTTGCCGGGGGCCAGGCGCTGGGGCGGGTGAGCGTGCTGGACGCGGCCGGAGGCGAAGAAAGCCGTGCCTGGGACTATCGTTTTAAGCGGGCTAACGGCGAAACCCTGTCTTACCATTGGGTCTCGGACCAGAGTTTGGAAACTGGTGACGCCAGGCTGGTGCCTGAGGGTCAGGCCAGTGTTAAGGTCTACAACCCGGACCAATTGTTGCAGGATCGGCCGCGGGAGATCGCCCCAGGGGAGAGTTTCAATCTGGTTAGTGTGCCTGGCCTGATGATGGGGCCCTTAGGGCAAGGCCAACAGATCCAAATTGGCGCTCCGGCTGCTCCGGTTCAGCAGCGGTATCCCCTGGCATATACCAAGGAAGGCAATATCTGGGTCTATTACCCGGATACCGGAGAGAAACAGCAAATCACCAGCGATGGCAGCCCGCTGGGCTCCGGCGGAACCGTACGTTACCAGGACCCCAAAATTTCCACCCGGGGAGACTGGGTGGCGTTCATGTCCCGGGATATCTTCATCGTTTACCAACTTGAATCCGGCCAATACAAAACCATCCCCATCCATTCTGACCCGGAAATGGTGGGAGATACGCTTCTGGGCTGGGACGAGGACAACTACTTGTACTACACGCGCACGGTAGGCCCTTGCGACATCACAAAATCCCCGATGCAGGGCCCGGATGCCACCGAAGTCTACCGCTACGACCCGCGGAGTGAAGCAAGCACGCTGGTATACAGCATGCCCTCCAGCGAGGAAGTCGGGCATGCCTACTGGATCGGTACCGATATCAGCAGCCGCGGGCGCTACGTCAGTTTTTCTTCCGCCGCCTGTAATATCGGGGGCATATTCACCACTTATATCGTGGATACCGAAACGGGCAAGCAATACCATGGCAGTTACGGCTTGAGCACGGTTTCGCATGATGAGGCGATGTGGGCCTACAACGATAATTCCTTCTACTTGCACCGGGGTTTCGTGCACCCGATGAGCAGAAGCTTTACCAGCGATGATGGGGACCTGATGCATGTTGCGGCTGCAAGCATGGCCTGGGACCAGCCTAACTGGTCCTACGATGACCGCTATGTGAGCTTTAACGCTTCGAGCATCATTGACACAGGCGGCCTGCCCTACGATATCAACATGGGTGGAGCGGCGGAGTACATGGGGCTGACCATCTACGACCGCCTGGCGGACCAGCCGCCGATCACCATGGGGGCCGGCCCTTATGATGGCAGCGCGTACTTCCAGGCCTGGTCGCCTTACAATTACGATATCGCGATGGTGCGCTACCCCAATGGCTTTAACCCCAAATACCCATCGGAGCTTTGGATCTATCCCAAGGGCAGCGATGAAGGCCTGCTGGTGGATAGCGGCCTGGGGATCACAGAGGCGGACTGGTAAGCCTGCATAGGCTTTGACCAGGCGCCATCGAAGCAGAATGTAAGCGTTTCATCAATAATCCCAGGCGCGGGAGACTGCGCCTTGCCTTTTTGGTACAATCTCAGGCAGAGGCCCTGCGGCCTGTAGACGACGAATTTTCCCGCCCGATTTCAGCCTGCCGAAATCCAATCCGGCGGGATAATATGGCAGGTTTAAGTGGAGGATGCCATGGCTGGCATGAATCAATTTACCCAAAAAGCAAAGCGGGTGCTCTCTCTGGCTCAGCTGGAAGCAGAGCGCCTGCATCAATCCGAAATAGATACCGGTCACCTCTTGCTGGGCCTGGTGCTCGAGCGCGGCAGCATTGCCCAGCGCGTGCTGCTGGAGCTGGGCTTGGAAATGGATGCCCTGCAAAACCTGGTGAACATGGACCCCATCCCGGATGAGGTTCCCGAGAATTACATCCTGGCCGATGAAACCCGCGGCGCCCTGGAGCGCGCCCTGGAAGAAGCCCGGCAAACCAATCAGCGCCAGGTGGGCACGGAGCACATCCTTTTGGCGCTAAGCCACAACGAAGGCAGCCGCGCGATGCAGCTTTTGGCCAAGTTTGGGATCACCCCGCAGCAGGTGCGCCGCGAAGTGCGCCGTGCCGTGGAAGAGGCCCGCGAAAGCGATGAAGACGACACCCAGCAGGCTCCCCGGCCGGAGTTTGAAAAGCATACGGTAGGCAAGGAGCAAAGCAGCCGCCAAAGGAAAAGCGAGGAAAGCAAAACCCCGCTGGTGGACCAACTGGCTACCGACCTCACCGCCTGGGCCGAAGACGGCCGCCTGGACCCGGTTGTGGGCCGCAAGAAAGAGATTGAGCGCGTGATCCAGATTTTGGCACGCCGCACCAAGAACAACCCGGCCCTGATTGGGGACCCGGGCGTGGGCAAGACCGCCATTGTGGAAGGCCTGGCCCAGCGCATCGTGGATGGCGACGTTCCGGCGCTGCTATTGAACAAGCGCGTACTCCAGCTGGACGTGGGCTCCCTGGTGGCCGGGACGATGTACCGCGGCCAGTTCGAGGAACGCCTGAAGCGCGTGATCGAGGAGCTGAAAACCAGCGGTGCGATCGTTTTCTTTGACGAGTTGCATATGCTGGTAGGCGCCGGCGGCGCCGGCGGCCAGGTGGACGCGGCCAACATCCTCAAGCCGGCCCTTTCCAGGGGCGAGCTGCAGGTGATCGGCGCCACCACCCTCAACGAATACCGCAAGCACATCGAAAGCGATGCCGCTTTGGAACGCCGCTTCCAGCCCATCGTGGTGGACCAGCCCAGCGTGGATGAGACCATCGAGATCCTCAAGGGCATCCGCCCCAACTACGAGGAACACCACCGCCTGAACATCAGCGACGAAGCCCTGGAATCCGCGGCAACGCTCTCCAGCCGCTACGTTACCGAGCGCTTCCTGCCAGATAAGGCCATCGACCTGGTGGACGAAGCCGCCAGCCGTGTGCGCATGTACAAGAGCGAAAACGCGCTCAACAGCAAAGAGCTGATGGTCCAATTGCGTGAACTGCGCAAGGAAATGCGCAGCGTGCGCAAGGAAGGCGATAACGACCGTTTGCAGGAATTGCTTACCGAACAAGCCGGCCTGGAAGAGCAGCTGCAAGGCTTGCAGCAGAGCTGGGACCGCGCCAAGGCGCCCAACCTGAGCGCTGAGGACGTAGCCGAGGTGATCAGCATGTGGACGGGCATCCCGCTCACCCAGCTGGAAACCACCGAGACTGAAAACCTGCTGAATATGGAAGACAAACTGGGCAAGGTGATCATTGGCCAGAGCGAGGCGATTGAGGCGGTAAGTAAGGCCGTACGCCGTGCGCGTGCCGGGCTGAAGAACCCGCACCGCCCAGTGGGCTCGTTTATGTTCCTGGGTCCCACAGGCGTTGGCAAAACCGAACTGACCAAGGCCCTGGCAAACCTGATGTTTGGCAGCGAAGAAGCGCTGATCCAGATTGATATGAGTGAATTTATGGAGCGGCACAGCGT
>ENA-UOOM01003564-UOOM01003564.1-fermentation-metagenome-genome-assembly--contig:-NODE-3564-length-11173-cov-3.868681_pt1 | contig 11173 bp, 8 predicted proteins | sample MGYA00245781_ERZ724031 | MGnify/ENA primary metagenome ERZ724031 (study PRJEB28704, sample SAMN03018317) | fermentation metagenome | biome: anthropogenic terrestrial biome; feature: soil; material... | reverse complement strand
CAGGCCCGTACTCCTGTCCGCCTGAAGGACCGTACCTGGAACCGTATTATTTGTAAAGCATTCCCACTTCCTGACCTTCCATACCTTCATGCGGGTTTCCCGGAGAAAGGTGTAGGCACCCGGCCAGGGCGTCAGGCCCCGTACAAGGTTCCGGACAGTGGAAGCCTTTTGTTCCCAGCGGATTTCGCCCATGGATTTCTCTATTTTGCTGCAGTAGGTCGCCTTTGCGGCATCCTGGGGAACCCCTTCCGGTTTCCCGTCTGCAAACTGTTTCAGAACCCGGGAAAGGACGCGCCCGCCCAGGACAGCAAGTCTGTCATGAAGTTGCCCTGCATCGTCCTCCTCTGCAATCCGGATTTCCTCCTGTTGGATGATATCCCCGGTGTCCATCCCTGCATCCATATACATAACCGATATGCCGGTTCGGTCCGCTCCACTGATGAGAGCCTGCTGAATGGGGGACGCCCCCCTGTAGGCCGGCAGCAGGGATGCATGGACATTGATGCAGCCAAGCGTAGGAACGGCAAGAAAATCTTTTGGAAGAATCTGGCCAAAGGCAGCCGTTACGATCAGATCCGGCTGCAGCTGCCTGATTTTTTCCAGAAAGGCCATATCCCCCTTGATCCGGACCGGTTGATAAATGGAAATATTCCTCTCCTCCGCCCACTTCTTGACGGGAGAAAAGGTAACCTGTTTTCCTCTGCCCTTTGGTCGGTCCGGCTGTGTAACGACGGCAATCAAATCATTTCCACTCTTTTGAACGGCATCTGCCGAAGGAATGGAAAAATCCGGGGTACCCATAAAGATAATTTTCAATACTCAGCCCTCCAATGTTTCCGGCAGGACTTTATCAATGAACAATATTCCATCCAGGTGATCGGTTTCATGGCACACGGCCCGGGCCAGCAGTCCGTCTGCCCTGAGCTCTGTTTCCTTCCCGTCCGGGTCCAGAGCCCTTACGACAACATGGGCAGGCCGTTTGACTTTCCCCCGGATGCCCGGGAGGCTCAGACAGCCTTCATAATCAATTTCCTCCCCGGACTGACTGATAATCTCCGGATTAATCAAAGCATGAACCCCATCTCCCACGTCAATCACCACAATCCGCTTCAATATTCCGACCTGGGGGGCGGCCAGGCCAACTCCATCCGCGTGATACATGGTATCAATCATGTCCGAGATCAGTAACCGCACCCTGTCATCGGCTTTTGTCACTTCTTTTGCCTTTTTTCGAAGAATATCATCTTTCCGGTAATTCCGAATCTTCCTTAAGGCCATACTATATCACTCTTTTCTATATTAGGCTGAGGGGGTTGAAATCCAGGGTAATGGAGAATTGGGTCGGATAGAACGTTTTCAACAGTCCCCCTGCCAGAATATGATAACGATCCTGGAATTCCTGCTGCGTCCGGATCCGAACCAGAACCTGCCACCGGTATTTATTGTTGATTCTCTCAATCGGAGCGGGATAGGCACCCAGATCCAGCAACCCTCTCTTCAAAAGCATATCCCTGCCAATATGCTTCCTTATCCATTCTACCATATTATTTGAGAATTGTGCCAATTCCCTTTCTTTTTCCCCGGTGATCAGAACGCGAATAATATGGGAAAAAGGAGGATAATCAAATTGTCGCCGGATGTCAATCTCTTTCCGGTAAAATCCCTCATAATCATGATGCGAAGCATATTCGATGGCATAATGTTCCGGTTGGTAGGACTGGACCACCACATGTCCCGGCTTTCTGCCCCTTCCTGTCCGCCCGGCTACCTGGGTAATCAATTGAAAAGTTTTTTCACAGCTTCGGTAATCGGGAAGGTTCAGGGAAGCATCCGCTGCCAATACCCCAACCAGAGTTACATTGGGAAAATCCAGCCCTTTCGCAACCATCTGGGTTCCCAGCAGAATATCATAATCCCCTTTCCCGAAAGCATCCAGAATCCGGTGATGAGCTCCTTTCCGGCTGGTGGTATCCATGTCCATCCGAAGCAAACCTGCGGATGGGAAAAGCTTTCCCAGCTCCGCCTCCACCTTTTGCGTCCCCAGACCGAAGTTCTTGATATAGCGGCTGCCGCATTCCGGACATTTTCTCGGATAAGGTTCCTGGTGACCGCAGTAATGGCATTTCAGCATTCGCTCCTTTGCATGATAGGTCAGGGAAACATCGCAATTCCTGCATTTAATGACAGCGCCGCAGCTTCTGCAGGAAACAAACTGTGCATACCCCCGCCGGTTAATCAGAAGGATTGCCTGTTCGCCGCGGCGAAGGGTATCGCAAAGGGAACGATACATTTCCTGGCTGAAAATACTGCGGTTGCCCAGCTCCAGTTCCCGGCGCATATCAATGATATCAACCGGCGGGAGCACCCGATGATCCACCCGCTCGTTCATTTCCACTAGTTGATATTCTCCGCGCAATGCCCTGGTATAATCCTCCAGTGCCGGCGTGGCACTTCCCAGAACCAGGACAGCGCCTTCCGTCTCACAGCGCCTGGCTGCAACATCCCGCGCATGGTATCGCGGCCTCACTTCGGACTTATAGCTGTCTTCATGGGCTTCGTCAATGATGATCATTCCAAGATGCTCCATGGGAGCAAACACGGCAGATCTGGCCCCAACGACAATCTGCACCTCATTATTCCGGATTCTTCTCCATTCATCATAACGCTCTCCAAGGGACAGGCCGCTGTGGAGAACGGCGACATTGTCCCCAAAACGCCCCTTGAAGCGTCCCACCGTCTGGGGCGTCAGGGAAATCTCCGGTACAAGAACAATGACCTGTTTCCCCTGCTTCAGGACAAGATCCGCTGCCTTCATATAGACCTCGGTCTTTCCGCTGCCTGTTACACCATGCAACAGCAAGGTTCCGTGTCCGACACGAATGCGCACCAAAATCGCCTGCATTGCTTTTTTCTGCTCTTCGTTGAGTATGGGCGGGACGGTGGAAATCTCCTCTGCCTGCCATGGATTCCGATAGGTCTCTTCTTCCCGGATCCGGATATATCCCCTTTTCCGAAGGGAGTGAATACTGGACCGGGATGCACCGGTCAACTCCAGCAGCTCCCCTGTCGGCATCCCGTCTCTATGCTCCAGGGCCCGCAGAATACCGGCCATTTTGGGGGAACGGTTCTCCACGGAGGAAATCCACTCCTTCAGGGAATCTGTATCGGTCAGATAAACCACCTGCTGTGTCTTCCCCTTTACATTCCCCCGGATACCGGGAGGGATGCAGCAGCGGATCGCTTCGATCAACATACAGTGATACTCCTCTTTCATCCAGTAAATCAGGGGTATCATGCTTTTTCCCAAAACAGGATGGGGATCCATCAACTTTTTCAGAGGCTTGATTTTTTCCTCCGGGATATCGGCTTTTTCGTCCAGCGACAAAATATACCCCTGGAGGATACTGCGGCCGAAAGAGACCTGAACCCTCAGGCCGACTTCGACTTTGTCGGCAAGGGTCGGCGGAATGCTGTAATGAAACAGTTTATCCAGGGCGGGATGCGCCTGATCGATCACCACTCCGGCATACTTTCTGTTTTCCAACGACATGCACTGCACTCCTTTCACCGTTTCCTTGCCCGGCAGAATGGGAAAGCGGTTTCCTCCGGCAAACAAAAAAAGGTACCAGGTACCTTTTTAAAACAATGCGGTAATTCCTATGCCTGCTTTTTTTCATGCTGATAATGAATCAGATCGGCATCCACTTCCTTTACCGCTATGGAAACCGGGTTCGCAGCTTCGTTGTCCTCTTCTTCCCCTATCAGCGGCTTTTCCCCTGCTACCAGCTGCCTTGCCCGCTTTGCCACTTCCACGACAAGCGTATATTTACTGTCTACCTTTTCCAGCAAAGAATTCTGAGTCGGTAAAATCATTTCATATTCCTCCCTGCAATTGCAATATCAATTCCTCATTCCGATCCACACGACATTTTTCCGCCAGAAGAATGGCTTCTATCTTTTGAACGGCTTCCTCCACCGTGTCGTTTACGATAATATAATTATATCGCCTGACAAAATTGATTTCTTCAAAGGCACAATGAAAGCGTTTCAGTATAACATCCCGGCCCTCGGTTCCACGCCTGGTAATTCGCTCCTTCAGCTCGTCCATGGTCGGAGGCACGATAAAGAGAAACACACCCTTTTCAAAACGATCCTTCACCTGAAGGGCACCCTGAATGTCAATTTCAAGAATCACATCCTGTCCTGCCATCAAATGCTGCTGTACGTACTTTTTGGGCGTACCGTAATGATGTCCGTAGACCTCTGCGTATTCGAGAAACTCATTCTCCTCTTTCATTTTTTTAAACTCTTCCGGTGTCCGGAAGAAATAATTGATTCCATCCTTCTCCCCAGGCCTGGGCGGCCTGGTGGTAACCGAAACAGACAGAACCGTCTCCGGATGCCTGCGGAGCCATTCCTTACAAATGGTACCCTTACCCGCTCCGGATGGACCGGATATCACAATCAACAAACCCTTTTTCCTCATGCTTTCATCCTTTCAAGATGATTCATTTCCCGGCTTACTCCTCTTCTCCATCCATATTGGTGGTATCCCTGGAATTCAGCCGATGAGCCACTGTCTCCGGTTGAACCGCAGAGAGAATAATGTGATCACTGTCCATAATGATCACTGCCCTGGTCCTGCGTCCATAGGTGGCATCGATCAGCATGCCCCGATCCCTGGCATCCTGGATAATCCGCTTAATGGGAGCGGACTCCGGACTCACGATCGCAATCATTCGGTTTACGGAAACTATATTTCCAAACCCGATGTTGATTAACTTGATCCTCATATCTGAAATTACCTGCTTTCTGTATTACTCAAGATTTTGAACCTGTTCACGGATTTTCTCCATCTCACTTTTCAGGGAAACCACCTGATTGGTGATGAAAAGATCGGACGCCTTGGAGCCGATGGTATTCGCCTCCCGGTTCATTTCCTGCATCAGAAAATCCAACTTTCTTCCAATCGGGCCGCCTGTTTTCAATATTTGCTGCAATTGCCCGATATGACTTCGCAACCGGATGATTTCCTCCGTAATACTGGACCGGTCTGCGAAATAGGCAACCTCTGTATTGAAACGGGTTTCCTCCAGATCGGAAGACGAAAGCAAATCCTTCAGACGTTGTTCCAGCTTTCTGCGATATTCCTCCACTACAAGGGGAGAACGCTCCCCGATAGCATCCACCATTTTCAGAATCACAACGGAACGGTCCCGGATATCCTCCATCAGAAACTGTCCTTCCTTTTTCCTCATCCTCGTCAATGCCTGCAGTGCCTGCTCCAGCGCAGAAGTCAACAGGGTCCGCAGAGCATCTTCATCCTCCTCAGCTTCGTTTACGGTAAAGATATCCCCAATACCGGACAGAGTCGCCAGATCCGGCTTATCCTCTATATCAAACTTTTCAGCCAACTCCTGAAAAGCCTTTCGATATGCATTTGCCACACGTTCGTTTACGGAAACAGCGATCAGATCCTGTGCTTTGTTTTCATACTCCACCGTAACATCCACCCGCCCGCGGGTAACCACCTGCTGGATCTGTTTCTTGGCATCCTCTTCCAGCATGGACATACACCGTGGCATATGCATATGAATATCCAAATAACGATGATTGACGGTTTTTATTTCCGCATGGACTTTACGGCGGGCATCTTCCGCTTCCCCCCGTCCAAATCCCGTCATGCTCAGAACCATGAACAGCCTCCCATCTTTCCTGTTTACCATCTTTCCTTGTATTATAGCCCAGTCCAGGCAGGCTTTGCAAGTGGTAACCGGAAAATTCGTGAAACGGTTCCGCGATATTGTTTCTACGCGTCGGCCTTCCCGCATATGGATAGTATGTAGAATCTTTTCATTGGAGGGCTTGGCATGTCACAATCCATAACCGGAAATCCCATATTGGATTTTACCCTGGTTCAATCCCTGTCCATATTTTATCTGTCGGAGGCAACTCTGCCAATGGTAAAATGGCAGACTTCCGAGGATCCCCTGATCCGCGGACTGCCTTGTCCTCCGGTTGTCGCACTGTATGAAAAGGCGGCTGGAAGGAAACTGGGGATGCTGCCCCATACAGACCGGCCCAGTATGAAAGCAACCGGATACTCCATACAGGTATTATCCCGCCTGTCTGAAATTTTACCCAAATTTGTCACCGAAGAGCAATCCTTTTTGGCAAAGCCATCCTACCGGCAGGAATGGAGCGCCATTGCCGGGCTGCAGCTGCAGTTTTGTCTGGAATATGTCGCAGAAACCCCCTGCTCCATTGAAGAAATCTCCACTGTCCTGGAAGGGGGATCCACCTTTCTTCAAACCAGCCCTGCACAGAAAAGCGCCTCTGATTTTGATCCGGAAATCCGCCGCCTGTATGACAAAATAGCCGGGGATACGGACATTTCCAACATCCGGACCATGGATCTGGCCCATGCCGCCCTGGCGGCCTCTGTCCGGGACACCCAAAATGGCGGGCACGGGCGGGACTCTTTCCTGTCTGCCACCTCCCTGGAAATTCTGAGCCGCCGGAGCCGGTCCGGACTGTTTCATTACGGACCGGACGGATCCGCTTCCGCTCCCATGGGCCAGCAGTTCTACATATTGAATGCCCTGCTGCGTTCCTTTCCCTTTGTCAATCTGGAAACCGTGCTGGAAGAGATATTCCATCTGTTCAGCAATCTTTACAACATTGCCTATCAGCAAGCTTTTAATCTGTTTACCTTCAAAAAGAAAGCCATCAGCTATACCGCATTTGAGATCGGATCCGTCCTGTCCTGCCTGGAGGAGATCTCCCGCTATTCCGGGGAAACGGAACAAAAAGCAGTGATAGACCGGATAAGGAATACCTTTCTGGACCACATGATCCAATCCTATGCTCCGATCCATGAGAAGGAAATACGAAAGCTTCTCCGATGGATTTATCTGTCCCGGGAAGGGCGGGTTTCCATGAAGGAAAAGCCCGTTGTCCTTACCCTGTTTCCAAAGAGGCTGCAGCTTCGATATCCGGGTCCTGTGCCGGACTGGAGCCGCAAAAATATCATCAACCAGGCGGAACTCCTTTTTCTTTGCCATTCCCTGCTTTCCATCCCGGAAACAAACGCTCAGGAGAAAGCGGCTTTCTCCATGAAACTGGATTCCCCGGCACTGGAAGCGCTCCGGTCGCTGATGGAACTGCTTCGGTCCGATTGAGAAGCCGCGTCCTGCAAAGAAACTTCTCTACTTCAGCAGATTCATCAGGCCCTCCTCAGTGAGAACCGGGATTCCCAGTTCCTGCGCTTTGGTCAGCTTGCTGCCGGCTTCTTCCCCGGCAAGAATATAGGATGTTTTTCTGGAAACGCTTCCGGATACTCTTCCCCCATAGTTTTGAATCAGCTCGGAAGCCTCTTCCCGGGTCATGGACGGAAGAGTACCGGTCAGAACAAAGGTCTTGCCGGCCAGACGCCGGTCCACGGTTCGTTCCGCTATCCGGGATATCATGTTTACGCCGGCTTCCCTCAGCCGCTCCAGAAGCACGTGGGCATCTTCCCGGCCAAAATAATCCAGAATATCCTGTACCATAATATCCCCGAAATCCGGCAGCACAATCAATTGCTCATAGGTTGCATGGGCCAGGGCATCCATATCCGGAAAGTGCATGGCAAGGACCCTGGCGGATTGTTTTCCTACATTGCGGATGCCAAGTCCGGTGATCAGCCGGTCAATATCGTTCTCCCTGGAGGCATCAATGGCGTTCAGAAGATTATCAGTTCCCTTTTCCTTTCCAATGAGCCCTTTCTCAATCAATTCTTCACGGAAATCCTTCAGATGATAGATGTCCGCAAAATCCTTGATATAGCCTCCTGTCATGAGGGCTTCTGCGGTACTGGGCCCAAAACCATCGATATTCATGGCATCCTTGCAGGCAAAATAGATGATCCTGCGGACTGCCTGGGTAAAGCAATTGGTTCCGGTACAACGGATATCCGCACCGTTTTCATCCCGCAGTGCCGGAGAACCGCATATGGGACAGGTGGACGGGATCACAAAACGCTTCGTTCCTTCCGGACGCTTTTCCGGAAGACTCTGCAAAATCTCCGGAATAATGTCACCGGCTTTTTGAACGATCACCGTATCGCCAATGCGAATATCCTTTGCGTCCATATAGTCCTGATTATGGAGAGAAGCCCTGGAAACCAATGTGCCTGCCAGCCGAATCGGCTTCAGCACCGCCAGGGGAGTCAGCCTCCCGGTACGTCCCACCTGGATCCGGATATCCTCCACAGTGGTTTCCTTCTGCTCCGGCGGATATTTGAAGGCAATGGCCCAACGGGGTACCTTGCTGGTCATGCCCAACCGTTTCCGGTCCTCCAGACTGTCCACCTTGACAACTGCCCCATCAATGCCAAAGGAAAGGTCCCATCTGGTTTCCCCTATTTTTTGAATATTGTCCCACACTTCCCCTGCCGTTTTGCAGACCGCAAAATCCGGGCTGACCGGAAATCCCTGCCGGGACAGCCAGTTCAGAGTCTCCGAGTGGGAATGGAAATCCCTGCCCCGGGATACCTCCAGATTAAAAACATAGATATCCAGGTCCCTTTCCCTTACCACGGCAGAATTCAGCTGCCGCAGGGTCCCGGCAGCCAGGTTTCTCGCCGTCCGGTAGACGCGGCCCCCGATCTCCGCCTGCTTTTGATTGGCCTTTTCAAACGCTTCCGTGGACATATAAATCTCACCACGTACTTCCAGATAAGGCAGCTTTGCGGGAATGGTTTTTGGAATGGATGAAATCTCCAGAATATTTTGATAGACGGACTCGCCCACCGATCCGTCTCCCCTTGTAATGCCCTCCTTCAGGATTCCATCATAATAACGAAGAACGACAGACAGGCCATCCACTTTTCTCTCCACCACAAAGACAGGTTCCTTCAGCTCTGTCTGCATCCGCTCCACGAATCCGACAATTTCCCCTTTCGAAAATACATCCTGAAGGCTGACCACCGGCACATCATGCTTTATCTTTTTTAATTCCCGCCTGGCGGTCCCTCCCACCTTTTGCGTGGGAGAGTTCGCATCTGCGTATTCGGGATGCTCCCGCTCCAATCTTCTCAGTTCCAGGGAAAGCTGATCGTATTCATAATCTGAAATCACCGGATCGTCCTGATTATAATATCGATCGTTATGGTATCCAATCTGACGGCGCAGATCCCGGATCCTGTCCCGGATCCTCTCCGAAGGACTCCCCATTCTGTCTTCGTCCATCCTGTCGACTCCTCTCAAATAATTATGGAATCCTTTTTGTCTAAATTCTCTTCAAGGGGGCAAGCTCTGCAGCAAAGCTGCGTATTCCGCCCTGTATAAAAGCCACCTTGATGGTAAGACTGCTTCCCTTCCCCTCCGCCGTCACAACGGTTCCGTTGCCGAACTTGGTATGGTACACCTTATCCCCCGGCTGGAACCGGCCGGCTTTCCCCCTGCCGGAAGGTGCAGCACCACAGGATGCCGGGGTCCCATCCAGTCTTGCGGAGGAAGACGGGCTGCTCCCCGGCAGACCAGTCCCTTCCACAGATCCAGATCCCGCAGGACGCCGGACCCGAGGGCTGTGAAAAGGCACTCCGGCTGCCATTCTGCCATAGACGGATTCCCCGGCTTCCATACCAACCTTCTCCGTCAGCTCCTCCGGAATCTCCTTTAAAAATCGGGAAGGCATGTTCAGATTGGGGGTCCCATACAAGGTCCTTTGGGCCGTATGGGTAAGATACAGCCGGTCTTTCGCCCGGGTGATGCCGACATAGCAAAGTCGCCTTTCCTCCTCCAGCTCCTCTTCCGAATCCATGGATCGGGAATGGGGAAACAGACCTTCCTCCAGGCCTACCAGAAATACAATGGGAAACTCCAGCCCTTTGGCACTGTGAAGGGTCATCATGGAAACGGAGGACTTTCCCTCCCCCGGGTCTTCTTCCATTCGGTCGATGTCGGATACCAGTGCAATGTTTTCCAGGAAATCCGTCAGACTGCCTTCCGGATTATTATTCTCAAATTCCCTGGCAGCTGATACAAATTCCTGAATATTTTCCAACCTGCCCTCGGAATCAATGGAATTCTCTTTCTCCAGGGCATTCAGATAACCGGTTTTCTGCAGCAGATCGCTGATAAAATCCGTCAGGGTCCGGGATCCCTTTTCCGCTTTCAGATCAGAAATCAACTCTCCGAACTCCTTTACCCTGCCTGCCGTTCTGCCGGAAAGAACGCCATAGTCCTCCAGGTCCGATATGATATCGAGCATACTGCTGTCTCTTTGGGCAGCCGCCTCCTGCAAGGCAGATAAGGTCACGCTTCCTATTCCCCGCTTCGGTACATTGATAATCCGTTGAAGGCTGACATCATCGGAAGGGTTGTCCAATAAACGCAGATAGGCAATGAGATCCTTGATCTCCTTCCGGTCATAGAATCGAAGACCGCCATAAATGTTATAGGGAACTGCATATTTCATGAAAGCTTCTTCCAGAATACGGGACTGCGCATTCATCCGGTAAAGGATGGCAATGTCCCCGGCCCTCCCGCCTGTGCTGATATGCTTTTTAATCTCATCACAGACAAACTCTGCTTCCTGCTGCTCATTGAATGTTTTGCAGATCCGGATGGGCTCCCCCTCTCCCCTCCGGGTCCAGAGGCTTTTCTCCTTGCGGTGGCTGTTATTGCGGATCACGTGGTTGGCCGCATCCAGAATCCTCTGGCAGGAACGATAATTTTCCTCCAGCTTGACAACCCGGGCATGTGGAAAATCCTTTTCAAACTCCAGGATATTGCGGATATCCGCACCTCTCCAGCGATAGATGGATTGATCATCATCTCCTACCACACAGATATTCTGACAGGTATCAGACAGCAGCTTAACCAGCATATACTGGGCAAAATTGGTATCCTGATATTCATCTACCAGTATATAATGAAATTTATTCCTATAATAATCCAGTACATCCGGATGAAGGTAAAACAGCTCCAGGGTTTTGTTCAGCAAATCATCAAAATCCAGAGCATTGTTCTTCTTCAGGCTCACTTCGTATGCGGAATAAATGCCGGCAAGCTTTTCCTCCCGATACTGGCCCGTTACCTCCTTTGCATAATCCTCCGGACTTTTCAGATTATCCTTCAGGCTGCCTATGGCGGCCCGGACCTCTTTGGGGGGAAAGTACTTTTCATTG
>ENA-UOOM01003562-UOOM01003562.1-fermentation-metagenome-genome-assembly--contig:-NODE-3562-length-11174-cov-13.093893_pt1 | contig 11174 bp, 7 predicted proteins | sample MGYA00245781_ERZ724031 | MGnify/ENA primary metagenome ERZ724031 (study PRJEB28704, sample SAMN03018317) | fermentation metagenome | biome: anthropogenic terrestrial biome; feature: soil; material... | reverse complement strand
CCCGCGAAGTAGTGTAGCCGCAGGCTTTTCGAAAGGTCCTCCAGAAGGCGCATTCCTCCTACGCTGTTTCCTTTCCGGTCTAGGGAGGGATTGAAGACCCCGATCCCCATCCTGCCTTCAACAACTGAGAGGATCCCCCCGCCTACGCCGCTCTTTGAGGGTATGCCCACTTTGATCGCGAACTCTCCTGAGCCGTCGTACATTCCGCACGTAACCATGAAAGTCTTGACTATCCTTACAGCCCAGCTTTCAGCGAGCCTTGTGCAGCTTATCGGATCCACCCCGTCGTTTGCCAGAACCATTCCCCAGTTGGCTAGGTCTTCTGCAGTGACGTTGACTGAGCACATACGAAAGTAAAGGTCGAGCGCCTCTTCAGGGTCCCCTTCGATTATGTTTTCGCTCTTCATCCAGTATGCCATGGAGCGGTTCCTCATACCGGCGCGCTTTTCAGATAGGTAAACTTCCTGGTTGAGCGAAAGGTTTTCGTTCAGGCAAACCTTCCTTGTAAGCTCCAGATAGAGTTCAAACGGATCATCTCCCGGAATGCAGCTTGCAGTGGCTATCGCTCCGGCGTTTATCATCGGGTTGAGCGGGTGGGGAGTCCTTGTCTCAAGCTTGACTATCGAGTTGAAGGAATCTCCGGTAGGTTCGAGCCCCACCTTGCTGAAGACCTTGTCATAACCCACTGTCTGGAGCGCCAGGGTCAAAGATATGGTCTTCGATATGCTCTGCATCGTAAAGGGTTCCTGCCAGTCACCAGTGGAATATGTCCCGCCGGTCACGGTCTTAACACAGGCCCCGATGTGCTCCGGGTCCGCCTTGGAGAGTTCGGGGATGTATGTCGCGACCTTTCCGGTCTTTGTACAACGCCTTCCTTCACTCAGCGCCTTTTCCAGGGCATCCTGTATGTCCCCCTCCGCCCCTTGCTTTATGGGCTCAGGGAGATCTTCAGAAACCTGTCTCATCGGGAGAACGAAAGAGCTGTTCATAGCTTCCGGGGATGATCAGTTTTTTCCTCAGCTGTATCTTGGGCATGCCCAGAACCACTATTCCGGATGCCAGGTCAAGGTGATATTTCTGTGCATCTTCGACAGGGTCGAAGCCTATGGATGTCCCAGGCGGAATAATGTTGTGTGCATCAACTATGACTCTGCGCAGCCTGCAGTTTTCCCCGATCTCGACATTCTGTCCTATTATGGACTCTTCGACTACTGCTCCCGGTTTTATGACGCAGTTGCGGGAGAGCACGCTCTTTCTTACGTAAGCGCCGAGTACGCGGCTTGCCTCAGCCCTCAGACAGCCGTCGACCGAGCATGAGTGGTCAGCGGCGGGGTATGTAAATCCAGGGGGATCAGAATATGATACAGTCCTAATAGGCCACTGCTGGTTGTAGAGGCTCAGCTCCGAGGGATGTTTGAGAAGGTCCATCTGGGCCTCCCAGTAAGCCTTGATGCTTCCGACGTCCTTCCAGTAAGGCCTGTCGCCGCCCGGAAGCACGTTGGTGGAAAAATCGTAGGCCATTACCTTATGTGACTTGTAAAGTGAGGGGATTATATCCCTTCCGAAGTCGTGGGAGCTGTCCTTCTTTTCGTTGTCGGAAAGCACCGATTCCTCGAGCATCTCCCTCTCGAAAATGTAGTTTCCCATAGAAACGAAGCTGAAGCCGGGCCTTCCGGGTATCTCCGGCGGCACAGAGGGTTTTTCCACGAAATCGATGATCCGGCCGTTCTCGTCAGTCGCTATGCATCCGAACTGGTTTGCCTCGGAAGAGGGGACGACATAAGCGGCGACAGTGACGTCGGCCTTGTTGTCCACATGGTACTGGAGCATCTGCTCGACATCCATCTTATAGACGTGGTCGGCAGCAAATATGCAGATCCTGTCAGCGTTGAAGAGGGTCACTAGGTGAAGGTTCTGGAAGATCGCATCTGCGGTGCCCTCGTACCAGCGTTCCCCGTCCCACATCTGGGCCGGTACTACGTTCACGAAAAAGTCCCGTCCGCGGAGGGCGCTGCCGAACTGCCACCCTTTGCCTATATGTTCATGCAGTGACTGACTTTTGAACTGTATAAGACAGTAGATAGAAAAAAGGCCGCTGTTGACCATGTTGGAAAGCGCAAAATCTATGATCCTGTACTTTGCGGCGAAAGGGACTGCAGGTTTAGCCCGGTATTTTGTAAGCGGCATCAGCCGTTCGCCCTTGCCTCCCGCCAGTACCATGCCGAGGACCCGGCCGTACTTGCCATGGATCATCTTGACCCCTCCTTAAAAAGCTTTTTGACGATGCCTTGCCATTTTTGGACAAAAGTCAGTTATTTTCAGGTCGAGCAGTGTTATGAATCAGAGATGGACCGCTGATATTACAAATAATTATAGCCTATAAAAAAATATAATCGATATTTTTTCTGTAATCGTTACAACTATTTTATTATATTTTAATTTGGTCAGGAGATCATAAAGTTTATGTTTCAGTAATGTAAAAAATCAGTCTGACGTAAGGATGTCCCTGTAGAGCTCCGCGTAGGCCTTTGCAGAATTGTCCCATGAAAAATCGGAGCCCATGGCGTTTCTGATTATGCCGTCCCATCTCGTGCCGTCGTCTTTGGCCGCCAAAGCCCGGTCGATCGCCTTTTGAAGCTCTTCGTGGGAAAAGTCCTTGAAAAGGAATCCCGTACCGTCCGGCGATCCGTCTGCGTCGATAACGGTATCTGCAAGTCCGCCTGTTGCCCTTGCAACAGGGATTGTTCCGTAGGCGAAGGCTATCAGCTGTGAAAGTCCGCAAGGTTCGAAGAGCGAGGGCATCAGAAGCATGTCTCCGCCTGCGTATGCGAGATGTGCCTTGGCCTCGTTGAACTCCAGGATCTCATGCACAGAGTGAGGATACTCCTTCCTGAATTCAAAGACTTTTCTGGTGTACAGGTCGTTTCCCGAGCCGACTATCACGAACCTCGCCTTCTTTGCCAGAAAGGGTCTCACCGCGTCCAGCATTATGTCTATCCCTTTCTGCTCGGTCAGCCTCCCGACAAAGATCAGGATCGGCCTCCTGTCCTCTTTCCACCCGCACTCCTTCAGCAGCGCCCTTCGGCATTCTTCTTTACCGCCCATATCCCCGATACTGTAATTGGCGGGCAGGAGGGAGTCAGTTTTCGGGTTCCAGATGTCGTAGTCTATCCCGTTGATTATCCCGCGAAGTTTGTTTTTGTGGGCGACTATCACTCCGTCAAGCCCCAGACCGCCGTTGGGCGTCTGGATGTCCCATGAGTAGTTGGGGCTTACGGTCGTGAAGGCCTCAGTTGTCGTAATTGCGCCCTTCATCATGTTCACCTGTCCGAAATACTCCAAGCTGTCCGTGTCCAGGTTTGAGAACGCTCTGGGGCTGAATCCCCAGCCCTCAAGCACAGAGGGGGATATTATTCCCTGGAATGCTAGGTTGTGGATCGTAAAGACCGTGTCGTAGTCGCCGTTGAAGTAAGAGTAGTACCTGTGCCACTTCAGAGCTGCGGATACCGGAGCTGTGGTCCAGTCATGCGCATGGAGGAACTGCGGTTTCCATCCGGTGAGCCTCAGCAGTTCAAAAGGGGCGAAGGAGAGGAAGATGAAGGGCAGCACGGTCACGGCATCCAGCTTCTCAGGGTATATGCAGGGGTCGGAAAAAAGTTCCGGCTGGTCCAGCAGATATATGTGAAGCCCGTTCACCTCCGCTTCGAGGACAGATGCGGTGTAGGCCCGCCAGTTCAGCGCAACGCTTATCTCGCCTATCGGTTCCCTTTTCAGCCTGCCAATTTCCTCTGCCTTCTCAAGTACTCCCGGCCATGCAGGAATGAGCACCCTGGCGTCTATGCTCTGCTTTTTCAGCGCCTTTGGAAGAGTGCCGACAACATCTCCGAGTCCGCCCTTTTTCGCAATCGGAGAACACTCGGGAGCTATATGAAGCACCTTGAGCGTAAAATTTTTATAGGCGATCATATCCTAAAGACCTCTGAAGACTGTTCCGTAAGCTTTCTCGCAATACTCTCTGACGACCCTGTGTGTGTTGAAGTAGCTCGCGTTGATCGAAATTGCCAGCTTCATCATTCTTATCCACCTTGGCCTGTTGTTGTAGTAGAGCGGCAGTATCTTGATCTGCAGCTTCCTGTACAGATCTTCCGCGTCCTGCGACTCATCGTATCCTCTCATGTCATTCGGTCCGGGTTCCGGTCCTATCGCCCAGCCCGTGTGCCCTTCCAGGCATCCTTCGATCCACCAGCCGTCCAGGACGGAGAAGTTCATTATCCCGTTGTGGACGCATTTCATGCCGCTCGTGCCCGAGGCCTCCCTGGGCCTCACCGGAGTGTTGAGCCATAGGTCCACTCCGGAGGTGATCAGCTTCGCCGGTGTCATGTTGTAATTCTCGATGAACACCACGGGCATGGCCGTGCCCAGCTCCTTCGATATGTTGTGTATCTTCTGCAGGATGTCCTTCCCCGGTTCGTCGTGAGGGTGCGCCTTGCCTGAGAATATGAACTGGATCTTTCCTGCGCCTATCTCGAGGAGCCTTTTTATGTCGGTGAATATGAGGTCTGCCCTCTTATATGTCGCGGCCCTCCTTGCGAAGCCTATTGTAAGAATATCGGGATCCAGCTTTTGTCCGGTCTCCTCGAACACCATGTCGAGAAGTTTCAGCTTTGCGGTCCTGTGTGCTTCCCAGATCTCCTCGTTGGGTATCTGTATAGCCTGCATCAGCCTGCTTGTATTCGTTCGCCATCCCAGGATGTACTTGTCATAGAGGGCCGCGAACGATTCGCATGTCCATGTGGTAGAGTGCACCCCGTTGGTCACCCAATCGATGGAATCGTTGTTGAACATCGCCCTGCTCACCTCTGCGTGCTTTCGTGAGACCCCGTTGACGTACCTGCTGAACTTCAGCGCCAGGTCCGTCATCGAGAGCCCGCTGCCTCCGACAGTGTTCCTCAGCTTCTCTATGAAGGTGCTCTCTATGACTTCGTTGATGAGGTCGTATGAGAAGAAGTCATGACCGGCTTCCACCGGAGTATGGGTAGTGAAGACGACCTGATTGCGGATCTTCTGAAGGTCAGGGTAACCCTGTTCCCTCAGGAGCTCAAGCGTTATGAAGCCCGCATGTCCCTCGTTCAGATGGAAGGTCTTCACGTTCCTGTAACCGAGGTCGCGGAGTATCCTGAGTCCGCCTATGCCCAGTATCAGTTCCTGGCATAGCCGGTATCTGTTGTCGCCTCCGTACAGTTCATCCGTCAGCGCCCTGTCCTCGGGAGTGTTCTCGGGAAGGTCCGTATCGAGGAAGAGTATCGGGATGGGATGTCCCGAATTTCCGATTATGGTATAAGACCATACCCCTACCTTTACCTCCCTGTGGTTCATCATGATGCTTACACTGTTGGGGAGGAATGTGAGCAGTTTTGAGGGGTCCCAGTCCACGGGCCTCTCGGTCTGTCTTCCCTCATTGTTTATCTTTTGCGCAAAATATCCCTTCTTGTAAAGGAGGGTGATCCCCACCATGGGAACACCCAGGTCGGCCGCGCTCTTAAGTATGTCACCTGCCAGTATCCCCAGCCCTCCCGAATAGGTCGGGATCTCCGGGGTAAGCCCTATCTCCATCGAAAAATAGGCTACGTTTCTGAATGCGGGATCCCTTTCCAGCGTAGACAGGATCGACTGGGCAAGATTGCCGCCATAATTCATATCTGTCATTTTTTCTCCTCCAAATCCGGTGCTTTCAAGATCGGAGACCAGGGAGGCCGCTCCGTTGGTGTACTTTCCGTTCCTGCCGTTTCCGTTGCAGTGGGTCTTATGCATTATTTCACGTTCGGCCGTGACTCTCGCGTTAGGGTATTCCTTGCTGTTGCCCTCTGCCTTTTCCAGGTCTGTGAGCAGGTCTGACATAATGTCCCAGTCAGAGAGGTTCCCGGCAAGTTCGGCGGCCCTTATGGCGAAAGAGATGACCTGCTTTGTCTCCACGCCTGAAATGTCGTTGAAAAACCATCCGCAGGAAGTGTACATGAACATCCGCATGCGCTCTGCCTCAAGTGCGGAGAGGATCGAAGCCCCTTCTCTTTCACCGATGCTTCCCAGATGCTTTGAAAGGAACTCAAGCCCTCTTTCGTATTCCTCCTTATTGTTGTGGCCTGCAGAGCGGAAGTGCTCTATCGAAAGGTTCCTGAGCTCCCATGGGTCGAAATAGGGCGAAACGGTTTCGGAAAATACTCCGTCCACCCTCTCTGCGAGCTTGTCGAACGCCTCTCTCAGAGGTCCCCTCCATGCCTGTTTCCAGCCGGGCTTTCCCCCCGTGCTACAGCCGCAGTCGCTGTGCCAGCGCTCAATGCCGTGCACGCACGACCATGATGTATTTTCCCTGATCACGCACTCAAATTTTGCGGGATGGTCCTCAAGGAAAGTGCCGATATCCGGGAGGCGTACCTCAGGATCTGTTTCAAGCCTTTCAAAAAGGCGGGCGAGGGCCATCTCACCAAACTTATGGTGGTGGCCATAGGTCTCACCGTCTGTGGCGACGACCAGAAGCCTCTCTTCCGAGCGGATCTTTATTGCTCCGACCAGCGCGTCCCTGAATCTGTCGCCATTCTCCAGCAGTTTTCCGAAAGCAATGTCATGGGCCAGCCCGCCGTGGTAAAAGACGATCGTTATGGTTCTTCCGGAAGGAAGCCTGCAAAGGTATGGCAGGGTGACATCAAGTCCTTTGCCGTACGGGGTCTCTTTTCTCACTCCGTCGATGATGACAGCCTCGCACTGGCTCGGGGCCAGTATGGTAAAGCTCATGCCGTTTTCGCTGAGGATCTCAAGTGCAGCGGTGTTGACCGCCGTCTCAGGAAGCCACATGCCTTTGGGCCTTCTTTTGAAACGGTATTCAAAATCCTTGATGCCCCATATCGTCTGGGTTTTTTTGTCCTCTGCCGAGGCGAGCGGCATTATCATGTGGCTGTAGCACTGGGCAATGGCCTTCCTGCCCGACTCCCTGAGGGCCAGGTCGAGGACCGGGTCTTCCTTTTCGATCCATCTATGCAGGGTTGGTCCGAAGTTGAAGCTCAGGTGTGAATAGTTGTTTACGACAGATGCTATGCGGCCGTCAGGTCCCAGTACCTTTGCCGCGCAGTTCGGCCTGTAGCATTCGCTGGCTATCCTTTGGTTCCAGTCATGAGCGGGGGATGCTGTGGGGTCCTTCAAAACCGCGTTTGACCATGGATCTTCGCGCGGCGGCTGGTAGAAGTGTCCATGTACCGCAATATTAAACAACTGGCGATCACCTCCGCAGATTCCGCCGGTCGATCCGGCAATATGATTATACTATGACAAGGGGCAAATGCCACGGTGCCGGGTGGTGCTGCAGGGGGCACAACTGCTGTTGCGCTTGTTTTTTTTGGTCTTAACGATATAATTGAACAGGAACCTAAAATCGACCCTGCGGAGTGCGTGGAATACGGGTTGTGTCTTGAGCCAACAATAAATCCCGGCTGAACTTTTTTCCCGTCAGCGGCGGAGACCTCGTCGGTCGACCAAGCTTTGCGGGTGGGGTTCTAATCCTGTTTAGGAGCGGGTCAAGACCTTCCGTACACGGCTCTTGCGGGGTATTTTTAGCCTCTGTCAAACTAAGTGAAGGAGCAAATTTATGAACATCAAACCACCATTCTGGCATCCATCAGCATCAAAGGGCTTCATCATTGACTGGGACGGTGTCATTGCGGATACTAAGCTTGATTTCTCCGGACTGAGGGAACGATATTACGGAGGAAGAAGGGCTATGCTGCTTGAAGATGTTCACACACTTTCCCCTGAAGATCAAGTCTCCTTCATGAAAGAGCTGTGCGATCTTGAAATGGAGGGGGCCGGCAGGGCTGAGCCTATACCAGGAGCATTCGAGCTGATAAAACGGCTGAGATCCGAAGGCATCCCCTATGCGATAGTATCCAGGAACTGCCGTAAGTCGATCGAACTTGCAGCCAGGACCATCGGCCTTGAACTTCCCGAACATACGTGGAGCAGGGATGAACAGAAAAAGGTGAAGCCTCACCCCCGTTCCCTTAAGGAGGCCGCCGCTTCTATAGGTATGGAACCTTCCGACTGTGTCTTGATCGGAGATTTTCTTTACGACCTGCAGGGAGCCAGGAGAGCCGGAATGAGGGCCGTCCTAGTGCAGAGGAACGAGCCTGAGTGGGATGAATGGGCAGACGCTGTTTACGCCAAAATGACAGATCTTGTGGCAGACCTGGACGACCCTAAGCCAATAACGCCGTGGGAATACAGGGAGATACACTCAAAGCGCGGCGACAAGTGGCTTAACGCTGCCTACGACCTTACGCTGGAGCTTCCCGACACGACATCTCCCACCCTGGACTGCTGGCTTGTCAGGGCCGCCGCCCTGGGTATCGGGACCATAACGATCTCCGACGATTTTGTGCTCGGTCCTGTCGAATGGAAGGCCAGCCAGTCCTTTGAGCCGTACTTTATGGGACATACGATATCATTCATTGCCAAAAAGTACCTTGCGTCACGTTATCCCATGGCCACAGTGAGCACGGGAGGAGAGGGGATCAAGGCGCCGAAGAACTCTCTTGACCTGACGAGGTTCATCGAAAGAAAGATCTTCTAAATGGAAGAGGGCAGTCTTTTCAGCCGGGAAAATGACCGTAAGACGGCACTTTATGAGATACCCCTTGCCGAACGCATGCGACCGGAGACATTGGACGACTACGCCGGTCAGAAGCACATACTTGGTCCAGGAAAACCCTTGCGTGTAATGCTTGAAGGCGGTAAAGTCCCAAGCTGCATCCTCTACGGCCCTCCCGGGGTGGGTAAGACCACCCTCGTCCGCATAATGTCCAGGGCTACGGGAAGGGAACTTCTTGAGATAAACGCGGTAAGCGCCAAGGTCGAGACACTTCGCACCCTTGTAGACAACGCAAAGACCTCCAAAAGGATCACAGGCAGGTCAGCCATAGCGTTCGTGGACGAGATCTACCACTTCAACACAAAACAGCAGAACGTGCTTCTTCCGTCGGTCGAGACCGGAGACATAATATTGGTCGGAACCACGACTGAAAACCCCTGGTTCGAGATAAACAAGACGCTCCTCTCGCGTATGGTCGTTTATACGCTGAAACCCCTTGAAGAGCAGGATATCGTATCGTTGCTTGAAAGAGCACTCTCAGATCAAGTGAAAGGTCTGGGCATGCTTGGCGTAACGGCTGAAAAGTCCGTCATAGGCAAACTGGCTGTGCTCGCCGGAGGAGATGCCAGACAGGCACTGACAAGGCTTGAGGCTGCAGCTTCATCTGTTGCGCTTGGCGGCGGGAGCGAGATCACCCTGAAGATAATCGCCGAAAGCACAGGAATAGCTACACAGCGCTACGACAGGGTCGCGGACGACCACTACGCGGTAATATCCGCGCTGATAAAGAGCCTCAGGGGATCCGATCCGGACGCTGCCCTCTACTGGCTTGCGAGGATGCTCGCCGCGGGGGACGACCTCAGATTCATCTGCAGGAGGCTTTGCATATTCGCATCAGAAGACATAGGCCTGGCAGAGCCGATGGCCCTTGTCGTAGCTCAGAACGCTGCCGCCGCGGTCGACAGGGTCGGGCTTCCCGAAGCCGACATAATACTTGGTGAAGCAGTCGTCTACCTTGCCTCCGCGCCCAAGAGCAACAGCTCTTACCTTGGGATAAGGGCCGCACTGAAAGCGGTGGAAGAGGGAGATCTCATGGAAGTCCCATATCACTTAAGGAATGACGGCGAAGGCTACATTTACCCCCATGACTCACCCAGCCACTGGGTTCCTCAGGCATACCTCCCCGAACAGAGGCGTTTCTACCATCCGGGAAGGATCGGGGCCGAGGCGAGGATAAGGGAGAGGCTCAAACTCTTCTGGAAAAGGTTTGCGGACGACCCGGAAGAGGGACCGGAACGCTGACGGAGACCATAGGGACAAAAAAAGGCGGCATAAGCCGCCCGATCATTTATTGCGTCAGTTGTTCATCTCTCGCTCTTCCTCGTCGACCTTGAGGGATATCATGTAGATGACGTCCGAAAGCCTGTTCAGGAAGGCGTAACTCTTTTCCGTGATCCCATTATCCCTGAAAAGTGGCGTTGCTGTCCTCTCCGCCCTCCTCGCTATAGTCCTTGCAAGGTGAAGAGCCGCGCCGCATGAAGAATCTCCAGGTCTGACGAAGATCTGGGCCTCTTTTATCGATGCCGCCACCCTGGAGGATACGTTTTCCAGTATCATGGGGTCGGGTTCCGGGAAATCGCATTCCGCGAAATATGCCATCGCGCTGAAAAGATAATCTTCAAGAAAGAATATGTCCTCGGAGGTCTTCGGAGACTTGCACGCTGCGCGGGCAAGCCCGAGAGCTGCCTGGCATTCGTCCAGTGTCCCGTATAGTTCCACCCGGATGTCGTCCTTTGCTATCCTTGTGCCGTTACCCAGTGAAGTCGTTCCCTTATCTCCGCCCTTTGTTGTTACCTTTATGTCCGCCATCATGTTCTCCTTGTGGATTCCGGCTTTAGTGGCGGATCCCACGTTCTTCATCGCCGCATCCGCTGGCGCAGGAAGAACAGTCGGAACAGCCGCAGTTGCTCTCGTGCTGGGATTTGAATGCCACACGGAGAGTGGCTTCCATGAAGAACTCCTCAGGGAGGACCATTCTCTCGTTCCCGTCAAAATCCTTCAGCGTCCGGCAGGGGAATCCGCCTCCGTCCGGGACCGTGCAGGAATCACACTCAGCGAACCCGACCTCCAGCATCATCAGTTCCTCGATGGGCGTCTCCTCCACGTCGATCTCCGGCGACTGTATAGTTACCATGTTTCCCGCCATCAGGGTATCCTGGGAGATCTCGTCAAGGATCACCTTCCTGAGCTTCAGCTTTATGTCTATTGGCTCAAGCTTCGGAGCCATCCTCTCACCGAAGTCGACGAGGTTCTCCCATGTCTCCTTCCATGGTTCGGGCTCGATGTCCCTGACTGTATAGTGCGAAAGAATAATATTTTTCATAATTTGTCCCCCTAATCGCCGCTTTGGAATTCCCTGTATATATTACAACATTTTGAAAGGTAAGGGCATTGCGGTCAAGGGATAATTCCGCTAGAATATCCGCGTCGGAATATTGCCGGGATGGCGGAATGGCAGACGCAGAGGACTCAAAATCCT
>ENA-UOOM01003559-UOOM01003559.1-fermentation-metagenome-genome-assembly--contig:-NODE-3559-length-11180-cov-3.611775_pt1 | contig 11180 bp, 16 predicted proteins | sample MGYA00245781_ERZ724031 | MGnify/ENA primary metagenome ERZ724031 (study PRJEB28704, sample SAMN03018317) | fermentation metagenome | biome: anthropogenic terrestrial biome; feature: soil; material... | reverse complement strand
GCAAGCAGTACCCAAGTCGAGAAAAAGGAATTATCTATTTCCCGCTCATCAATACAAAATGGGTTTGCAATATCGGCAAGGAAGAGATTGATTTGTTGAAAGCAAACGCGACAAGAAACTACGAATACGCGTAAAGGGGGTGATAGGCCATGCCTCAGAACAGGACTAAAACAGGGCAATTTATAAAGGGTAAAAGCGGCAATCCTGGGGGCAGACCCAAAGTCCCTGCCGCTTTCAAAGAGATGGTACAAAGCAAATCAATACCCGCCCTTGAAAGCATCATAGCAATCATGGAAGACCCTTCCAGCAAACCCGGCGACGTGTTCATGTGCGCTAAGTTAATCCTTGAATACGCCAACGGCAAGCCAACGGACAACATGAACCTCACGCACGGCTTTGTAGGTGACTTCAGCCTTGAGATGTGTTCCGATGTTGACGATTAAGGCAAGGCCAAAGTATGTAAACAATGCCTACTTTAATTATCTAAAGGATGACACAAGGGTTCAAATCTTTTTCGGCGGTGCGTCTTCTGGTAAATCATACTTCATAGCCCAACGGATAGTTGCTGATACTGTGCAAGGCAGGAACACCTTAGTATTACGTAACGTTGCCCGAACCTTGAGGGGGTCATGTTGGAATGAGATAGTCAAGGCAATCAGCAAAGTGCCTTACAAACAATGGTTCACGATCAGCAAGACGGAAATGATTATCACCGCCACAAACAATGGCGCGCAAATCCTATTTGCTGGCCTTGACGATGTTGAGAAAATCAAGTCTATCACTCCTGCCAATGGGGTGCTGACGGACGTCTGGGTTGAGGAAGCAACCGAGACCAGTTACGACGATTACAAGCAACTGGAAAAGCGTTTGCGCGGTGAATCCCGGCACAAGAAGCGCATCACCTTGTCCTTCAACCCGGTGTACAAGGAGCATTGGATTTACGAGGAGTTTTTCAAGGGCTGGGCGGATGACGACACATCCTACCAGGACGAGCACCTGAGCATCCTCAAGACCACATACAAAGACAATCGGTTCCTGACAGCAGATGACATCTACGCGCTGGAGAACGAAACGGACGAATACTACCGCGCCGTATACACCGAAGGGCAATGGGGGACATTGGGCGATGTTATCTTCCGCAACTGGAGAGTTGAGGACTTGAGCGAGTTTAGCAAGAGCGCGGATAAGCTGTACTTTGGCCTTGACTTTGGCTTTTCATCGGATCCGTGTGCTGTGGTTAAGCTGCACTACGATAAGGCGCACAAAAGGATTTACATACTGGATGAGATATACGAGCGCGGATTAACAAACACCGCACTTGCGCCGATACTCAAAGAGTTTGTCGGCAATCATTATGTCACTTGCGATAGCGCTGAACCCAAATCAATCAAAGAACTGCAAAACATGGGCATCCGGGCAATCGGGGCAAAGAAGGGCCCAGACAGCATCATGCACGGCATCCAGTGGTTGCAGGGACACGAAATCATCATTGACACACGTTGCCAAAACCTGCGCAACGAATTTCAGTTATATCAATGGCGCAAGGACAAGAACGGCAACTCGCTCCGTGTGCCGGAGGATAAGAACCAGCACGGCATTGACGGCATTCGGTATGCCCTGGAATCTGAATCAACGGCAAGATATGCGGGTACGCTGAACTTGAAAGGATTGTGAGAGATTGATTACACGGGACAAAAACATAGTCCTGGACAGGGACAGCATCAACGACTGTGTGAAGCAGTTCGACCTTGAGGCGGCCAGGTTGGCGAAACTGCATGAGTACTATGTCGGGCTATCCACCATTACAAAGCGGGTGCGCACCACGGGCTTGCCGAATAATCGGTTGATGCATGGGTATCCTGCTTATATCGCCACAATGACATCGGGCTACCTGATTGGTGACCCTGTGCAGTACTCAAGCGATAACGAACAGGCGTTACAGGCGGTGCAGGATGCTTACAACGCCGCTGATGTCGGCAGCGTTGATGCGGAGATTGCGCTCAATCAAGCCATCTATGGGCGAGGCGTTGAGTTGGTGTACGCCGATTCACAGGCAAGACCGCGCACGACTGCGCTTGACCCGCAAAACGCCTTTGTGGTGTACGCTGATGATGCGGAGGGTTTGCCCTTGTTTGGCGTGCATCGGCTGGTGGAGGTCAACAGCAAAGGCGAATCAAGCGTCAAGCGATACACGGTGTACACGGCTGGCGAAGCGATAGAGTACAGTGTTGGCACGGGCGGAGTGGTAGGCGCTGAAACGGATAGAATAGCCCATAATTTCCCTTATGTGCCGATGGTTGAGTACTGGAACAACTCATCCCAGACGGGCGACTTTGAACAAGTCATTAGCCTGATTGATGCCTACGATGTGCTGCAATCCGACAGGGTGAATGACAAAGAGCAGTTTGCCGATGCCCTGCTTGTGCTTACTGGTGTAGTAGGGTTTGACGCACCGGCAGGCGACACGCGCACGGCGGCACAAAGGCTCAAACAAGAGGGCACGCTGTCTTTGCCTGACCCGCAAGCGAAGGCCGAATACCTTGTCAAGCAGATGTCCGAGAGCGACACGGAAATACTCAAAGATGCCATCAAAAGCGATATCCACAAGTTTTCCCATGTGCCCGACCTGACGGATGAGCAGTTTGCGGGCAACTCCAGCGGTGTGGCGATGAAGTACAAATTGCTGGGGCTGGAGCAACTGACCAAAATCAAGGAGCGCTGGTTCCGTGAGGGCTTGCGGTGGAGACTGCGCTTGTTTGCATCATTCCTTAGTCTAAAGGGTGCGCCCGCGCTTGATGCTGATGCGGTGCAGATGATGTTCAGGCGTTCGCTACCCGTTAATGACCTCGAAATCGCGCAGATGGTTCAGATGCTATCGGGCATGGTGCCCGCCAAGACACTGCTGGCGCAGGTGCCTTTCATTGAGGATGTTCAAAGCGCGTTTGATGACCTTGAGCAGGAGAGGCAGGCGAACATCGCGGCACAGGCGGCGGCGTTCGGGGCGATGGCAATCCCGGAGGGCGAGGAGGTTGACTAATGGCGACACCCTACTGGGAGCATCGCGCAGCCCTCCGTCAAGCGGCGTATGACCGCGCCAACAATAGGGTTGTTGAGGCCGTTAGCAGAGCCTATGACCGCACGATGCGTCAACTGGACGAGGATATTGACACCATCATAGCAACCTACACGCGCAAGACGGGTTTGTCGGTGCGCGAGGCGTATGATTTCCTGCGCGAGGGTGTACCTCAAAGCGTGATGGATGACCTGAGGTCAAGGATAGCGGTCATCAGCGATCCGCGTCAGCGCAAGCGGCTTGAGGTCATGCTGCGCACGGATGCGTACAGGGCGCGTATAAGCCGCTTAGACGCGATTAAGGCAAGTACGAGGGTTGGGCTGACCGAAGCCGCAGAAGCCGAATTAGGGGCAATTACGCCGCATCTACGGCACACCGCAGACCTGGCGTATTCGCGGACGATGTTTGACATCCAAAAGACAACGGCAGGGTTCCAGATGGCGGGTGTGCCGAGCAGGGCGCTTGACACCATCCTCAAGAGCAAGTGGGCGGGCACGCACTACTCGACAAGCGTTTGGCAAAACCGTGACGCTATGGCTGGCATCCTCGACCGTGCGCTGATGGAAGTGTCTGGCATGGGCAAACTGTCAGACATGACGATGCAGGATGTCCGGGGGATGGTGAACCTTGACAAGTGGCGCAGTCAACTCACAAGCAAGTTCAAGACAGAAGCGCAGTATGCCAAGTACGCGGCGAACAGGCTGATACGGACGGAATCGGCATATGTAGCAGGACAGACCACGGCAGTTGCCTACGAGGAGTGTGGGATAGAGCGCTACGAGTATATGGCGACCCTCGATAATAGAACCTCAACCGTTTGCGCCGGATTGGACGGTCAAATCTTCAATCTGGAAGATAAGGAAGTCGGGGTTAACTGGCCGCCTCTGCATCCGATGTGTCGCTCCTCAATTTCTCCTCGCATAGATGGGCTGACAAGAGAAGGCCTGCAAAGAGCCGCCCGTGATGCAAACGGCAAGAGCGTGTATGTGCCGCGCGACATGCGGTATAATAGTTGGCTTGCGTGGCAAAAGGCCGGATGCCCCGACATAGCATCATGGCGAACGGGTGAAACACCAAAGGCGGGAACGTTGGCGCAGAAAGTAAAGGATGCAATCAAATGAAAAAAGTCCGCATCGGCGGCATCGACTAAGCCATACGGCATGTCCCGCGCCCTTCCACATTGTCAGGGCTTAAAGAGCGATGGAATGAGTTGACGAACTATAAACGGAAAGGAATAACATGAGCGAAATTATTGAAACCACGGAAACCACTGAAACCACGGAAACCACTGAAACCACGGAAACGGCGGTAGAAACGGAGCAGGTCACGCCACCTGTCAAAACCTTCACGCAGGAAGAACTCAATGCGATTATCGATAAGCGGCTTGAGCGCGAACGCAAGGACGCACAAGCACGGATTGACAAGGCCGTCACCGAGGCGCAGAAACTGGCGAAAATGTCGGCAGATGAACGCGCAGAGCATGAGCGTCAAGAGCTGCAAAAGAAACTGTCAGAGCGTGAAGCGGAGATCACCAAACGTGAGTTGAGGGCAGAAGCGAAGTCACAACTGAGCGACAAGGGCTTACCCGTCGAACTCGCCGAGGTCCTGCCCTACACGGACGCGGACACGACCAATGCGGCGCTTGTTGCCGTTGAGAAAGTCTTTCGGCAAGCCGTTGAAAAGGGAGTGACCGAACGGCTGAAGGGCAACGCGCCCAAGGTCAGCCAGGGAGGTACCGCCAAGATTTCTGCTGAGGATGCCGAGAAAATGTCCTACTCGGAGAGGGTACGACTGTTCCAGACCGACAAAGATTCCTATGACAAATATTTCGGAGGGAAATAAACAATGAGTGAATACACCCTAAAAGCTAACCTGGTAATCCCTGAGGTGATTGCCGACCTGGTAGAAACCAAATTGGGCGACAACATTACCCTGCTGCCGCTGGCCGAGGAAGACAACACCCTGGTAGGCCAGCCCGGTGACACGCTGAAGTTCCCGGCGTTCAAGTACATCGGCAAGGCTGCTGTTGTTAACGAGAATGGCCAGATTGTAACCGGCAAGCTCGAGGCTGGCACGGTGCAGGCTACCGTGCACAAGTACGCCAAGGGCATCAGCATTACTGACGAAGCCAGACTGAGCGGGCACGGAGACCCAATGGGCGAGGCCGCTAAGCAGCTGGCCCGCGCCATCGACCAAGGTGTGGATGATGAACTGTTCGGCGTGCTCAACTCCGTGGGCGTGAGCCGCAAGCATATTAACACCACCATCTCTGCCGACAACATTGCCGACGCGCTGGTGCTGTTCGGCGAAGACCTGACCGGGGACAAGGTGCTGCTGACTGACGCTGCCGGTTTTGCCGCGCTGCGCAAGGACGGCGATTATATCCGCGCAAGCGACCTGGGACAGCGTATGATCACCGACGATGTGGTTGGCGAAATCTGGGGCTGTCAAATCCTCATCAGCAACAAGATTAAGACCGACACGACTGTGAATGAAAAGAACCACTTCATCGTGAAGCCTGGCGCGCTGCGGCTGGTGAACAAGCGTGGCACGCAGGTTGAAGTACAGCGCGAGGCTGACTACATGCGCGACAATGTCTTCGCCAGCAAACATTGTGCTGCATACTTGTACGATGCCAGTAAAGTGGTGGCACTGACCGAATTCACTGGCTTGCAGGTTCTGACCGCTGCTTCCGGCATCGAAACTGTGGCAGGCGCGTCTGGCAAAACCAAGATTGTGATTCCTAACGTGATGGCCGCGCCCGCAGGTTACAAGTGGGTGTACATCCTTGACCAGAGCGCGTCCGATGTCGGCACCTTCGGCACCGCCGTCTCCGGCGACACCGACTGGACTTCCAGTGCGACCGAAATCTCCGCAAGCACCAACACCTATGCACACATCATCCTCGTCAACTCCACCGATGACAAGCCCGTGAAGACCATCACGGTTGCTGTCAACGCTGGCGCGTAAGGAGTAACGCATGACGGACAATGAAAAACTGGCGGCTTTCAAGGCGAGGGCGGGTCTGACTGGCGCAACACAGGATTCCTTGATTGGGCAGTACATCAAAGACGCTGAATACTTTATCCTTGGCGTTACTGGTCAGTCAACCATCCCGGCAGCCCTTGAGGGCGCACAGTTGGACATTGCCGTTGGAAACTGGGGCAAGCGCGGCGCGGAGGGCGAGAGCAGTCATAGTGAGGGCGGAGTATCCGTCACCTATGATGCCCTTCCTCCCGCCCTGCAAGCCCTTCTGAGGGGCTTTACGCTGGCAAGGGTGGTGAATGTCAATGCGACACCTGAAACGCCGTGAAACGCTGATTAAGCACCTTGCGCCTACGCTCTCGACAGGGAGCATGGGCAGCGTGACCGTTACATGGACAGGCACGCCCGCGCAAGTGTACGGCGATGTTCAACCCCTGCAATCGTCACAAATGCGGGCAGAGTACGGCGAACGCGCAGACCGAATGCGGCTGTGCATCCTGCCTAACGGCTCGTATGCGATTGGTGACGGGATTTGGATTGACGATGAATCAACAGCGTTGCCGCCTTGGCTGATTGTCAGCGTTGCGGCATGGTTGGACCTGACAAGTTTAACCATTGAAAAGAGGGCGTAATGGCAAAAGTAATCGCAAACATGGACAGCCTACTGAAGAAGCTGGACAGGCTGGGCGGCGACACAAAGAACGCAATTGTAAAGGCAATGAAAACCACCTTGCAATCCGCAGAGGGTGACGCAAAGGCCAATTCCATGTACGGCTCTGTCAGAACGTCCATCAAGAGCGAACACAAGGTACTGCCCGACAAGATTGAGGGCAAGGTTTTCACAAATCTCCCTCATGCCGTTTTCATTGAATTCGGGACGGGGCCAGTCGGCGCGGCGAATCACTCAGGCATCTCGCCCGAAGTACCAGTCACCTACACACAGCATCCGTGGGTTTATCATTCCGAGGATTACGGGTTTGTAACGACTTCCGGGCAACCGGCACGGCCTTTCCTGTATCCCGCTTCAAAGCAAAACGAATCTGTGTTTGAGGGCGAGACACGAAAAGAACTACTGAGCGCAATCAGAAGGGCGGGTGGTTAAATGGACAGTCTTAGTCCTGAGGTATACGCGGCACTCACAGCGACAGGCTATAACGTGTCCTACGCCTACCCGCAGGACAACGTATCCCTTCCCTGCGTGTCCTTCTACGAGGCCGCAAACCGCGAACACGGGCAAGCGGGCGGTGCTGAGTATGTTACGGAATGCGAGTACGTCATCGACATATGGAGTTCAAACCCGGAAACCAACGCAACAATGGCTTTAGCAATCGATACCAAAATGGCGGCTTTACGGCTCAAACGTACTTTCTCACATGACCTGTACGAAGCAGACACACGGATTCATCACAAAACAATGCGGTATCGGGGATTAATCCATATCGCTCAACAGAAAATCTATCAATAGAGGAGTAAAAAATCATGGCTAAAACCAGGGCACTTGGTACTACCATCACTTTCAATTCGCAGACCATTGGTGCGCTAACGAGCATCGGTGAAATCACGCCCGACAGTGAAGAACTGGACGCGACCACGCTGGACAGCACAGGCGGATACAGGGAATTCTTGCAGGGTTTTAAGGACAGCGGCGAGGTTACGCTGAGCGGCTACTATGACAAGGCCGACCTTGGTCAACAGGCGTTGATTGCTGGCTACGGCACGGGCGACGTGGACGCGGTGGCTATCATTTTCCCCAATTCGGCTGGTGGCGCGACCTTCAACGCCTATGTCAAATCCTTCACCCTCGGTGCGGCTGATGTTGATGGTATCGTTGGATTTGGCGCGACCCTGCGCATCAGCGGTGCTGTGACCGCCACCTGATGGGGGGGGGTGAGTAAATGCCTAAAATGAGAGCGCTGGGGACGAGCATCACATATGCCCCGGCATACAATTCCGCTGACATTGACACCAAGGTCATCGGCTCGTTGACCTCGGTGGGTGAAATTAGCCCTGATTCAGAAGAACTGGACGCGACCTGTCTTGATTCATCTGGAGGGTATCGAGAGTTCCTGCAGGGGTTCAAAGATAGTGGCGAATTGACCTTGACTGGATACCTTGACCCCGACAAGCCCGGACAGGCGCAGATGGTGACCCTGTATGGGACGGGCGCGTTGGGTTACTTCTGGGTGACCTTCCCCGACCAGGCAACAGTGGCGTTCAATGCCTATGTCAAAAGCTTCACGGTTGGCGCTGCTGAGGTGGATGGTATTGTTGGCTTTGGCACCACGCTTCGGGTATCGGGCCTGATACAGGTTATCAGTACGAAACACATCAACAACAACGATGTGCTGGACGCAACCGCCTACGTGGTGACAGGCACCCCCGCATACCAATGGTATTCCAACACATCAAACGATTATGACACGCCCACCATCATCACTGGGGAGACAGGCGCTACCTACGATGCGACAGGTGCGCCTGGCTACTATTTCTGCACGATAACGGTGCCGAATTACAGGCCAGTAAACAGCCAGATTTTCCAAGTAGTCTAACAAGCCCCCGCCCTAACACGGCGGGGCATTTCTTACTATAAGGAGGAACAATGAAACTCGAAATCGGCGACAAAATGTATGAGTTGGAGTACACGGTAAACAGCGTGTGCGATTTGGAGGAAATAACGGGTAAGGGGCTGGGTGACATCCTCTCGGTGAGCGGTTTGTCCAGCATCCGTGCGCTCCTGTGGAGCGGACTGATTGAGAACCTGCCGGGGCTGACGATTAAAAAGGCCGGGGCTATTGTGCAGGAGTTCTTGAAGCAAGGCACGCTGGAGGATTTGGTTACGAAGATAGGGGAAGCCATTGAGCAGGCGGGTTTTCTGAACGCGCAGACGGCACCCAAAAGGGCAGCAAAGGCCGTGCGAGCGGTGAAGTAAAGCCTCTGCGCGAGGTATACGCGGGAATCATACATAATGCGTTCAAGGCGGGTATTGTGGACGCCTGGTCGTTTTGGCGCATGACGGCAAAGGAAGTACGCGGGCGGATTGAAGCACACGCGGCGAACATGCGTACGGCGAATGAGCGATTGGACCTACTCGCATGGATGATAGGTAGTTATACAGCGCACGCATACCATCAGCCAAAGAAATACCCAAAGCGTCCAAGCATTCTAAGCCAGGTAGAAAGCAAAGCGCTGTCGCCTGATGTGCAGATGGATAGCGACATTATGAAAACAGTACTGACGGCATATGCTGAAATACACAACGAAATCGAGGAGGCGAAACCTTGACGATTGAAGAACTTAATATAAGATTTACCGCCTCGATGGGTGGTTTGCAAGCGCAATTAAACGGCTTGAAGGGACAACTGGGTGGGCTGAACACGGCGGCGCATAATACACAAAGCGCGTTTAGTGGTATTGCGAAGGCGGCAAAATTATTCCTCGGCGCGTTTGTCATCAGAGGCATGGTCAAGATTGGCAAGACATCGCTTGAAATGGCAAACGATGTTGTTGAGAGTGAAAGCCTGTTTGCCACATCCATGAAAGGCATGGCAGACGAAGCGCGGGAGTGGTCGGATGATTTAAGCGACTCGTTGGGCCTGAATGCTTACGGGTTGAGAAAGAACGTAGGCATTTTCAACACCATGTTCCGAAGTATGGGGCTCGGTGAGCAAGAGGCATATAACATGTCTACTGGCTTAACCGAGCTCGCAGAAGATATGGCTTCATTTTACAATATTGATTCTGAAGAAGCCTTCACTAAATTCAGGGCAGGAATCACTGGTGAAACTGAACCGTTAAGTTTAGCGGCTTAACAGGGAAACCTGTTTTGAAACTGTTGGTGAACGCAGGCAAAAGCGGTGTGGGAAGAAATTCCTGCTGACGGTGAAAACCTAAAATTCTTCTATCCCTAAACTATTGAATTGTTTGGGGATAAGTGGTATACTACGCCCGAGGTGATTTTATGACAGGCGTAATTTACCAGTACACTTCTCCAAAGGGCAAAAAGTACATTGGTCAAACCCTAATCTTGCAGAGAAAACGCATTGACAAGCACAAGTACGAAGCCTTTACAAAGAATGCAGATACGCCTTTTGCAAGGGCAATCAGGAAGTATGGATGGGGCGCGATACGTCCGACATACAAAGTGATTGAAGTTGTGGAAGCGGAAACGGCAGAATCTTTGAAGAACGCGCTGACAGACAAAGAGAATTACTACATACAGACCTTTGACACGATGCTCCCGAATGGTTACAATGTGCAACTGACGAATCAGCGGCATCTTGGAGAGTATCGCGACAAAGAGGGTATGTACAAGAAGATCAGCGAATCTTTGAAAGGCAAGTATTTAAACGGCGTGAAGTCAAGGCAAATTATCAACTACGACACCAAGGAACAATACCCGTCAATTAGCGAAGCCGCAAGGCAAGCTGGATTGATGGTACAGCAAATTATACCCGTGCTAAATGGTAAAAACCTTACAGCGGGTGGGTTCAGATGGTGTTATGTAAACGATGATGGAACGATAGATGAAAGCAACTTGCGTGGTTCAAAACGCAAGAATTTGCCCGTCTACTGCAAGGAATTGGATAAGACCTTTGTATCAGCGTATGAAGCCGAAAAATTCATCGGCAAAAAGGGCGGGAAGTCCAACATACGATTAGCCTGTATGCGTGGCGGTAAATGCTATGGGTACACGTGGGAATATGTAGAAGAATAATGGCAATACCGTGCCAAGCCAATTAAGCGCCGAAAGGTGCTTTTTAATTGGAAGGTGTAACGACTATGATGTAGGGCGGAGATTAGCACCGCTCGAAGCGCCAACTACCCGAAAGGGTAAAGAGATAGTCTAATCCGACCTGTAAGGGTGTTAAAGTATCTGGAAACAGACGGTATAAATGTAAAGCGACTCGGTATCATGGTGGACGAAAACACCACCAAACAATATGCGCTGTCTGAGGGCATCAGCAATACCGGCAAGGAGATGACGCAGACCGAGAAACTCATGGCGCGGTACGCCGCCATCATAGGGCAGACTGCGGACGCCCAGGGCGACCTTGCGCGGACAATCGACAGCCCGGCGAACCAGATACGGGTACTGAACAACCAGCTTGACATGCTCAAAATA
>ENA-UOOM01003558-UOOM01003558.1-fermentation-metagenome-genome-assembly--contig:-NODE-3558-length-11180-cov-7.213843_pt1 | contig 11180 bp, 6 predicted proteins | sample MGYA00245781_ERZ724031 | MGnify/ENA primary metagenome ERZ724031 (study PRJEB28704, sample SAMN03018317) | fermentation metagenome | biome: anthropogenic terrestrial biome; feature: soil; material... | reverse complement strand
AACTGGCAGAGGAAGGGGCGAAGGTTGTGCTCGCCGATATGAATTCTCCCGACGAGGCCGTTGCAGAAATCACTGCCGGAGGCGGCACCGCTTCTGCTTTTACAGTCAATGTTACCAAGCAGGAGGAAATGCAGGCGATGGTGCAGTATGCCATCGATACCTACGGTACGCTCGATATTATGGTAAATAACGCTGGCATTAATAAAGACGGTATGCTTCACAAAATGCCGGCTGAAAACTGGAATGTCGTTATTGACGTCGACTTAACCGGTGCCTTTTACGGCACCCAGGAAGCCTTAAAATACATGCGCACACAAGGTTCCGGCCGGATTATCAACATCTCTTCCGGGAGCTGGCTCGGTAATCTTGGGCAGGCCAACTATGCCGCTGCCAAGGCGGGTGTCGTGGGCTTAACCAAGACTGCCGCCCGCGAGAGCGCTCAAAAAGGCATTACCTGCAACGTCATCTGCCCCGGCTTTATTGAGACTGATATGACGGTAAAACTCAAGGAGGTAAACGAAGGCAAAGCCTGGGACAGCATGATGGAGCGCATCCCTATGGGTTATGCAGGGCAGCCTTCTGATGTAGGCAATATGGTCGCATTCCTCGCGTCCGATGAGGCCGCTTACATAACTTCAGAGGTCATCAATGTGGGCGGCGGCATGATTGTCTAAATAGTAAAATTGCAATTCTATCGAATCGTAGTAATGTCAACATACATCTATGGATGCTTTGAAAGGAGAATAAGATGAAAGACGTAGTAATTGTTAGTGGAGTAAGGCTTCCTGTAGGCAGTTTCGGAGGCAGTTTAAAGAATATTTCAGCAATTGATATGGGTGCAATGGTGGTGAAGGAGGCGGTAAGCCGGGCCAATATCCAGCCTTCTGATGTGGACGAAGTGATCATCGGACAGGTCGGAGAAATTGCAGAAGATGGCTTCGTGGCAAGAGCTGTCAGTCTGAAAGCCGGTATGCCAAAAGAGACAACGGCATATTCTGTAAACCGTCAGTGCGGATCGGGCCTGCAGTCCATCGCAGATGCAGTGCTGGAGGTTCAAACCGGACAGGCCGATGTAGTTGTGGCCGGCGGCGTGGAGAATATCTCACAGCTGCCCTATTATGTAAAGGATGCGCGCTGGGGAGCAAGAATGGGACATAAGACATTCGAGGATGGTGTAATTGATATTCTCACCTGGCCTCTGGATGGGAATCATAATGGTGTGACTGCAGAAAATGTAGCGGAAAAGTATCATGTATCCAGAGAAGAACAGGATCAGTTTGCACTGCAGAGTCATCAGCGGGCATGTGCTGCTATTAAGGCTGGTAAGTTCAAGAATGAGATTCTTCCGGTGGAACTTAAAGACAGAAAAGGAAATGTGACAGTTTTTGATACAGATGAGGGTCCAAGAGACGGACAGACAATTGAAAAGCTGGCAAAATTACGCCCCTGCTTTGTAAAGGGAGGAACCGTTACAGCAGGGAATTCCTCCAGCTTAAATGACGGCGCTGCCGCAGTAGTTGTTATGTCCAAAGAAAAGGCTGAAGCGCTGGGAGTTGTACCGAAGCTGAAAATCGAAGGCTATGCAGTAGCTGGATTTGACGCGGAGCTGATGGGCTATTCTCCAAAATTCTCCAGTGAAAAGCTGGCTGCAAAATTAGAACTTAATCTGAAAAAAATTGATATGTTTGAGATCAATGAGGCATTCGCAAGTCAGGCTTATGCCGTATCCCGGGATTTGGGACTGGATATGGACAAAGTAAATATCTACGGCGGCGGCCTCTCAATCGGACACCCCATCGGTGCAACCGGCACAATACTGACTGTCAAAGTTCTGTATGAATTAATGCGAACTGATAAGAAAGATGCAATGATCAGCATGTGTATCGGCGGTGGTCAGGGTATTTCAATGTACTTTACCAAATGCTAATATCTTAAATTTTTAAAGGCCTTTTAGGATAGACTATAAATATCATAGGAGGCCTTTTATATTGCAGAAAAATAAAAAACCGCCTCTGCTTTTTACACAAAGACGGTTATATAACTTCGGTGAATAACTTCCTAATAATTTAATACAATCCTGTCAACAATCCGACACCGTACATTACCACAGCCACAATTACACAAGAAACAACAGACATCAGGACTCCTGCTTTCGCAAAGTCTTTGATTGAAAAATAACCGGCTGAATAAGCAATTACATTTGTCGGAGTAGAAGTAATTAAAATAAATGCCAGGGAAGATGCTAATGTTGCGGGAAAAGCCACGGCCAACGTAGGAATCCCAAGGCTTGTAGAAAGCTCTATAACAATTGGAACAACAATACTGGCAGACACAGTAGCACTTGAAAGCGCAATATTCATCAATGAAACACTCAATACAACCACAAAGATCATCAGGATAGGACTTAATCCGCCTATATTTCCTAACAGGCCCATCGCTACCCAGTTTGCAACTCCTGTTTTATAAAGAGTCATGCCAAGCGATATACCGGCAAGTACCAGAACGATACTGCTCCAAGACATATCTTCTTCTATTACTTTGTATTTCGTTTTACTGACACCCGGGAAGAAAAATATCATTGCAGCTACAATAGCCGGCAAAGCAATCGGAATGTCAGTGCCCAATAATTTTGAAAGCTGAGGAGAAAATATCCACAATACAATTGTTGCAACAAAAAGAATTAAAGTTACTATTTCGTCACGAGAGAGTTTTGGCTGATTTCTGAAATCACGTTTTATCTCCTCGTTTGTCTTTTTAAGATACTTCATCTCAGGCTTAAATGCCAATAAAAGCAGGCCCCACGCAATCGGAACATGAATCAGGCAAATTGGAATCCCGTATTTCATCCACTCTAAAAAGGAAATATTAATGCCGGCCATATCCTTCATAAAACCAATTGCCAATGGATTAGGCCCATTACCCGCAGGCGTTCCCATTCCGCCGATCAAACTGCCCCATGCAACGGAAAGCAGAAGAGCTTTCCCAAAGTTGCTTTCCAACGGCTTTACCCCCTCTTCCTCCAAAAGAGACTTAGCCAGGGGCATAAGCATAGCAGCCACAGCCATGTTGGAAATCCACATTGATAACAGCGTACCTACGATCAGAAAACCTAATAAAACATATTTCGTGTTATTTCCTGTGACTGAAAGGCATATGTTAACAACTCTTTTCCCGAGTCCTGATTTATTGATAAATGAACTCATGATAAATACGCCAATAAAAAACAGGACATTAGAGTTACCAAAACCGATTTTAACAATATTATCAAAAGAATCTACATTAAGCAATGCCAATAACACAACTGACAGTATACCTGTGAAGTGAAAAGGAATTGCCTCTGTTATCCAAAGTACGAGAGCAAAAGCCAAGACAGCCAGTGCCCTTTGTCCTTGCGCAGTTAACTCTGCACCTTTTACAGACATCATAGATGCCGGAAAGTGGACATTCATAATGAATATGAACACAATAAAACCAATGCCTATATAAATCCATCTTTTTGCACTTACTGATAAACCACTCGGTTTACCTGGTGCATTGTTTGTAGTATCCAAGATCAATTTCCTCCGTTTATAAAAATTATCATTTTGACATTTCGTTTAAAATCTTTTCCGGACTGGCCGGAAGTGAAGTTATACGCACTCCGACAGCATCATAAACTGCATTAACAATTGCCGGTACTGTCGGCAAAGGCGCCGGTTCGCCAATCCCTTTTGCGCCAAGGGGACTAAAAGGATCCCTCTCTTCAACCAGACTCGTGTGAAACATTGGAATATCCACACTGGTGGGCAGAATATATTTTGCAAAATCCCTATTTGCAGGTACCCCTTCTGATAATTCAAAATTTTCCATTATGGCCTGCCCCATGCTCTGGACGGCGCCTCCTTCAATTTGCCCTTCAACACCCTGCGGATTTATTGCTCTTCCGACATCGTGGGAAGCCCAAATACCAAGGACATGCACCTCCCCCGTAAATGTGTCAACAGCAACCTCTGCAATCTGGCTTCCGAACACATACGCCTGCCAGGGACTGCCCTTTCCGTTTACAGGATCCAGGGCTTCGTGATGAGCTGTGTAAGTGCCTGAACCTAATGGGACATAACCTCTAACCTTTTTACAAATATCTACAGCATCTTTGAGCGAAAGATCATATTGGGTGTTCCCCTGTACAAAGATTCTTCTGTTTTTCATACAGATCGAGGATGAATCAACATTCCAATAAGCGGCAATTTCTCTGATGAATTTACCTTTCACATCTCTGCAGGCATTTAATACTGCATTTCCAATCATATATGATTGTCTGCTTGCACCGGCATGAGCTGCTTCGGGTGCTCTTGCTGTATCATTATCGCCGATGGTAACATCTTCGGGATACATTCCAAGTTCATCTGCTGTAATCTGTGTTAAAACTGTCAGAATACCTTCGCCAATCTCTGTAACACCAGTTAATACCATGGCAGTACCGCCATCATCAATTTCAACAAATGCCCCTGCCTTATCAACCGTTGCACAACGTCCTATTCCGTACCACCCAGTTCCGACACCGCGCCCATATTTGAATCTTGATTTACAAAGTTCAAGAGCAGCCGGCGTTTTAAACTCACAGCCAGGTATATATGGCTGTGCAATTTGATCGCTTTTTACATCTTTTCTTATTTGCCCTCTTACATTGGAAGGACCTGGTTCCCATGCCGCTATCCTGGCACATTCTTTTAGCGTTTCACAATAGCTTACCTTTCCCAAGACCTGTTGGGTATGTGTTACAGCCCCGTCCTTCACTCCATTTATTAAGCGGAGCTCAATGGGGTCAATTTCCAAACGCTGCGAGCAAATATCCATAGTGGATTCGATTGCGAAAGTTGGCTGTAAGGTTCCGAAAGTTCTCATTGCTCCGGAAGGCGTATTATTTGTATAATAGCCCCTGGAAACAGCCTTAACATTTTCTATTTCATAAGGGCCCGCCCCTATGATCGCTGCTTTAGCCACCGTTCCTTTTGACGAGAAGCAATATGCTCCGCCATCTGCTTTTATGTCGATCTTAATAGCTTGAATTTTGCCGTTTTTACTCAATCCAATCTTATGGTGAATTAAAACAGGATGGCGTTTACAACTTCCAACCATCGAATCATGTCTGGAAAAGACCAGCTTCACAGGACGTTTTGTTTTAAGTGCGGCAATAGCCAAAATTCCCTGATAAATCATATCTTCCTTGCCGCCGAATCCGCCGCCTACAGGTGTCATAATAACTCTGATTTTATTGATGGGCATATCTAAAATTTTTGCCAGAAGCATGCGGTGCTGAGTGATGTCTTGATCACATGATTTTACAACCAATACACCGTCAGGATCACAATATGCAAGGCCTGCTTCAGTTTCAAGATAGGCATGATCAACGGCTTGTGTTGAATAGTCTTGTTCAATGATGATATCACTGTCACTAAACCCTCTTTCAACATCTCCTTTTATAACAGATGTCGCGCAGACTACGTTGTCCGGATGATCATCATGAAGGATTGATTTACAATCAATTGCCTCTTCAATACTTGAGACTATCGGAAGCTTCTTATATGTAATCTCAACGGCCTTCTCAGCTTCTTCTGCCTCCTCCAGAGTTTCCGCAACAATTGCTGCAACCGGTTCTCCGTAAAAACGAATTTTATCCTTTGCCAAAACAGGTTGATCATAATAGTAAACGCCAAAGCCATCTTCGCCAGGTACATCTTCGCTGGTAATAACCGTTTCGATGCCGGGCATCTCCAATGCTTTTTCATAATTAATCCCTAAAATTTCAGCATGAACTTCCCAGCTTCTGACAAGATGAATATGAAGCATTCTGGGCATCGTCATATCAGCCGCATATTCAAGTGCACCTGTAACTTTACCCCTGGCATCAACTCTTTCTACGCAGGAACCAATGATTCTGCCGGTATCTTCCGGAGCAATTGAGTTCAAACAATCAACGCTTTTCTCATGATTTAAGATATCCCGGGCCAATTCTATAGCCTCCACTATTTTAGCGTAGCCTGTACACCTGCAAATATTTCCGCCAAGGCGTCTTCTTATCTCGACTTTGTTTGGATATCTGTCCTCTTTTAATATAGATGTTGCCGCCATGATCATGCCGGGAGTACAATAACCACATTGAACGGCTCCAACCTTCATGAAACACCTCTGAATAATACTTAAGCCGTCAGCTCCGATCCCTTCTATGGTTACAATTTCACAGTGGTTGACTTTGATAATCGGTATCATACAGCTTTTTTTCAGCACACCGTCAATTAGAACGGAACATGTCCCGCATTCTCCCGCATTGCAGCCTTTCTTTGCCCCAATCAGATGCAGTTCTTCTCTCAAAAAATCTGCAAGCCTCATCGCCGGAGCAACATATTTACTGACTTTTTTACCATTTACTATCAGTTCAATCTTTACAAGTTCTAAATTCATAATTTTCCACTCTTTTAATACCAATCTTTACTCCTGCAGCGTTTGATTAACTCAGTACAATATTAATTTCTGTAAGTGATTCATAAAGGCCTGCCAGAAAGAAGTTTCTGACAATCGTCTTTCTATACTCTCTTCTGCTTCTGGACTGGACAATATCGCACGGAATATATGCAACCATTTCCTGAATAATATCCCTTGAAATAAGATTTCCCTTCAGTTTGTCCTCAATCTCTCTTAATCTTGCAGGGGTTGGGCCAATTCCTCCAAACGCAATTCTAACATCTTCAAAATACTTATTTGTCTCATCAGCTTTTACTAAAAAGGCAGAATTCGCAGTTGAAACACATAGAGAACGCCTAAGCCCTACTTTCTTAAATGCACATCCATAATCTCTCAATATAGGGCATGTAATTGACTGGATTACTTCTCCCTTAGACAATGCAGTTTTTCCAACGCCTTTAATAAAATCAGCAATCGGTATATCTCTCATGCAAATGCCGCTCTCATTTTTCATAACCGTATGGAGCGTTGCATCCATAGCCAATAAACACGGAATTGTGTCGCCACAGGGGGAGGCATTTGCTAAGTTGCCCCCGACTGTTGCGATTTCTCGTATTTGCTGATCGGCAAAGTAACTGGCTGCATGCCTCAGAATAGGCACATTGTCAATTAATTTAGGTTCATCCAAAAACTGTTGAATTCTAGTATTTGCCCCAATTGTTATGAAACCGCTTTTAGATTCAATAACGGAGAAATCCTTAATGCCACTGATGTCAACAGCAAAGTCCGGCCCGTTAAAAGGAGTCCTCTCTTTTGCAAAGCGGTCTGTTCCCCCGGAAACAATATCAAAAGTACGATCATTATTTTCAATTAAACTAAAAAGTTCTTCCCTTGATTTGGGCATATAATACTCTTTGTATTGAAGCATACAATTACTCTCCTAGTAAACACTGATTAAATTTGTGAATAATTTTTCTATCCTGGAATCTTCACAACAACTTTGATTGCGTCATCAATTCTTTCTTTTGAATATTTCAGGGCTGTGAGCAGCTCTGTAAACCCAAATGTATGTGTATGAATCAAAGATGCATCAAAACGCTTTTCACTGATCAGCGAAGCAGCTCTGTGAACGGCACTTCTGCCTTCACCTCTAATGCCAAAGAGAGAAATGTTATTGCGGACTAAAGCTGCAACGTCAACCTCAACCGGCTTAGACGGGAAAGCGGCCAGGCATACTCTGCCGCCTCTTTTGACCATGGCGGCAGCTTCATTAACGGCATTTGGAGCACCAGAGCACTCCAGTACATAGTTAACACCTTCACCATTTGTAATTTCTTTAACTGCCTCAACTACATTTTGATTTTTAACATTTATTGTGTAGTCTGCACCCAGTTTCTTGCCAAGCTCAAGTCTGTTATCTCTTGTACCGGTTAAAATTACAGGGTTCGCCCCTAATGTCTTAGCAACCGCGACTCCCATCAAACCAATAGGACCCGGGCCGGTTACAACCAGCGGCTGGCCTGCCACCAGACCGCCCAGCGTATCTATACCATACATTGCAGTTCCGGCAGTTACAATCAGCGTTGCTTCTTCATCTGTAACATTGTCGCCGACATGACACAAAGTATTTACATTGTTAATAGCGTATTCAGCAAAACCTCCGTCTGTTGTAAAACCATTCGCTCTGTGGCCCTTGTCATGGCCTTCATAATTTTGGCCATAGTTCAGGCACGAAGTATACATACCTTCGCGGCAGCGTTCACAGCTTGAGCATCCGGCATGAATCTCCACTGCAACTCTATCCCCCACCTTATACTCGTCAACACCGCCGCCCAGCTGTACAACTGTGCCCATGTACTCATGGCCGGGTGTAAAACCTTTGTTGAAGGGCAGACCTCCCTGAATCATAGCGGGCGGCCCGTTTTGGATAATTTCCAAGTCAGTCGCACAAATCGCTACCGCATCAATTCTAACAAGTACTTCTGATTTCCCTGGCTTCGGAACCGGTTTCTCTTCGAGCGTAAGTTCTCCCGGATCCCCCAGAACCCATGCTTTCATTTTTTCTGGAACTTCATAAGTCATAACACATTTCCTCCTTTTATTGTATTTTATATTACTAATTTGATTCTAACGGTTTAGAAACCAATTTGATGCTTGAGTTTCTGAACTCTCTCACACCAATTGCCAACATTCCAATCTCCAAAAGAACCAAGACCAGCCAATTCATCTTTGCCGAAATATACGGGAACATGTATCAGGGACAGTCCGTCATACTCATATGCCTGGTTTAATGCTTTTTCAAGCTCTTCTACAGTATCTCCGCCATAGAATCCCCTGACCCCTTTTACGGCTTCTGCCATCTGTACATAGTCTACTGCGACCGTATCATCTGTTTTATACTCTGCATCATATTGAGAATACTGAAGGCTTGTGATAGCACCCATACGTCGATTATCAAACAGAATGATCATACCTTTCAGTCCATGCTGCACCGCATCAATTAATATTTGCGGATTCATCATAAAGCTGCCGTCGCCTGTAAAAGCCATGGGATAATCTTTTTCTCCTGCCAATGCAAAAGCAAGCATGGATGATACTGCGAAGCCCATATAAGAGGAGCCGGTGTCCGTTATTGTCTGCCCCGGTTTCTCATCTGTTACAATCTGGAAGCCATTTGCCTGCACATCACCTGCATCAAATATCTTAATGCAGCTATGCAGATCAGCAAAGTCCACTGCTTTTTTGATTGCAGCCGGCTCTGTGAGAATAGATTTTCCTCTCTTTTCGTCGACTAAAACCGGGTTGTCATACCTTAATTGCTTGTAAGCCTCCCACTCGGCTCGCTTACTCGTGCACTCTTCCAGCCACTCAGAATGAGATGTTTTATTTTTAACATTCTTTAGCAACTCAATTAATTTTATGAGCACTTCCTCAGCATCGCCCTGTATACGCACAGAGTTGTTGTATTGGGCCAAGTCATCATACTCGCAATTGATATTTATCATTTTCTTAGCCTTTTGAAAGGCAGTGCCCGAACTATCCCACTGACAAACCCCTCTTGCTCCAATAACAATGACTAAATCGCATTCATTCATAGCGTAGTTCCCGCATATAGAGCCTTTGGACCCACCGACACTCATGTTGCGCTTTTTTGAATATGGATATAAGCCCGGAACCTGAGGTCCTTGTACATATACAGCATCTGAGAGGTCTAAAAACTCCTCCAATACTTCGGCGGAAACATTGGCGGCTCCACCTCCGGTTTTAACTGTGATTCTGGATGAATTGCAGATAGCCTCCACTGCGGCGTTATAAAGATTCAAATCTGTGCTTACGACTTTTGACTCCACTGATTTTTCAGGGAACTCAAGCAGGTTGCAATCTTCCATTATCTTGGGCTGAATATTCATCGGGAGCAGCATATAAAATGGTGATCGTTTTGCTCTTCCGTTAACTGCCGCATCGCCTCTTTTCAGCGCCGTAAACACAGCTTCGGGCGTATGCAGTGAATATGCAGGTCCGAATGTTGAGAGAACCCGAAGAAACAATTCTTGCTCTCTTCTGGAAATTTGCTGCATATTAGGGCCTTCACTTTGACTTGTTTCATCGCCCATTATATAATATATACCAAGACCATTGGCCAGCGGAACTAAGGATCCTGCTGTAGCCTGTAAAGCTCCGGGTCCAATAGAAGTAAAGACTGCTGAAACTTCATTATATTTCCATCTGAGCATTGATGCTATATGAGATGCCTCTACTTCGTTTCGGACATTTACCGTCCTGACAGCATTTTCTTCTTCATATATACGTAATACTTCGGCGACATCGGTCGTCCCATGACCAAAAATCCCCACAAAGGTTCTAACACCTTGATTTATTAAACCTAAAACAACTGCCTCACTGAGGCTGATATCTTGAAATTGTTCTAAGCTGCCTGCTTCCACAGCTTTTCGCATTGTGCCGTAGGTTTTAATCACTTTAGCACGTTTTCTTCTCTGTTCAATCATTTCACTCATAATTATTCCTCAATATACTTTTTTTAACTTCGTTTATGTTTTACTCTATACCGGCTGCACTCTAAGTATCCACTTTCACTCTGAATCTGTCTCCCCCCTCTTGTCATATTTAATCAGGGCAGCACTTCTTCTTTCACAAATTGAATTATACCATGGCAAAAATAGGGGTACAATACGCAATAGGTGTGCCCGTTGCGCACTGTGCAACGTTCCACGATTTTGTTCTTTTTTTCACAAATTTTTGATCTATTTTTAGGTAAATATGCCCAAACAATGTGGACAGCTGCACCACTTCCTTCATCTATACCAATTTGTGGTTCACTACAGTTGGTGGTAAATACCCGTGACTACACTTTCACTAGCTAGATTAGTGCCATTCCTGGAACGCCAGAAAAGCCGCTTACTCTTATAGAAAGAATAAGCGACTCATAAATAGAAATATTAGATTATCTATTAGCTGGTACATAATCGTTGTCTTGCCAACACGTCTTGCCCCGGATAATACTACAAACCGTCTAAGTGTCTTATGCTTTATTATCTTGAATGCTTCATAGCTGTAAAATATTATTTATTTTTTCTTATAGTTTGAGCCCCGCCTATAAAAGACGGGGCTCAATATTTGAACTATATAAGCTTTAACAATTTGTCTATTATTTCTGCTTGATAGATGCCTGCGCCGCTGCCAGTCTTGCAATCGGTACGCGGAATGGTGAGCAGGATACA
>ENA-UOOM01003556-UOOM01003556.1-fermentation-metagenome-genome-assembly--contig:-NODE-3556-length-11183-cov-6.260963_pt1 | contig 11183 bp, 10 predicted proteins | sample MGYA00245781_ERZ724031 | MGnify/ENA primary metagenome ERZ724031 (study PRJEB28704, sample SAMN03018317) | fermentation metagenome | biome: anthropogenic terrestrial biome; feature: soil; material... | reverse complement strand
AGCTTGTCTGTTTCAGCGGCGGCGCGCTTGTTGGCGTACCGCTTTTCTTTTTGCTCAAAGGGCCTGTGGGATTCAGCGCCGGAGCCGCTTCCCTCTGCATGGTGCTCGTCATGCTGCCGTTTTTCCTGATGGCCGTCTATGAGAAAAACGGCCTGCCGCTGGAAAAAATTGTCCGCAACATCGCCCGGGTGTTGTTTCTCCGGCCAAAGCAGCGGCCCTATCAGACCAACAATTATTACGCCGTGCTCGCGCGGCAAAGTCAATTAGACAAGGAGGTGCGTCGGATTGTCGGTAAAAAAGCAAAAACCGGCCATGAATCGGTCGTTATCCCGCGCAGAGAGGCGTCAGATCGAAGCCGCCATCGCAAAGGCCCGGCAGACCGATAAGAAAAAACAGTCGGCACAGGACAGCATTCCGTTTGAGCGCATGTTCCCGGACGGCATCTGCCGCGTGACCGACAGCTATTATACGAAAACCGTTCAGTTTCAGGATATTAACTATCAGCTTAACCAGAACGAGGACAAAACCGCCATTTTTGAGGGCTGGTGCGATTTTCTCAACTATTTCGACAGCTCCATCAAGTTTCAGCTCTCGTTCCTGAATCTCTCCGCGACGCGGGACAGCTTTGCGAAAAGCGTTACTATCCCGCCGCAGGGTGGCGCTTTCGACAGCCTGCGCTCGGAATATACGGAAATGCTCCGGAACCAGCTTGCCAAAAGCAACAACGGCCTCGTCAAAACCAAGTACCTGTCCTTCGGCATTGAGGCGGACAACCTGAAAGCGGCCAAGCCCCGGCTGGACCGTATTGAGATCGACATTCCCAACAACTTCAAACACCTCGGCGTGACAGCCGCTTCCCTGAACGGCGCAGACCGCCTGCGGCTCCTACACGACATCTTCCGTATGGACGTGCCGGAACCGTTCCGCTTTTCGTGAGACTGGCTGGCCCCCTCCGGCCTGTCCATCAAGGATTTCATCGCGCCAAGCTCTTTCGAGTTCAAAAGCGGCAGCATGTTCGGCATGGGGCATCAGGTGGGCGCGGTCAGCTTCCTGCAAATTCTCGCGCCGGAGCTGAACGACCGGATGCTGGCCGATTTTCTCGACATGGAATCCAGCCTCATCGTCACCATGCACATCCAGTCCATCGACCAGGTGAGCGCCATCAAGACGGTGAAGCGGAAAATCACGGACCTGGATTCCATGAAGATTCAGGAGCAGAAAAAGGCCATCCGTTCCGGTTACGACATGGACATCATCCCCTCCAACCTCGCCACCTACGGCGAGGAAGCGAAAAAGCTGTTGCAGGATTTACAGAGCCGCAACGAGCGAATGTTCCTCGTGACCTTTCTCGTTCTCAACGTTGCTGAGAACCGGCAGCGGCTGGACAACAACGTGTTTCAGGCAAGTTCCCTCGCGCAGAAATACAACTGTGCGCTGACCCGGCTCGATTTTCGGCAGGAGGAAGGGCTGATGTCTTCACTCCCGCTTGGGTGTAACCAAATAGAAATCCAGCGGGGCCTGACCACGTCAAGCACCGCTATTTTTATCCCCTTTACCACGCAGGAGCTGTTCCAGAACGAGCGCGAGGCGCTGTACTGCGGGCTGAACGCCCTGTCCAACAACCTCATCATGGTGGACAGGAAGCTCCTGAAAAACCCGAACGGTCTGATCCTCGGAACACCGGGCGCGGGCAAATCCTTCGCCGCGAAACGCGAAATCGTCAACGTGTTCCTCGTTACCAACGACGACATCATCGTCTGCGACCCGGAGGCCGAATACGGCCCGCTGATCGAGCGCCTGCACGGGCAGATCATCAAAATATCGCCCGCATCCACCGACTACATCAATCCCATGGACATCAACCTCAACTATTCCGAAGAAGAAAATCCGTTATCCTTGAAGTCGGATTTTATCCTTTCGCTCTGCGAGCTGATCGTCGGCGGCAAGGAGGGCTTGCAACCGGTGGAAAAAACGGTCATTGACCGCTGCGTCAGGCTGGTGTATCGGAATTACCTCAACGACCCGCGCCCGGAAAACATGCCGATTCTGGAGGATTTGTACAACGAGCTGCGGCGGCAGGACGAAAAGGAAGCGCAGTACGTCGCCACGGCGCTGGAAATCTACGTCACCGGCTCCCTCAACGTGTTCAACCACCGCACGACCGTGAACGTGAGAAACCGCGTCGTCAGCTACGACATCCGGGAGCTTGGCAAACAGCTCAAAAAAATCGGGATGCTCATCGTGCAGGATCAGGTCTGGAACCGTGTCACCGTCAACCGGGCCGTGGGGAAATCCACGCGCTACTATATCGACGAGTTCCATCTGCTCTTAAAAGAGGAACAGACCGCCGCCTATTCCGTGGAAATCTGGAAGCGGTTCCGCAAGTGGGGCGGCATCCCGACTGGAATAACACAGAACATCAAAGATCTTCTTTCCTCACGGGAAATTGAGAACATCTTTGAAAACTCGGATTACATTTATATGCTCAATCAGGCGTCCGGTGACCGGCAGATTCTCGCCAAACAGCTCGGCATTTCGCCGCACCAGCTCTCCTACGTCACCCATTCCGGCGAGGGCGAAGGGCTGCTTTTCTACGGCAACGTCATTTTACCTTTCGTGGACCATTTCCCGAAAGACACGGAGCTGTACAAGATTATGACCACCAAGCCAAGCGAGCAAAATAATACGTAATAATGCCTATTAAAAAAGAAAAGGATGTGTTATTATGTGAATATCGACAAAAAAGACGGTGATAAAATGAGTAAAAGGCCTCATACATTTCCGATATTTTCAATACGTAGATGCTGGTATTTAATACTGCTCGTTGCTAGCACATTATATGTGGCTTTACAACGAAAAAGCATAGGCCCACTTTCGATCATGACAGTCCAAAATCTGATTTTTTATATTTGGTTGCTCCTTTTGTTATTTCCGTTGTTTTCAGAAATGGAAATTATGGGGATCAAACTAAAAAAAGAAGTTGAAAAGGCTACCAAGGAAGTTAAAGATAGTATTACCGAATTGAAATTGCAGATTATGGATTTAAAGATTTCAAACTCCAATGCCAATTCATTGTCACTGACTTTTTCCGGTGATGTACCCTCAAGGCAAGAAGTGCTGGAAATCAATAAGAAACAGCAGCCACAAGAAACAGGTGATAAGAAAGAGTTTAATACTGACGAAATTGTAACTGATGAAACAGTCTATTTGTTTAAGGTTAGGTTAACTATTGAAAGAGCCCTTAGGTCATTCTGTGAACGCCTAAACTGTGATGAACATAGTCCTATAATTCAACTACTCAGTGTCGCTGTCACGAATAATCTTATTGATCGTAAAACCGCTGACTATATTAGGCAGATTGTTACCATATGTAATCGGGGGATTCACGGTGAGATAGTGAGCAATGAGTATATTGACTTTGTAAAAAGCGTATTGCCGCAAGTACTGGACAAAATCAACACTGTAACATCAAGAATGGGCCATAAATATTATTTTGTTTGTCCAAGGTGCAAGTACGCAGGGTATGCGGAGCATGAAAATGTGTGCCCTTCATGTGGATTTATAACAGATGACGATTAAGTTAAATATTAAGCCAAGCCGCTTGTAGAAATACAGGCGGTTTTTTCATGTTCAAACGGAGGTGATGGCAATGGAAAAACGAGCGCCCCGCCTGCAATTCACGGATGAGGAACGTACCGACTCTGCTCTGAAAAAGCCGATCCGAAAAGTGGACAGGGCGATGGAAAAAGCGGATCGCGCACAGGCCAAAGTTACGAAAAAGACCGCTTTAAAACGGCAGCGCGCCGTTGACCCGGTCAACGGCAAGGCTACAACGCGCCTTAAATTCGAAGAAGTGGACAAGAAAAAGCCGTCCAAGTTCACCCACGCCGTCCGGGATGCGCCCGGGAACGCCGTTTTGATGCAGTTCCACCGGGAAATCCGGCAGTCCGAGGATGAAAACGTCGGAGTGGAAGCCGCGCATAAAAGCGAGGAATCCGCTGAGACAGGTGGGCGTCTGGCGCGCAGCGCCTATCGTTCGCACAAATTGAAGCCCTACCGGGAATCGGCCAAAGCGGAAAAGCGGCTTGACCGCGCAAACCTAAGCTATTTACAGAAAAAAGCCGCGCGGGATAATCCGCAGCCGCCCGGAAATCCTTTTGCCCACTGGCGGCAGAAGCGGGCCGTCAAAAAACAATATGCCGCCGCGAAACGGACCGGACAGTTTGCCGGTTCTGCCGGGAAAGCCACCGGAAACACCGCAAAGGCGGCAAAGGCGGCGGCGCGGGAAAGCAAACGGGCGGCGGCTTTTGTCGCGCGGCACCCGAACGGATTTCTGATCGCCGCAGGTGTTTTTCTGGTACTGGTTCTGCTCCTGAATGTCCTGTCCTCCAGCTCGGTTCTGTTGGAAGGTGGGCTGTTCGGCGTCGCCGCATCCACCTATCCTTCCACGGACGACGCCATGCTTGGCGCGGAAGCCGCTTATGCTCAAAAGGAAACAGACCTTCAGAATGAAATCGACCATTATCAGGCGCAGCACCCTGGGTATGACGAATATCACTTCGCTCTCAATAAAATCGGACACGACCCCTACGTACTGATCTCGATTTTGACGGCATGGCACGGCGGCGAATGGACGCTGGATGAAGTCCGGGACACGCTTTCCACCCTGTTCTCAAAAGAATACCAACTGACGCAGACTGTGGAGACGGAAACCCGAACCCGAACGGAAACGGATACGGTGACGGACCCGGACGGAACGACCCACACTGAAACCCGGCAGGTTCCCTACACCTACACCATTTGCAACGTGAAGCTGCATAATGAGGACCTGTCCCATCTTCCCGTATCCATCATGAACGAGGATCAACTCGGCGTGTATTCAATGTATATGGCGACCCTCGGCAACCGGCCCGACCTATTTCCCACATCGGCCTATCCGAACGCTTCCACCCTCAAGACGCCGACGGAATACGACATTCCCCCGGAGGAAATGGCGGACACACGGTTCGCCGCCATGATGACGGAGGCGCAGAAATACATCGGTTACCCTTATGTTTGGGGCGGTAGCAGCCCGAAGACCTCGTTCGACTGTTCCGGCTATGTGTCGTGGGTGATCAATCACAGTGGGTGGAACGTGGGACGGCTGGGGGCGCAAGACCTCTGTAACATCTGCACACCGATTTCCCCTGCTGATGCCAAACCTGGAGACCTTGTTTTCTTCGTCGGAACCTATGACACTCCCGGCGTGTCCCATGTGGGCATCTACGTCGGCAACGGCATGATGCTTGCGGCGGGAGACCCCATCGGCTACTCAAACCTCAACACAAGCTACTGGCAAAGCCATTTTTACACGTTCGGACGTTTACCGAACCCATAAACAGATTGGAGGAATCAACCATGAATCCGAAATTCAAGAAAATTGACACCGAGTATGAAAAAAACGCGGAGAAAATCTCCGTGCTGCAAAACCGGCAGAAGGAACTGGAGAAGCAGCGCCTGGAACTGGAAAATCTCGATATTATCGGCCTTGTGCGCAGCATGGGCATGACGGTGGAGGAACTGTCCGCGCTAATGAAAGCATCCCGCGAAGACCGACCCGTATCCGATCAAAACAAACAGGAGGAAAATATTCATGAAGAGATCTAAAATTCGCATTCTGGTCTGTCTGATAGCCGCCGTGTCCTGCACGGCGACTTTTTCCGTCAACGCTCTCGCCGCCAGCACAGGGACGAACTCTCCGGCTTTGGGCAGTTCCAGTGCCGCACAGAGCAGCACCATGTCGTCGACATCATCATCCACAACGTCGTCCGGAACAGTTCTCAAGCCGCTGACGCCGGACGGCACCGGAACGGTGATCGACAACGTGACCAACGAGGACGGTAAGGAATTTTTCACCGTTACCACGCCGAGTAAGCACGTCTTTTACCTGATTATCGACCGTCAAAAAGACGCCGAAAACGTCTATTTCCTCGACGCCGTGACGGACAAGGATCTGCTTGCGCTTGCAAAAAGCGACGGCGAGGATGTTTCCGGTTCTTCCTCGTCCAAGACCGGTTCTACACCAGAAACATCCCCCGCACAGACCGCATCGACGCCCACAACTTCATCTGCTTCCCAGCCGGAAAAGCAGAACAGCAGCGCCGGAATTGCGGCAATTGCCGTGCTCTCAGCCGTTCTCATCGGTGCGGCGGTGTGGTTTTTCAAATTCCGCAAGCCGGGTAAAAAGGACAAGAATAGGCCCGACCCGGACGATTACGATTACGCCGAAGAAGATGATGAAGAATCTGAGCCGGAAGATGAACCGGAAGTCCCTGACGGAGAGACAGAGCAAAAAGACGGTTCCGAATCATCCGGTGGTGAAACGGAGAGTGAGGACGAATGACCTTTTTCACCGACAGCCCTTTTGAGCGGATGATGGTGCAGAAGCCTCAATACAGGCGGGAGGAACGGCCTCCTGCCCCGCCGAAAGGCCGTCCTGACCATCCCCGTGACTGTTACCGCAATCTTATCATCACACAGAAGGTCGTCAAGCCGGAGCGATAACGTTCCGGCTTGTTTCGGATAAACCTGTGTGTTAATATATTTCGTAAGCATTTAGATCGTTGATTATTCAAATAATCTCTGGCGCAAAAGAAAGCATCGATTTCCGCAAGTAAAATCAAGCAATGCAATTTCCTTTACTCTATAATTGTTATAGGGTAGTTGAAACGGGGTGAGCAGACGAATGTACGAGTGGCACAAGCAGATCCAAATAATCGTTGACCAAATTGACGAGTCTATCGGACATCATCACGATGAAGCACTAACGCTGCGGTTTCTTTCTCGCAAGTTGGGTTATTCTGAATTTCATACCACCAGAAAATTCAAGGAAATATCGGGGATGCAGTTTAGAGATTATCTGCGGCTTAGAAAGTTAGCCTTTGCACTGAAAGAGGTTCGGGATAGTGAAAAAAGCATTTTGGATATTGCTTTTGATTATGGCTTTTCATCACACGAAGCTTTTACCAGAGCTTTCAAGGGAACCTATGGTGTAACTCCAAGTGAATACCGAAAAAAGCCTAAGCCTGTCGTTCTTCGTACAAAAATAAACCCCTTCGACCGCTACTTTTTCGGATTGGGAGAGATTGGTATGATGAAATCCACAGATGATGTTAAAATTTATTTTGTAACCATTCCCGCACACAAATTCTTACACATTAAAAACTATGAGAGTAATGGGTACTGGGATTTTTGGCAAAAACAAAGCCTTATTCCGGGACAGGACTGCGATACAATTTGCGGCTTACTCGATAGCATCAAAGGTAAATTGGATGACGATGGTGGGAGCGAATCAAACAGCAGCAGCGGTCAAATTATGGCGTACATTAATGACCCGGACGGCAGACTCTGCGATTGGGGTTTCCCACGTATAGAGTGTTATGGCGTGCGCCTTCCTTCTGATTACAAAGGCGAAGTACCGCCACAAATGCTTCTAATTGATGTTCCAGAAGCCGAGTATCTTGTTTTTGAACATGGGCCATTCGATTATGAGCAGGAAAATCGCAGTGTGGAGGAAAAGGTTGAAAAGGCAATGGCTACTTTTGATTTTGCAGGAACCGGTTATTGCTATGATACTTCCCCCGGGAGAATAATTTACTTTTATCATGATCCGGAACGTTTTTGGAAGTATATCAGACCAGTGAAAAAGTCATAATCACGGGTTTATTTTCACGACAGGTATAGCTACTGTGTAAGGGCAATCGAGAAATCGGTTGCCTTTTTTAATGCAAAAGGGGCTAATAAAATAACGCGGCTTGTTTTGGATTATCCTGAATGATAAGATATTTATAAACGCGAATTTAATCTGCGGACAAAATATAACACAAAAAGTCGGGAACAGCCGCTTTGAAAGTAATAAGATGAAAGCACAGGCAAGGAGATGTGTACATGGGGTGGGTTGATTGCATCGGTGAAGCCATCTGCTATATTGAAAACAATATTACTGATGAACTGACAATTGAAAAGATTGCAAAGCAGGTGTTAGTATCCCCTTTCTATTTTCAAAAGGGATTTGCCATGCTTTGCGGTTTTACGGTCGGAGAGTATATCCGAGAACGCAGGCTTACTCTTGCCGGCAGTGAGCTTGTTTCCACCGATGAAAAGATCATTGATATTGCACTGAAATACGGCTATGACTCACCGGACAGCTTCACCAAGGCGTTTACCCGTTTTCATGGCGTCACACCGACTGCCGTTCGAAAAGACGGAGCAATGATTAAGTCTTTTGCTCAGCTGAAAATCAAATTTACTTTGGAAGGCGGTTATGTTATGGATAAGATTGTCGAAAAGGATTCCTTTACGGTTATGGGAGCGTCCAGAACATTCAAGTATGATGACGCAAAAGCAGAAATTCCTAAGTTTTGGCTGGAACTCCATCAGCCCGGAAAAGAGCGGGTGGTATGTGGAATGTATGGTATCAGTATTGACGAGAGTATGGGATCGGATGAATTCGAGTATCTGGTCGCAGACAATTACAATCCGGCCGCAGAAATACCGGAAGGCTTTGTTACAAAGGTGATTCCTGCATACACCTGGGCTGTTTTTGCCTGCAAAGGCGGGATGCCCCAGTCCTTACAGGATGTAAGCAAAAGAATTTTTTCGGAATGGCTTCCAAACAGCAAGGATTATGAGATTGCGGCGGGCTACAATATTGAAATGTACAGCGATCCTGCCGAGTATCCCAAAGGAATACAGGATGAGAAATATTACAGCGAGATATGGATTCCTGTCAAAAAGAAGTAACCCAACAAAAGGCACAGATTTAGTTTCGTATCTTTATACTCAAGGGCAATCGAGAAATCGGTTGTCCTTTTTCTATGTCCGATGAAAGGAGAAAAAATTGAAACTTGTAATCAGTGAAAAGCCATCGGTTGCTCAAAGTATTGCCGCGGTGATTGGCGCGAAACAGCGCGGCAACGGGTTTCTGGAGGGCGGCGGCTATCTCGTTTCGTGGTGCCTCGGCCACCTCGCGGAGCTTGCAAGCGCCGACGCCTATGATGAAAAATACGCGAAATGGCGGCGTGAAGATTTACCTATCCTGCCGGAAAACTGGTGGTTCACCGTAAGCGGGGACAAACAAGCACAGTTTGATATTCTCCGCGCCCTGATGCGCCGCGACGATGTGGATGAAGTCATCAACGCCTGCGACGCCGGACGCGAGGGCGAACTGATCTTCCGTACCGTGTATGACATGGCGGGCTGTTCCAAGCCGATTAAACGGCTCTGGATTTCCTCAATGGAGGACGAGGCTATCTGGCAGGGCTTTGCCAACCTGAAACCGGGCCGGGATTACGACGGGCTGCATCAGTCCGCGCTCTGCCGGTCCAAGGCCGACTGGCTGGTGGGTATCAACGCGACACGCTTGTTCAGTACCCTTTACCATCGTACCCTGAACGTCGGGCGCGTCATGTCCCCGACGCTGGCGCTCATCGTGCAGCGGGAAGCGGAGATTTCCGCGTTTCAGCCGGAGCCATTCTATACGGTCAGCCTCGACTGCGGCGGTTTTACCGCCACCGGTGACAAGCTGAAAGCAAAGTCGGAAGCCGAATCGATTGTCGCCGCCTGCAAAAACAAGACGGCTATCGTCAGGGCTGTTGAACATAAAGAAAAATCTGAGAAACCGCCCGCGCTCTACGACTTAACTACCCTCCAGCGCGACGCCAACCGTCTGCTCGGTTACACAGCCCAGCAGACACTGGACTATCTGCAATCGCTTTACGAAAAGAAGCTCTGCACTTACCCGCGCACCGACAGCCGGTTCCTGACAAACGATATGGAAGGAACAGTCCCGGTACTTGCCTCCGTCGCCGCCGCAATCTGCGGCGCGGATATTCCCGAAAAACTCAACGCCGTTCAGGTCTGCGACAGTGCGAAGGTCAGCGACCATCACGCCGTCGTTCCCACCTCCGTCGCGGGCAAAGCGGATGTTTCCGCGCTGCCCGCCGGGGAACGTGAAATTCTGCGGCTTGTCTCCCGGCAGCTTCTCTGTGCGGTTGACAGTGCGCACCAATACTCCGAAACCGCCGTCACGCTGGACTGTGCCGGGTATGACTTTACCGCGAAAGGCAAGACGGTCCTTGTTTCCGGCTGGAAAGCCTATTTGCAGGAACAGTTCGACAAACCTTTGCCCGATTTGGCAGAAGGAGAGAATATTCCGGTTTCTTCCGTTTCCGTCAAAGAGGGAAAAACCTCGCCGCCTAAGCACTACACGGAGGACACCCTGCTTTCCGCGATGGAGACGGCGGGCGCGAAGGATATGCCGGAGGATGCGGAGCGCAAGGGCCTCGGCACCCCCGCCACCCGTGCGGCCATTCTGGAAAAGCTCGTCACCACCGGCTTCGTGGAACGGAAAAAGGCCAAGAAAACTGTCAACCTCATTCCGTCTCCGGTCGGTATGTCGCTCGTCACCGTCCTGCCGGAACAGCTTCAATCCCCGCTGCTGACCGCCGAATGGGAAAACCGGCTCAAACAGGTGGAGCGCGGCGAACTGGAGCCGGACGCCTTTATGGACGGCATCGCCGGGATGCTCCGGGAGCTTATACAAACGTACACACCGGTCAAAGGCGCAGAGGTGCTGTTTCCCTCCGGGCGCGAGTCGGTCGGCAAATGCCCCCGCTGCGGCGGCAACGTAACTGAAAGCAAGAAAGGTTTTTTCTGTGAAAACGACGGTTGCCGGTTCGGGCTTTGGAAGGACAACCGTTTTTTCACCGCCAAGAAAAAGACGTTGACAAAATCCGTCGCCGCCGCACTTCTGAAAGAGGGGCGCGTAAGGCTCACCGGCTGTTATTCTGAAAAGACCGGCAAAACCTATGACGCCACGGTGATTTTGGAGGACACCGGGGAGCACGTCAATTTCAGGCTGGATTTCGAGAGGAAGCCACAAAAGCGTGGTGAGCCATGAAACTTACAAAATATGAGCGCGAGACAACCATCTGCTATAACGAGGAAGAAGCGACGGCCAGCGTTTATACGCACAATAAAAAGCTCATTCAAAAGCTCAAACGGCTTTCGGAGAAATACCCCGACATGGTGAAACCGGAGCGGCCGGAGCATCGTGGGGCCGTCAGCTATCTCGTCCCCAAACGCTGCATTTCCGTCCGGGAACCGTACAGCGACCGGCGGCGCGAAGCCGACAGTTTGCGGGC
>ENA-UOOM01003551-UOOM01003551.1-fermentation-metagenome-genome-assembly--contig:-NODE-3551-length-11200-cov-3.444684_pt1 | contig 11200 bp, 6 predicted proteins | sample MGYA00245781_ERZ724031 | MGnify/ENA primary metagenome ERZ724031 (study PRJEB28704, sample SAMN03018317) | fermentation metagenome | biome: anthropogenic terrestrial biome; feature: soil; material... | reverse complement strand
TATTTGAAATCCCAACACAAAGACCATAAAGCAACATGCTGAATGAAACCACAGAAAGAATGCTAGGAAGATTTATAGCCCATGCGATATTTAACCCAAGGTATTCAAGGTTTGCAGCATAGAAATAAAACATGAAGTGATACCGCATAGTTCCATCGGGAAAGTGTGGATATTGAGCGGGAAAGTTTTGTCCTTCTGAAAAATTACGAACAACAGGAAGATGCGCACCAAAATCGCTGAAAGCAGAGACTCCCGCCCGAATAACATTCCCATCCATAAAAAGTGAACGAAACATAAAAAAGCTCCAAAAAGCTGCAGAAAAGAGCAATATGAACCATTCCATAGGTGAAAAGGAAACTTTGAAACCGTACTTTTTAAATTCGTAGAACCACTTATTAAGCCTTGTTCGATTGAAAAAACACATAGCGAAAACAGAAGCAATTACAATAAGAAAAGCATATAGATTTGCATTAAGCAAAGGATTTTCAGCATCTTTGAATATTACGGCTAAAAAATAGGTTATCCATGATAGAATAAGGGTTCCGACCAAATATGCTGCGGGAAAAAATAAAAAATTCTTTGAAACAGAATTTTTGTCCGACACAAATGGTACAAGCCTGTTCTTCATATAAGGCATTAATATTAAGATTATGCCGGCCCCTAAAGAAATCGAAGCAATGATATAAAAAATAGCTGCCATGTTTGAACCCTCCAAAGATTCATATAAGCTGTAAATAAGCTTATGCTATTATGTAATGTTACCGGGATATCAAACGGAAACACTCACTCTTGTTTAGTAACCGCTTATAGAAAACGTATTAAATCAATGTAATTAAATCAATGTAATATGAGTATAATCTCCAATTTTTGCATCTAATAACCCTGTAATTCCTGTTTGCAACAACCAAAAAAATCAATTAGTTCCCACATAATAAACTAAAAAATGGCTGTAAAATCATATCAAAATCTGTCGGGTTATTACAATATGATAATTATACCAATATTCTTGCTTGTATTCAATATTTAATGAATTAATTAATAGTGTTTCGACTCCCTACCTCAGCAAATGGGACCTTTGACCTACTTCCATAGGAAACATATACTAAAATATAAAAATAATGCAACGTTTCTGTCGCTTCTTGTATCTATAATAGTATGGGAAATAAAAATTATTCTTTGGTTATATATGAAAAGAGAATGAAGATTTGTTGCGCGTTAAATATATGGTTAAAATCACATATTGAATTTAAAACTGTAGAAAAATCATCTCTTTTTATAGATTAAATTAGGAAATATGTAACAATTATATATTATTACCGTCTTATATTTTGAGGTGTAAATTTTATCTCTATTAAAAAATAAAATTGCGTTAAGGAGGTGAATGCTGTGTTACATATAAGGTCGCCAGATAAACGTAAAAGCTCTCGAATATCCATGTTTCGTTAATCGCAAGTTAACCGATTTGGTGGATATATGAAAGCTTTATGCTACAAACATACACCCAAAAAGGTTTGTAGTAAATAGGAAAATCACGATAAATTATAGAAGGAGTGGAAAACATGCTAAAAAATAAAATGTTAAAAAATACTCTTATTATATTACTGCTGTGTGCAATGATTGGAATTGTTGGTATACAGCCTAGTTTCTCATCAGTTTTAGGTGCTGAGCAAACTACTTTTTTAATGGATAAACAACTTGTTGATAACAGACAAAATGATGAATACATAATTCATGAAATGAAGATTTTTTCTAATGGTAATAGTATAAGTCGGTCATTTGATATTGAAGTGTTTGGGGATGGAGCGTACTATATTTCTGCTTGGGTTATGGGTATCAACGGTCAAGGAGATATTATTGCGTACCTTAACAATGATACTCAACCTGTAGGATTTCTTAAAACGACTGATATAGGTTGGCAAAATGCAATAATTGTGGATGATACTTCAAATTCAAAGCAAATATTTCTTCCCAAGGGAACGCATAATTTCACCTTCCAATATAATGGGTCAGAAATACCTCAAATAGAATATATCCGGTTAAAAAAACAGGAATCACAAGTCATACCTTCTGACACAAAATATAAAGAGTATATCGAGACTCTAAAAATTAAGACATTGCCTAAAGATTATAAAAAAATAAAAGATGAAAAACAGCTACCAGCTATGGATGACCAGCAATGCTCAGACAGCATATTTATGACTCCAACAACATTATCAAATCCCAAAGGTGATTATGTGTACGCACAAAATATCGATTTAAATTATACATATTTTCAGATATTCTATTTTACTGCTAATCAAAGCGTAGTCTTTGAAACTAAGAAATCCAACCCCTACGCATCCGACTCGGTTATGTACTTATTTAGTAACAGCAATCCCATAAGTGGAGGGTCATGGTCAGATGATGATGGCGGAGATGGATATCAATCGAAAATATCTTGTACGATACCTTTAACGGGTTATTATGTTTTACTGCTTAGAGCATATAACTCTGCTAGCCCAGGAACTTCAGATTTATATAAGGATGGATCCTTATATGCCTCTAATGTAGCTCTTGCTGGAAAAAAGCTTTATTGTAATGATATAAGTAAGTCTGGAGAATTGAATTATTTTACATCAAATTTATCTGGTGATAGCATATTATACTTGATGAGCGATAGTTCCACAGTAGGTAAAGTAAGAGCAATGAATGATGACTACAACGATTCAGGTGATTTTGATTGGAGATATGCGTCTAGAGTAAAGAAATCTTTTTCAACAGGCATTCAATATGTAGTAGTATCTAGTTTTAGTTCGACTTCGACAGGGTATTGCGATGTGTATATGAAATGCGAAAACAGTGATATTGCAAGTTACTTTCCTAATTTAAAAGCAGATGATGCTATTAAATCAGCACCGAGAACATATTATAAATCAGGAGGAGAAGGATATAACTGCATTGCTTGGTCAGGTGGAATAACTGATGATTGGGTATGGCCTCTTGAACCAGAGTCCCCGTGGTACGACTCGGATCCATTGACGGCATTTGACAATTTCTATGGCAATAACCCTTCAAGATATACAGGAGCATGGACCTATACACGTAATGGAGCAACATATAATAATGCTATCGTTGATTTATGGGCGTTAAATGGTGAATATACACATGGTTCAGTGAAAAAACCCGGGAATGGTCACCCGCATGGTTACGATTGGGAAAGCAAGCCTGGTGATTTGATGCGAACCTTCCACCCTAGAGATGCGCTTAGAGGGTTTACATATGGTAATATAGTTGCCCACTACATCAGAAAACCAGGGACTTATGCATTACAGGACTTGTCATTTGAAGAGGCTGAGAAAGCTGGTCTAGTAATGCGAGAAAAAGTGCTATTATCGCATTCTGAAAAAGAAAAATTGACAAAGCTGATAAAAGAACTCCCTGTTGACATAAGGAAAGAATTTGACATTAAGTATGAAGCATGGAAAGTGATCTGCGAAGATCCAAAACTCACTAAGTTTAGTGACCTAAACATGTATGTCAAATCAATACAATACGAGGAATTTTTGCAATACTGCAAGAAGAAAGGTAAGGTAATATTACCTCTTTTATTCGAACGTTTTGAACAGGACGATTTTCTTGCCAAAGCGCCTATCTTTGATTTGACACTAGAGGAACATAGAAATATATTGGATGAAATAAGAATAGAAAGTACCAAGGAAAAATACACTGTTGAGGGAATATATATAGCACCTTCCGCAAAAGCAAATATAATGAAATATATTAAATCACTGCTAGCTCAAATATATAAATGATGTTTAATAGCGAAAATTTCATATTGGGTTTTGGAATCATAATTATTGGTTAAAACCTATAAGCCTAGTGTTTAACACTAGGCTTATTTCAATCCATAGAAAGTAGAAATTCTATTAAACTGTAGTCTAATCCAATATATTTATATATAATAATTATTGAAGTGACTTAAACAATTACACATGAGGTTTATCTAAAGGAGGAGCTCGAAAAGTAACTAGCTTTTTTACTCTCAGACTTTTCGAGAGCGTATTTAAAAAAATAGGAGGTGTCGGAATTGAAAAGATTGCATGCAATGTTATTACTATTTTTACTTGTTATAATTATGTCTGCATGTTCGAAATCCATATCTAGTGGTGAAAGCGAAACGGTGAAAACAAGTTTGGTGCAGAGAGAAGAAGTGGAATTTTCACAAGAAGAAAAAGATAAATTGACAGAACTGATAGGAAAACTTCCTGTTGACATTAAGCAAGAATATAACACTAAGTATAAAGCATGGAAAGCGACATGGGAAGCTCTGGAGCTATCTATACATAGTGATGTAAGCATTTATACCAAATCGCAACAATACCAAGAATTAATTGAATATTGTAAAAATCAAGGTAAAGCAGTATGGCCTCTTTTATTCGAACGATTTGAGCAAGGCGATTTTCTTGCCAAATTACCTATACTCGAGTTAACTATGCTGGATTATGAGGAACTGTTAGATGAAATAAGAGAAGAAAGTACTAAAGAAAAATATACTGCAGAGGGAGTATATATAGCACCTTCCGCAGAAAGCAACATAACAAAATATATTAAAGAATTGCTTTCTAAAATAGACAATTGACGGACGGATGGATGGACAGACGGACGGATGGATGGAAGGACAGACGTATGGACGTATGGATGGATGGATGGATGGATGGATGGGTGGATGGGTGGATGGGTGGATGGATTGTCTGACTGATTGACGTTTGGCTATAGCTTCAGAACTACGAAATATTCACGAATGCTTGAGTATTATTATGGGAATTGATATAATGTTTATCACCAAGAGAGTCATAAAGTGGACTTTTTGAGCGTTAATCAAATTATCAAAACTGTGGAGGGCGGCATGAAAAAGCGGATACCGTTTATAATATTGCTTGCAATAGCTATTTTTTGGGGAATAATTCTTAAAAATGAATTCCTTTATGTTCTCAATTGGTGGGCTTTATTTCTTTTAATAGGATTGCTTTTTATGCCGCTATCAATGCGAATATTCCCTACATTCACAGACAAAGGTTATCTGTTTTCAAAGGTAATAGGTCTTGCCATTTCCTCATATGTTCTTTGGTTGTTTGCCAATTTTAAAATTATTCCCATTACCGTTTGGGGCTGCTGGGGTGTTGTTGCAGCGTGCGGAATAGTGGTTTATATGCTTTTCTGTAGGAAAAAAGAAGCCAAGGATATAAATCTTTTCAGCGAGGATACTATAAAATGGGCTGTTATTGGAGAAAGCATTTTTCTGCTCTCATTAAGTTTTTGGACATATCTTAGAGGCTTTAATCCAAAGCTTGAAGGTCTTGAAAAGTTTATGGATTACGGATTTGTAAACAGCATTCTGAAATCACGATTTATTCCTCCGAATGATATGTGGTTTGCAGGGGAATCAATAAACTATTATTACTATGGTCAATATGTTACAGCCTTCTTAACAAGGCTTACCGGAATAAAAACAGAAATTTCATATAATCTTATGATGGCAACACTTTTTGCTTTAAGCATGGCACTTTGCTTTTCAATTGTTTCAAATATGCTGAAGGGGTATGGTGTTAAAAAAAACAGTCACGTTATCACAGGCGGTCTGATTGCTTCAACCCTGGTTTCTTTGGGTGGCAATTCTCATTCTTTTTTCTATGGTTTTTTGCCCAAAATAATGGGAAAAGGCGGCGGATATTGGTTTCCGAATGCAACCCGATATATAGGATATGATCCTGACACAAATGACAAAACGATACATGAATTTCCCCTCTATTCTTTTGTAGTATCTGATTTACATGCTCATGTAGTTAACATGATTTTTGTTTTGACTATAATAGGAGTATTTCTTGCTGTTTTTAAAAAGTTACAAAAAAGAGCCGATGAAGGTTGGCATAAGGACAATCCACTTTTAGAACTGTTTTTTCCTGAGCTAATTCTTATTGGTCTGTTCATCGGTATTTTCCAGATGTCAAATTATTGGGATTTTCCTATTTATCTAACGGTTTGCCTTTTTACATTTCTCTCTGCGGGTCTAAGAAAATATGAGAGTGCTATTAAGTTTGCAGGGGTAGCAGCAATTCGTTTTCTTCTTGTCGTGGTTATATCACTTGCTTTTGCTCTACCATTTAACCTTAATTTCGACACAATCTCAACAGAAATCCGACTTACTACTGCCAGATCGTTTCCTCACCAGCTATTAGTGCTATGGGGATATCAACTACTATTGGTTATAATCTTTTGTGTGTTTATATTCTTTTTTGAGCAAAATATTACATGGAAATTGGAGAGAGGCAAAGCCGCCCGTAAGAAACTGCGAAACGAATTAACTCTGTTTAAAAGAATTCAGAATGTGCTTCTTAAAAATCCTATTGAGGATGTATTTGCTCTTATTCTTTGTGTTTCTGCTATCGGGCTTGTAATAATACCGGAACTTGTTTATGTAAAAGATATTTATGAAGCATCACATAAAAGGGCAAATACAATGTTTAAGCTTACGTATCAAGCATTTATAATGTTTGGACTCGTTGCGGGTTACATTGTTATAAGGATAAGACAGTTCAGTGTGAAAGACTGGAAGGTGAAAACAGCCTTAATAACCTCGGTGGTGATATTGTTTATACCGATGGTATACCCGTTTTACGCAATTTCAAGCTGGTATAACAAGATGAATCCGGAGTATTACAAAGGTCTTGACGGATTAGCCTTTTTAAAGGAAGAATACCCGGATGATTACGCTCTTGTTGAATGGTTAAGGGAAAACATAGAGGAGCAGCCTGTTGTACTTGAGTCTAACGGAGACAGCTACACATACCATGGGCGTATTTCTATGTCAACAGGCCTCCCTACAATTCAAGGCTGGTACGTTCATGAATGGTTGTGGAGGGGCAGCTCCGGGCTTATTCAAGAAAGAGTGGATGAAGTAAAAATTATATATGAATCTGATGATATATACGAGACCGAAAGGCTCCTACTTAAGTATAATGTGCAGTATATAGTAATAGGAAAGCTTGAGCGCAAACAGTTTGGCGCGCTAAATGAAAGCAAACTGCTTAGTCTTGGAGATGTTGTTTTCGAAAGACCGGAAATAAAGCTGGTTCGTGTAAGGTTGACGAACCCGTGAGAAGAAAAAAAGCACATACTTAATATGTACTTATAGAATAATTGCGATATTATTAGTAGTGCTATCAAAATAAATAAAAATCAAATAAATTCAAACAACATCTATTATTAAAAGGAGGAACAAAATGAAAAAAAGTTAATGAATGTTGTCATGTCTACAGTATAGCATAGATAAGATAATATTTCCATTAAGAGATGATTAAAGTTATGAACAATTCATGAACAAATTCCTGTTATCGTAATGGTTTGGTAATTTTAACTAATAACAATATTCTTCCGAGTTTTTTGTCGCCCGAGTGAATTAAATATATTTTGCATTTTTATAGGGATTATATTATCATTAGGTTAATCAGAAAGCGAAAGAAGGATATATAAATGATATATAAAAGCACTCGTGGCGGAATGAACAATATCACTGCCGCAGAAGCTATAAAATTAGGAATTTCACCTGACGGGGGGCTTTTTGTTCCGGAAAGCAGAGTTTCTGTTGATCTTAATTTTATAAATGAACTGGTTTCTTGCTCATATCAAGAGAGAGCGAAAAAAATTCTTTCTCTTTATCTTGATGATTATACAGACGAAGAGCTTACAGATTGTATAAATAACGCATATGGTGATAACTTCACAAATCAGGAAATTGCGCCTGTGGTTTCATTACATGAGCATTTACATATGCTTGAGCTTTGGCATGGTCCTACATGTGCATTTAAAGATATGGCTCTTCAGATTTTGCCTCATTTTTTAGTCAAGGCAATAAAAAAGACAGGTGAAAAAGCTGAAATTGTTATTTTGGTTGCTACATCCGGGGATACGGGAAAGGCTGCACTGGAAGGCTTTGCAGATGTGGACGGAACTCGGATTATTGTGTTTTATCCAAATGGCGGGGTAAGTGATATCCAGCGTTTGCAGATGGTTACACAAAAGGGTGGTAACACGGATGTTATAGCTGTTAACGGGAATTTTGATGATACACAGAACGGCGTTAAGAAGATATTCACTGATGAAACGTTGAAAAATAAACTAGAACAAAAAGGAATTAAGTTTTCTTCAGCAAACTCTATTAACTGGGGGAGATTGGTACCGCAGATTGTATACTATTTTTCAGCCTATGCTGATTTAGTAAAAAACAAAAGCATAAATATCGGGGATAAAATAAACTTTGTTGTTCCAACAGGTAATTTTGGAAACATACTTGCAGCGTGGTATGCAATGGATATGGGGCTACCTGTAAACCGTCTTATCTGTGCCTCAAATCAGAATAACGTATTAACCGACTTTATAATCAAAGGGGAATATAACAGGAAAAGGAATTTCTTTAAAACCATATCCCCATCTATGGATATCCTTATTTCAAGCAATCTTGAGCGTCTTTTGTTTGAGTTAAACGGGAAGAACTCAAGTCTTGTTGCGTCTTGGATGTCTGAGCTAACAAAAAATGGAGAGTATAAGGTGGATGAGAAAACCAGAGAACGAATTCAAAAGGTTTTCTGGGCAGGATATTCCAATGACGAGGAAACGATTGCAAGCATTCAGAGCGCTTACCAGGAGAACGGTTATTTAATGGATACGCATACGGCGGTTGCCATGGACGTATATGATAAGTATGTTATATACAATCGTGATTTAACGCCAACAGTGATTGTCTCAACAGCAAGCCCTTTTAAGTTTAGCGGGAGTGTTGCAAAAGCTATTTTTAGTGATGAAACAAAAACTGAATTGAAGGTTGGAGCAACGGTTAAAATGAAAGTTGAAACAACAGCCGAAATGAAAGCTGGAGCAAAAACTAAAACGATCGCTGAAACTATAGATAAAATAAAAGCTGAAGCAAAAGTTGAGCTAAATACGGGAACGAATTATGAAGCAGATAGTGTTGCGAATAATGAAGTAAATAATGAAATAAACAATATAAGCGAATTTGAGCTGATTACGCTTATATCCCGTGAGACAGGACTGGACATACCGGAAGGGTTAAAAAACCTGAATAAAAAAGAGATAATGCACAATACGATTTGTGAAAAAGATGGTATGCTTGATGCTGTTATGCAGATATTGACGAATGATTAACTTGAGGTGATATAGATATGACAGAGCCTAATTATGCGGTTACTATAGGCAGAATTATCAGCGAATTTGGTCTTGAGGAGTTGAATCATGTCCCAGGTGCTCATGATATTCTTGTCCATACTTCTGATATAAATCGTCCGGGCTTACAGCTTGCGGATTTCTATGAATACTTCGGTTCCGACAGAATTCAGTTAATGGGAAATGTTGAAATGGCTTATTTAGAAAACCTGTCTTATGACGACAGATGTGCAAGCCTGCTAACTTTTTTTAGTAATGAAATTCCCTGTATAATTATTGCCCGGGGAAAAGAACCCTTTCCCGAAATGATTGAAATAGCAACGGAATGCGGCAAACCTCTACTTAGAACACAAGAGGAAACATCAAGGTTTGCGAGCTATCTAATATATTACTTGAATGTGGAATTAGCTCCGAGGATTACGAAACATGGTGTGTTAGTAGAGGTTTATGGTGAAGGTGTTTTAATGCTTGGCGAAAGTGGTGTCGGTAAAAGTGAAACTGCACTTGAACTGGTTAAAAGAGGTCACCGCCTTGTTGCCGACGATGTTGTTGAAATCAGAAAGGTATCAAATAAGACCTTAGTTGGCAGCTCACCGGATATAATAAGGCATTTTATTGAGATCAGAGGTGTAGGAATTCTTGATGTTAAAAACCTTTATGGTGTTGGCTCTATTAAGATGACCGAGGGGATAAACCTTGTTGTAAATATGGAACTCTGGGACAATAAAAAGCAATATGACCGTTTAGGAATTAATGACGAATATACAGAAATTTTAGGTCTTCAAATTTCGTCTCTAACAGTTCCGGTAAGACCGGGTAGAAACCTTGCAATAATTATTGAGGTTGCTGCCATGAACCACAGGCAGAGGAAAATGGGTTATAACGCAGCAAAAGTTCTTAACCAGAGAGTAATGCGGGAAATGGAAAGGAATTCTATGAATAAGATAGAAGAAGGATAGTATATATAAATAACTCAGCTTTCAAATAAAGCTATGAAATCATGCTGCAAATAAGGCTGCCGATGACTTGATGATGGTATGATTCTCATCATCAAATCGGTACAAGATTAACATAACACAAACCACAATCTATTGTGATTGCACCAGGTTGCAGCGAGTTGCAGCTTCCTGCAGTTAAACCTGCAGGAAAAACTTACTGGGGAGCAATCATAATATTGCATTAACAAACAAAGATTTACTAATCAATAATCAGGAGCGAACAATGGTTGATATAAATATTGATAAAATCCTTCCAAAGCTAACAAAAATAATTGGAACTGACCGATTACAAATAAATGTACCGATGAATGAGCATACAACAATGCGTGTGGGCGGTTTAGCAAAAGTGCTTGTTTTACCGGAAAGCTGCGAGGAAGTAATTAATATTAAGAAGCTACTTTCAGATACGGAAATTCCGCATTATATTATAGGTAACGGTTCAAACCTGATAGTAGCAGACTCCGGTTATTCCGGTATTATAATTAAGCTCTCGGATAATTTTTCGGGTGTTTCGGTTGAAGGAAATGAGATAACAGCATTGGCGGGCACAAACATAATAGCGGTTTCTAATGCTGCTTTAAAGCATTCGCTTTCAGGTCTGGAATTTGCTGCAGGAATTCCCGGGACAACAGGTGGAGCAGTTGCCATGAATGCAGGAGCTTATGAATGCCAAATGAAGGATGTTATAGCTGAAACATATTGTATTGATCCAATGGGTGAACCGCTTTTATTAAGGGGAGAGGATCATGAGTTTGGATATCGAACCAGCAGCATTCAGAAAAACAACTTAATAGTTCTTAAGACAAAAATGAAGCTTATTGAAGGAGAGCAGGAAAAGATTAAAGAAAAAATGCTATATTTCAATTCCTGCAGAAGGGATAAACAGCCATTAAGTTTCCCCAGTGCAGGGAGTGTTTTTAAGAGACCGGAGGGAAATTATGCGGGAAAGCTAATCCAAGAGGCAGGTCTTAAAGGCTTTAAAATCA